>Ga0209336_10000711_pt1 | contig 16819 bp, 21 predicted proteins | sample LinPmetageLP32_FD_184042 | JGI IMG/M metagenome (GOLD analysis project Ga0209336, IMG submission 184042) | Marine viral communities from the Pacific Ocean - LP-32 (SPAdes) (version 2) | ecosystem: Environmental > Aquatic > Marine > Oceanic | place: Pacific Ocean | collected 2009-08-23 | reverse complement strand
TACCCGATAGGAATACATGGTTCTCAAACACGTCTACCAGAGACGGGCGGTCTAACGCTTGATTTCCACCAGCAGTATTGTTGCTTGCGTCATAACCGCCGCTGTGAGATGATTTAATTTCTTTCCAATTTGTGCCATTGTAAGCAATTGCTGGATTAACACCATCGACAAAGATAATCGTATTGCCGCTACCGAAATTAAACTGGACGTGTCGCAATTTATCTACGGTTAAACCACTGGCAGTCATAGGTCTTGTCACCGAGTGGTCGAGGGTAAATTTTCTCCAGCCGATAAAAGCCGTATAGTAATAAAATGAATAAGTGGTTGCTGAAGCGTCCTGTCGGGCTGCGATAATTGTGTTAGCCCCCGTCACATCGTTTTTGAAAATAGCAATGCCAAGGACTTTGCCTTGGCCTGTGGTACTGCCAGCGACTGTTACTTCGCCATAATCTGCATCGTATTTCGAGAAGCCTTCGATACGACGATAGCCGCCAAATAAACTTGGCTCGTAGTTCACTAATCTAGTAGCCTCGCCGGGAAAATTCTCTGATAAGTCTAGGTGGTTTTCATTGGAATTTAATCCACCGCTACAAATCAGTTTGTATGACTGAATCTCATCGGGCATCAGAATTTAACCCGAGTGTCTCGGACATATTCAAAGTTATTTATGAACAGCGTCTGCAGGTCTTTAAGACCTTTTTCAAAAGCAATGAATGATGCTTGGGCCATATCGATATTATCTTTGAACATGTAAAGCTGATACATTGCGCCATCGACCAAGACGCTATCAAAACTATCTGGAATGCGTGTTTCATCCGTAGCAGCACTAATTGCTGAGTAATTTAAATAATACCGAAATTTTATAACATAGGCTTGGTTAGGAGATGGCGTTACGCCGTACCCATTCCCATGAGAGGGAAAGACGTGCGTTGGTACACCCCGGCCATCACTTCCAGAATTTTGATCTGCATCACGATGATTTTTGTAATATTCATCGCGGTCCATATATTTCAAAGTAGTAAAATTAACGCCCTGACTATCCGATTTTTGGATCTGAAAACTATTCCAATCGGTAGATTTATAGAATGTGGGCCAAGAGTATTCTTCGACGCCAACACTAAGCGTGTCAGTTTCTTCTGATGCGTTGAAAGGCCACTCAAACTCAGCCTGATTTATTTTAGCCACTGCTGTTATAACAGCGTCCTTGGTTAAGGCTTGTACTCCTCGACAAGTCGCAAACTCAGCCTCAACGATTTCAACCTCGTTAAGGCGTCTTAAAACCTGATTGCAGAGTGAAATGTAGTTGCTGGGCATGTCAGACTTTCAGAAATGGCAATGGGGCCAGCGGTTAGACCAGCCCCAAAGTATTTAAGCTAGGTAGTCACGATCAGCTGAAGCAGCTATCATGTCGTGGGCACCCATGTCGGACACATCCATTAGGATGGCCCAAAAACGGAGCTTGCCACTTGTGACATCTGTCTCTGTTGCAAATTTAACATCGATAGTGTCATCTGAGGATATTACCTGCACTTGGGCAGCTTCGGTGGCTGGTGTAGTACCATAAGCGCCTACGGCACCTCCGACACAATCCAAACCATCGACAAAGACATCGACAGCCGCTGGAGATGCTCCAGTAAAGCCCATATCTAAAGTACAAGTACCATCGAGCTGGGTCATGATCTCAATACCCGCTGAAAGAATGACTGTTCCTGCTGGAACATTCAAAACTTCCATTGTGTCGTTAGCAGCAAAGTCGCTGCCTTTGAGAACAATTGCAGCTGCAATGTCGATAGTGTTTTGCACCATGTACGGAGAACGCCCCCGTGCGCTGTTGCCTTGTGCAGCGTGATCTGCAGTTGCTAAATTAGCCATTGTAAATCTCCCTTATGCTGCGTTGTATTTGGCGGTTACGATTGCTTCTGGACGAAGAATCTTCCTACCATAGAGGTGGAGACCCCGAACGAGGTCCGCGAAGCTGTCTGGATCGCGATAAGTTTCGGTCTTGGACAGCTGCTCAGCTGTTGCTACAGCACTGTCGTGACCCGCAACTATAACCCCGAAGTTGGTATTCTGGTTCGCAGATCCAGATGTTCCTGCGCCAGTACCGACTGCCGGAAGGTTGCTAGAAGAATAGACACGGAAACCGTGGAAATTCTTAATCGTCAGACCATTGCGTAGACCGCCGCTTTCACCAAAATCCCCATTCATGAATCGGGAATCTTCATCGGCCATGATTTCTAAAAACACCGGGTCAACACAAAGCCAGCGGCCTTGGGTGTCGACTTGCTGTTGATCTAGCAGACGCTTCATACGCGCAACAATCATTGCTGGTGATGCTGTCGCGGTAGGAAGTGCGGTAGCACCGGGCAACCGAGCTGCCAGTGGGATCGAATGATCGCCAGCGGAGCTTGTTGTAATGTTGCCGAAGTCACTTTTCTTGAGCTGCATACTTGCAAGCAACTCATTCGAGCCAGCTGTTGTGACAGCTTTATCACCGTTCACCGTGGTATTCAGTGCGCTTGCTACTTCATGGTTTGCTGCTTGCTTATAACCAGCCAAATAACCCAGAACTTCTTGGTCGTAATTATCTGCCAAACGATAAGCCGCACGATCCGTCGCAAGTGAAATAAAATTCACATGTGACATATTTTCTTCTAAATCGTCCATCTTAAAAGCATAGTAGTTTGCTTTGTCGATGACTAAAGAAAAGTCTGTATCATCAAGGTCTTGTGCGTTTACTGTGGTTCCACGCTTATACTCAGAGACCGAAATTTCAGGCTCTTTTATTATGCGAACTGTGTCACCTTGACTATTTATCTCACCGAAAAAATCACTGTTGGTGATGTCACCAACAACGGTACTTTTTCTGAAGGCAGATTGTACTTTTTTTGAGTAGATTACGCTACTGAACGCGCCGTTGGGCAGGTTGCCGTGCCCTGTTGCTGAACTAAATGCCATTTGGATTCTCCTTTGAAATGGCAGGGCGCTAAGCGCCCAAACAATTTCCGAAGAGGACAATCGAGTGGCAGTACTTAAGGCTGGGTTGCGTGAGAACACGGGCCAGAGTTGTACTGGTGGACTATTTGTCTGATTCTTTGGAATGGATAAAACGAGAGGTAGGCTTATAGCGGCTCTGGTTTTATAACTAAGGTAATGTTATTACCTCATAAGATAGAATTACTATACCATAAGTTGGTATTAATAGCAATACCTATCGAGCGCCCCCGGACATGTCATAGACAAAATTCCCGGATTGCATTGCTTTAAGGATGTCTTCTTCATGCTTATTAAATTCAGCATTAGACATCTTATCTATTTGGCTTTCGCTCCACTGTGCTTTTCCCCTAGAGGGAGAGGCATTAACGCTCTTGCCTACGGCCCGAGCTGCAGAGTTACTCGACTTGCGTCCGCCAGTGTCAGCCTTGTACAAATCAATGGCACGGGATGCCGCTCTGGCATCGGTGTTGTTCTTATACAGGCTGTCGATAATATTTTGGGGTTGCAGCGCTACCCAATCATGAAATGCTGGGTCTTGGCGGATCTGAGCAAAGTCGGGGTGATGCTGCATTAAAACTTGTTCAGCTTCTTTAACGACAAGTTTTGTTTCGAATTTACGCAGACCCTCCATGCGTTTAACGCCTTGTTCTAAGGCCTCATTGGCTCTTTTCTGAGCAATCGAGTCCACGATCTTAGCTACATCTGGATACCGCTTTGACCAGTTATCAATCTCTTCATCAGTTTTAGGAAACTTAATCTGTCCCCGAGCTGCTGTTTCCAGCTGCTCTTTCATCTGAGCTATTTTCTGGTCTTTTTGCTGCATAAGCTGATGAGAATGACGCCGTAAGTCTCCATAGCGCTTTTTAAACGCTGCATCTTCCGCGTCCACAGGCTCTGGGCCTGTTTCCGCTACCGCTTGCTGTTTCTGCATCTCTTCAGCATACGTTAATTCATCATCCTGCTGGATGTCATTTCTTCTATATTTAGCCATGATTTTCCTTTGGGGGCCGCATATGCGGGTAGCCCTTTAACTACATTATGAAGGCCACTGCTGGGTTCTTCTTAATGCCGAACGATCCAGTAGACTTACCGTATTTGTTTTCTTTATAGTCTTCGGTTTCATTTACTTCGGGTTCTATTAAGGTAGTTTCTACTCCTGCCACCTCAATTTCGTTTCCTTCTGGTGTTTCGAGCGTTTCTTTTTCTTCTTGCTCTGAATTACTTGCATCCGAAACTTCGGCGTCCGCAACGCCTTCGCTATCGGGTTCCTCTTGCGTATCACTTTCAACCTCTTGGATTAGCCCGGACATCTGCATAGACATCAGACCCATTTCTGCCTCGCACTGCATCATCTGAATGTGCTTAAGACCGTGCCATTTTACGACATGCGCCGGGAGTACATATTCGTCAGTGCTGATTTTGGCATCGATATCATCTCGGACGTTTTCTGCACTCGAGCCAAGCGGTATAGGATTGCCTGATACAGGATCATAATTGGACATAAGCCCCTCACCATATCCACCCATCATAGCCATGCCGCCATGACCCATTTTAACTTTTTCGTCCTGCTCTGGATCGTCCGCCATTGCCTGTTGGATAGCCATGCCTACAGTTTCTTCGTACTTGCTAAGCTTACCGTCTTTATTCTTGTCGGCTTTCTTGCGGTCTAATTGTGTTTTATTTTTGGCCATATCTTCGCCCTCTTCTGTTGTTATGCCTCTACGGGCGGTTGCAAGACCGCCCAGCGCCATCCTGACCATCAATTATCTCCTTCAGGTTTTTTTTGCGAAGGCCTAAACATAGGCTCTATCTCAGGAACCGTTGGTTCGATCATGCGTGAATCTACTGAGTTTATAAAAGCAACCGGGTTTACTTGAATCTCGTCTACGTGCTCTGGGAATTGTTCTGCTAGATAGTAAGCAAGGGTTCGCATATCACTTTTAAATGCATCAGCAGCTGCCAGATCCGCATCTTGCTCGCTGACCCCTTTTTCTATCAGATCTTTGTAATATTTTTTAGCGTTAACCTCACTGGCTTGAGGCATCAAATGGAAATAATCTTCTCTAAAGTTTCTTATCCAAAAACGGTCTGAATTTGTAAATATAGGTTTAGTAACAGAGCTTGTGTCCTTTAGTTCCCGAGATAAATCAGTGCTTTCGTTATCTAGCTCTCTAATATTTTTAATGTTGCCTTTCTTATCTGAAAGAATAATCCCATCAAAACCTTGCTCTTTAGCTTCAAACTCTATCTCCCACCGTTTCGGGCTCGCTTTTTCAATTCCTAATTTGACCGCTGCTTGGCGGATAGACGTTGCTTCCAGAGGTTTATTAAAAGCAAGGGTCCGCTTAAATAATTTACCCTCAATATTTTCTGGTCGATTGCCGTAGTATTCTACAGGGTCTGTGTAGAGGTCCTCTGCACTAGCTCCCCGGGAGTCTATCATGTCATATCGAGAATCGTAGTAAACGTCTAAGGTCTTAGGCCCGGCAGAGGCGCTAAGAGGAACAATAGTATTTCCTCCATCAGAGGGGCCCGAGTTCATCGCACCAGCATCCATCTGGGAATCAACTGGGTCTACTGGTGGCCAAGGAGGAAAGCCTAGCTGCTCTCTTGTCAGCACTGTGCCGTCTGTACTTTTTCGCTGCCAAGTCGGCATTATCTGGGTGTCGATTAAGTCAGCAGAATTAGGGAGAGTGGCAGCTAAACCATTTTCCTCAATGTAAGTTAAAGCGGCTTTCAATCGCTCCTCGGTATAGAACGCTTCGTTTGCCTTTTTTTGAGTTTTATTAAGAAAGTCTTTGCTGTTGGGATCTGGGGATCCATCTATCAGCTCACCTTGGATTGCCTTAAGGGTTGCTCCATTTGGGAAATACTCAATAAACCTTAAAATGTCCCCGGCAACATACCCAACAGGATCCTTTAGTCGTAGATCTGCATCGTTTAGATTTTCTGTGGCAAAGTAATTTTTATCCATGACACTTATAATTGTCTGTGGATCAGGTTCTGCGTCTAAAGAAGGCTTAGTGGCAGGGGGCTCTGGTGTCTCGACAGGGCGTGGCGGTGGGGTGGTATCTATAGAATAATCTTCGGGGTATGCGTTTGTTCCCACGCGGAACATCATATTTTCTTCTACATCGAGATCCTCTAAAGGAAATCTTTCTCTAAGTTGCTCTGTACTTAAATTACGTCGAGCGGTGGTTAAGCGAGCTAAAGCTTCCCCGGCTATGTGAGAATATGCCGCATATCTTTCATTTTCATTTGTAGGGTTTTTGCTTTCTGATTTTGGAAAAAGACGGTCCCTGTCCCGATCTACTGCCGGGGTTACTGCCGGGTTGGACAAACGACCCGCCCTAGAAACCATTATCCGATCAAAGACTTCAGTGCTGTCTAAAATGTCTGAATCATTTAACATCTCAGTTGCAAGTGCATCAGCATCCGCGTCAGATAAAGATGGGAACGAGGCTTGGACTTTTTCTATGTATGATGTTCTTGCCTTTTTGACTTCCTCTAATATTTGATCATTATCTAAATTTGGGTCTCGTCCAAGTACGTCTACTTTCCTCCTTAAATTCAGTATGGAAACAAAGGCACTACCCGTATTTCTCTGGTCACCTTTTTGCTTATACTGTTTAAGTAGGGCCTTAGTTTTTTTCCAGCCATCTTGCATGGCCAGCTCTTTCATAGCATCTCTTACTGCTTGATTTGCTGGCTCTTTGCTAGCAGCCTGCGCTGCGTCTTGTGTGCCCCCGCGACCCGATTTAAAGCTGAGCGCTTCCTGCACCAAATGCTGGGTTTCGTGCAGCATAATTCCCCAAGTTAAATCAGCGTAGAACTGGTCCTTACTTATCTTTCCTGTGTTAAGCTGCTCTAAAAGTTCTTTATCGGCGTTTCCAATTTTGAAAAACCCGAGATCTTTTACCAACGCCTCTGGGCCAGAGTTTTCGCCTTTTTCTCTTATTGCCCCCGGGAACGTATTTACTTTGCTTAGTCCTTTGGGCGGTGTCCCACCGTATTTTACGCCGTAATACCCTGTTCTCTTGCCTTTAATTTGGGCGGTCTGATCCATTGTCCCGGGCGGCAAAGCAGCGGCTAGATCGTCTGTATTAACAAGTACCTCAGATAAAATACCCTTATCTTTGGCCGGGGTCTCTGGATTAACCTCTTTAAGGACCGTCTCAGTGCCTACAGGAGCGTTTGCTTCCGCTGCATATTTAGCGTTGACTTGCTTGGCTGCAGCTTGAAATTCGTCTTGGGTTATATTGCCGTTTATAAACTCTAAATTTAAGTCGTTTATATCTGCAAGCGCTGAGAGGCGGATTAACTCAAGGCCATCTTTACCCCGACCAATCGGAACCTCAACTTCTTCCAACGTAGCCAACGGTTTTTTATACTGCTGTAGGAGCTTTATGTTGGTGTCTTTGTCGCTGATCTCGTACAACCACTCATCAGCAAATCTAAACCAGCCCGTGTCTTTGTAGATTGCCTCCCGATTAACTCCGTTAGATTCAGCTATTTTAGCTCTGTCTAACGCTGCTGTATCAGCGTTATTAGAGTTAACATTTAGAAACATCCCTGTGGTAAAAGCAGAGCCATCTAGCTCTGGATCAGGAAATGCTTTTTGGGCTGCTTTTGCGCCCAAGCCTACGCCTGTAGCTGTTTCAAGAACCTCTAAGAGACTAGCGTCCCCAGAAGCCAGACGGTCAAAGGTATCTATAGTTTCTGTGACTACGGCTTTGCCAAAGTCTTTCACTTGCTGGCCAGTTGGTAGGAAAGGATCTTGAGCGTATTCCACTACGGCGTCTTTCGCCGCCACAGCCGTGTCCGTTAGTATTTCTCTATCTGTGCGGGGATCCGTATCAGGTTCAGTTACATAACTTTTCCCGGTCATGCTGTCGCTATAGACAGGACCAGCTAAGCTATTAGCGCTTGCTACAGGGTCAAATTCAGAGGTCAGAAACCCAAGGGGATCCGCTGCACCGCCGAACCTTTGCCGCCCAGCGCTTTGTGTAGCCTCGAGGTCATCATCGTCTCTGCGAAAAAACCCTAATACGCTGTCTAGTGCAGACATTATTTAGCCCCTGCTATGCATTCATCTCTAAGCGTCTTTATGCGGCGTAATTCTTTGATAGCGCCCTGCATCTCCAACACCCGGAAGTGGTCTTTTTCGACTTCTAGGAGCATCTGGTATTGGGAGATACGTGCAGCTGCGTACTCTTGCAGCATTCTCATCATCTCTTTGTCGTTCACCATTAAAAGCAGTGAACGGTAGAAGGATTTATCCATAGATTACATCATCTGTTGGGGCGCTGCTTGGGTAGCTGCGGGTTGCCCTCCATTGTCCCCTCCACCAGCTCCTGTGAAGCCATCTGCTCCGGGCTCTGGGGCTGCTCCGGGGGCTATATTACCGCCGCCTGTGCCTGTGGGATCAGAAGGATTTGGAGGACCGCCTTCGGGCCCTTGAGGGGCCGGGGGCTGCTCTGGCATGAGGGCTTGTATTTCGGCCATCATTTTAGCTTGCATGACCGCCTCACGTTGGTCGTAGAGGATCTTATCCTCATCGATATCCATTGAAGCTGCCAACTCTCTAAGAATGTATGAGTAGTTAACAAATGGGGCCATCTGTTGATTGGCGGACATCTGTAGAAACTGAAGCAATCTTTGGCTACGGATCTCGTTTCGCATCAGGCTTTCGGTGCCCTGTGCAATCACTTCTAGATCACCCTTTACATACTCTTCATCGAAATTGAATTGCATGTTGAACGCAAATAAGCTTTTGCCTAATGGCGCTAGTAAGTAATCGTCCACATTACGCACAACGGCCTTAATAGCGCTTTGTGCAGCACCCATAAGCATAGACATACCAGAGGCAGTTCTACCTACGCTCATTATGCCTGTGGCCCCGTGGCTGTAGCTAGGTATGCCTGTAGCCTCATCCGCAAGCTGTCGGCTCTTGTCGAACATCATCATAAGCTCTTGAGAAACATTGGGGAATTTGGTTCCGAAAATCGCCTGACCGGGTGCCCCTGCTTGTCTGCGAAACACCTTGCCGGGGTACACGCTCAAGTCTTGCCCGGGCACAAGATTAGTCTCGTCTATTTCAATTAGTAGGTTACCTGAGAGTGCTCCATTATCCACCGCGAGCCGATAGAAACCATTCATGAGCAGTTGTGTGTCCGACATGTTTTCGGCTACGCCGATACCAAAGAAGCTATATGGATTGAGCTCGTAAGGCACCGCCATGAATGGAATACGGGCTGGGGTAAACGGATTAAGAACCAGCCGTAGGATCTGCCCATTGCAGACCCATGCATTCACTTGTAGCTCATCTAGATCTTTAAGAGATTTCGGGATATCAATATCAGCTTGCTCTGCCAACTCGGCATCGATAACGCCCCAGTACTCTAACACCTGATAACGATCTATGGAGCTATCCATTTCGCTTTCATCAAGCGTATCTTCCCAATATTCGCGGACGTAATCCGGGCCCATGTCCACGCAAAGCTCTATGCTTTCTTCGCGGAAGTGTGGACGTTTTTTCAGCGCTCTTAGCTGGGTGCGGCTGAGCCTGTGCCGCTGAATAACATATTCCGCTTCGCTCATATTTCGGCTAGCAGGATCTGGATAAAAATCCCAGATAGAAACGTATTCTACCCGAGGCACTGTCTCAAACAGCGGGTCATACTTGCCCTTCTCATCCCAGCGGGGGAACTCTTTGTCTGTAAGAAACGGACCCTTAAGAACGCCTGTGCCAAACAAGCACGCCTCGAAGGCTACTGACCGTAGGTGCTTAGACGCTTCGCTTTCCTCGAGCTGATCGTGCATCTTCTTTTCTAGAAGCTGTGCAGCTCTTTTAGCTGGCTCATAAGTAATAGAGCCCGGAGCTGTCCCGGGGCCAGCTTCTAGCTCTTCCTCATGTGGTCCCAGCGCATCTTTGTAGACGCCGAGATCTTTAGCTATATCTGGGCGAGCAATTGTGCCGGGTATTTTATAATCTACGCCGACTGTGTCTTTGATCTGTTCCTCAGTGACCCGGCTTGGATTTATGCTTACAGCATCCGCTACGTTATTAGGGTTCTTTCGAGCCTGTACTCCAATGGGAAAGCGAGACCCGGCAAACAAAACATCAACTACTTGGGCATAAGCAGCGAGTACTTTAGTCTTTGTAATCTTAACAAAAGCTTTAGATTTCTCAGTGTCGGTGAACTGCACATCTGAGCTATAGATCCCACGATAGTTTTGGTAGCCAAGCGTCCAACGCTCTTCATCCATTCTACGGTGATCTTTGGCCTCTCTGTAGGCAGAATCTATAAAAGAAATTAAACCACGGTACTCTTGGTTTTCCATCTCAGGATCACCGTCTTCATCCAAGGATACTACCTGATCTGTATCGACCTGATCATCGCTTGGGTTAGCTGTGGGTTTGTCCATAAGGGCCATATTAATATCCAAATACTGCGTCTGAAGGTCTGTAGACAGGCTCTGGTACTCCTCGGCCCATATCAAAAGGACTTAGAGATCTAGGTCGGCTCATAATGCCGTAGCGAACACTGTCGTAGGTATGGTCTGATCTGTACCTTACATCGATGTCATCACTGCCCTTTGGGCAAGAAGGGATAATCGGCAAGTCTGCAATAATCTGTCTGCACGTATCAAAGAAAACTATACCGGGCATCTCTGTGTCGGGGTCTACCTTGAGCACTTCATGGAAGCGGTTCTTGCCAGCGACCCGAGAGCCAGCGGAGCGGTCACTGGGTCTCCATCTGCAACCTATAGAAATCATCTCTTCAGCTATCGATGGGCCGATCTGTCCGCGATTGTGCCAACAAGAACTATCCAGAATACCGTAGGCTATCTTCTCGCCATACTCGGCTTCCATCACAGCTGCAGCAAGGTCTTTGCCAGTGTGCTTGGACAGGTATAACTCTCGATAAACAATCAGCGTCTCAAAGGATGGGTCTATCGCAAACCAATGAACTGCAGAGAAACTAGAGTAGCCGTAATCGCATGACCTAAATCTGCGCCAATCGTGGGGGATATCAAACGGCTCCACAACGTGAACATTCTGTCGAAACTCTGGGAAAGCAGCTCCATCAGCAACTCCCCAATCGCCCTCAAGAAGTTGTCTGCGCTGGTTCTCTGGGAGAGATAATAGGTTAGCTTCATATTGTCCGCCTTCGACTAAATACGGATTGTCTTGCAAACTTGCCGGGATAAATCGTCTGTAAAAAAGTGGCTGTCCTGCCTTCTCATGCTTGGGCGGGTAAACCAGATCCTTGCCAGTTTCTATGTCAGTCGCAATGAAAGACTTATTTGCTGGAGCAGGATCGATAAACATACGCTTGACCCACCCATGTCCGGGGCCACCCGGGTTGGTTGTGGCGCGGATAAATATGGGTAGATCAGGATCTGTAGTCCGTAATCGAGAGCGCATGTAATTAAATACATATGGACTAGGATGCTGCGTGAGCTCGTCAAAGGCTATATAAGAAAAAGCCTGACCTTGGTATCGTAAAACATCTTCGTCACGTTCTAGGTATGTAAGCCAGAGTCTTGCACCAGATGGAAACACCCATTGAGACTTCTTTTCACCCCATTTTGCACCCTTAAAAATCTTTGGGTATAATTCTTGGCACTTCCAAATAATCTCTCTTAATTCATCAGTAGTACGCCTTAGTATTAGCCCATTAAAGTTACCGTTATTAAAGTAACGCATTGGGTCCGCTATTAAGGCCATAGTTTTCCCGCCTCCGGCACTTCCTCCGTAAAGAACCTCACGTTCCATAGATGCGAGGAACTCTGTTTGTGGACCCGCGTTAGGTTTAAAAACTACCTCCCTCTCAGCGGGAGCCGCCTCGAAATCTAGCGTATCCGAAAGCGGTGGAGGCGCGGGGAGCTCGCTGTGTATCGGCTGTACGATATCCTCTGGGGACTCTTTTTTTTTGTAGTCTACCCAGTTAGCGAGCTTCTTCTCTTGCATGGCCAGAACGCGCTTAGCATCTGCAGCCTTACGTTTAACTTTAGCTTTAGCTTTATCAGGACCAGTTTTAGGAGCATACTTCTTGCGTTGTTTGCGCTGGGACTTTTCGCGAGCATTTTTAGGGTCAGTTCCTCGGCGGTCTTTCCAGATCAGATTAATGCCTTGGTGGCTAATCTTCTGACCAGTTTTCTCTGAAAGATACGCAGCGGTCTCTCGCAGAGAGCCCTTAGCGTCTATAAAATCCAATGCCTCTTTTATGTACGGAACAAAATCAGGATTAGGTACGAGTACGCACGGGTCATCTTCTGAAGGCATGTAGCCAAACGCTATCCTAGCGCTTTTATTTGCTCGCCGTTTTGGCGGAAAGTCAGGATCACTCATCTTGTTTTGGAGGTAAGATAAACAAACCGCCATCAGCTCCTTTAATCTCCAGCGTTTCTTTCTTTACAACGCCAGCTCGATCTAAGATCTCTTTAGATGCGGCCACTAAGTTACGGGCCCCGAGCACGTTAGGATCTTGTAGTAGCCCAACCATGCTAGCGGCTGCTTTAGGGGCGTTTACCGCCATCATCATAGAAGCTGCAGCAATCACATCGTCTTGTATCGGGCGGATAGCTTCTCGGATACCAGTGGCCTCGGAGTACCCGGCCATAGTCATTGCTGTGCGGAGATCCCCATTAGCTTCGCCAGTAAGCTTATCAAGGAATAGCTCCTGTCGCTCTGTGAGCGCCTTTTTCTTCTTTTCCATAGGTTACCTTAAATATATAAATATTAAGCCCACAGCCCCGGTCATAACGATCCAAAACAATCGTTCAGCAAAGGCTATGGTTTGACCGCGCTTGATGCTGGTTTGCTCAAGATGATCCATGCGTTGGTCTAGCTTGTTAAAAGTCTCATCAACACGATCAAGTCGCTTGAAAAGCGATATCATGCGCTCTTCCATGCGAGCCATCTGGACAATTGCTTCGGATAAAGTATCCAACTTGTCCTCCATGCGCTTTAATCGCGCATCAGTCATTTCTTTTTAGCCCGTTTCGCCTTATTCTTTTTAGAATTTGGCCAGCCAGCTTTCATGTCTTTGTAAGCTTTAGGGGACACTGTGCTTTTCTTCTTTGATCTCGATGTCCCAGCTTTTTTACGGGCATTCATATTTTTAACTAGTGACATTACTTGCGCCTCGACTTCTTACCGCTACATTTCCATTTAGCCCTAGATAGTCGTAGCGGACTATTTGGGTTTTTAGCTGCTTTGGGATGTTTCTTCATCTGCCCGTAGGAACGGGCGCAGTAGCTGTCTCCCCGCTTTGTCCCGGGAGCAATGCTGTAACCCTTTGCCCCATATTTTACAGTTTTCTTACGGCCTGTTTTGGGGTCTTTAACTGTCTTGGAATACTTCTTTTTTGTAGGCACGGCTACACCACCACATTAATCACATTACCGATAGAAACCTTCGGAACTAGGCGGGAAAAGCGGTCATATGTAAGGTCGTGCGCTGTCGGCGGTACAACCGCCGGGATAAGGTTCTTATTGTGACCAAGTGCTATAGGGATATTCGCTGGCTGCGTGTCACGAAATGCTGGTGGGCGATACATGGAAGATATGCCTGTTATGTCAGAAGCCATCCGATATACCTTTCATGATATCCTTGATTGAAATCTTAGCTTTAGCATTCGGCGTGTAACGACATTGGAACTGACGAGGACACTCTGTGAAACTGCGTTGTGCATAGTGGTATGCTATTGTTCCGTTAGCCCCTCGATAGATGCAAACCTTGCCATCTCGGCCCTCAGTGCGCTTCCATAAGCTGCAGGTCACATATTCTGGATTAACCAGAGACCCGATAAGGATAAGCGGTAAAACTACGTTCATAGTGCTAGCATCAGGAGGTACACACCTCCCCCAAGAACGCCTATAATTCCAAGAGATAATCCGCCTATAGCAGCGTTGTTAGCAATCTGCCTTTTAGTTTCAATTCGGGCATGTTCTTGCTGTCTTCGCTCCTCACGCATCTTCTTACGCATATCTGAGAGCTCGTCATATGTACCGTGACCCCATTTCATGTCTAACATGAAGCGAATTTGCTTTTCGCGATCCAGCAGCGTTTTCTTATGCATCAGGATCTTAATAGACTCAGCGTCTATATTATCCGTACCTGCAGACATCTTTTCGAGAAACGTAGGCTTTTTTCTTTGGCGCTCAGCTGCATTTACATCTGCACAGGCACCATACCAATCCCCCAAAGTTTTCGAGATGGATTCGACATCCTTGGCAGCGCCGATAACTTTCTTAAAAGTGTTAAACGCCAGACCAGCTGCAGCCATAGCAGAAAGAGGGTCAATCACTATCAGCCCTCCCCAGAGCTATAATTAAAGAGCCACTCCGTAAGTCGGGAGAGGTAGGCAATTCGAATGGCCCCAGCCACCAAACTTAGCTATCATTTGATCTAATTCACCGGGCACCGTTTCACGGCACTCTTTCTCACTCTCAAAAAGGTTTGTATTGCGGACCATTGCTTGGCAGCTTTGTATCGAATGCAAATTCGTACAAATTAGTATCACCCCGATCCACATCTCATGTTCCTACCTTTTGTTGTGATATAAAGCGTAGTAGATTTCGCCACGACTTAGGCCTATGTCCTCAAGATCTTTCTGTGTCATATGCTCTAGTGTTTTTAGATGTTTAATCTGCCAATACGCCGCTCTCCTGCGTTGGTGAGCGGCGATTGCTTCCCAGATAGCTTTTAAGAATTTACGCATAATAACCTCCTTTGCGTTAGGGTTATTATACCATCTCAATAAACGTCTTACTTATGGTAGTATTTAATACCCGTTATGCCTTTTTAGCAGTCTTCTTTTTAGCCATGCCACCATGCGCCATTGTAGGCTTCATCTTCTTAGCCATGCCCCCATAATTCATCTTAGCAGACTTCTTCTTGGCCTTCGGTGGCCGACCAACCTTACTTCCGTAAGTTCCCTTACCTTGTGGCATCTCAAATGCTCCTAAATACAGTTATCTGGTAAACCCTCATCAACGCTCTTGTCCTTGGTATCCTTGGATGCGGAATCAAAGTTATAGAAATCCCGGTAGCCGCTGAAGATGGTAGCTTTCTCTCTAGCTTGCTTTACAGTGATAAGGCCCTCCTCTACGAGGAGTTCCCTTACACGCTCTAAAGTTAGATGTTGTCCCGTGGCTTGCTCGATGGCAGCACGGATGTAGATCAAATTGATCATCTAATATCCATTATATCATATTTAAGGCTGAAGTCAACAGTAAGGGTATTTACAAAGTGAGCTATTCATGATATAGTGGGAAGTACACTCCCGGGCGGTCCTATATAGTATAGCCCTACTTTAAAGCATACGCTTAAGAGTATGCCGCCTTAAGACGGCTTAAATCTTCCCACATAAGCTCTTCGGTAAAGTAGGAGCCCTTGCGCCTAAATGACCCTGCGGGGCATAGGCGCATAAGGGCGTCTCTCTCTAGAATACGAATTAATGAATTATCAAAGCAGATCAGCACAAACTGGTCTGCTTTTTTATTTCTAATACTAAAAACATAGGAATCTGGAAGCACTGGCTGAGCCCGTGCTGATTTAACCTCTACAGAGAAGTACTGTCCGCCCGGTCCCCGGGCCCAGATGTCCGTACCAAAGCGGTCTACAATAGAACACGGCATACCGCATCTTTCTAAGTAGTAGCTCGCCAGTATCTCCCCCGCGCGACCACTAGAGCGGTTTGTTGCGCGGCCAGAGGTCGCGGTATGCTCGGCCAAGTGATCCGGGAAGGCTATCAATCATCCATGTCCACATCGAGCAAGTCATTCACATCAACATTAAACATATCATCCACTAAATTCGCATCCTCAAGACGGTTCGCGCAATCCCTCACACGCTCAGAATGCCGATTGAGCTCATGAGCCACACAATACAGGTTCTGATAGTCCTCAGAGTACTTCCCAAGCTCAATAGTCTCATCAACCATGCTCTCAAAACGGTACTGCTCATGTATCGGATCATCATCACCCAATGGATGGATCAAACAATCAACCACTAAGCCCGTATCTGGATCAAAACTGAGGGAATTGGACACATCAACCTGATTAGCGATCTCAATCTTCCGAGATTCCATAGGTATACTCTTCTTATAACCAAACTACCTTAGCATATACATTAGTATATACCCTAAGTCAATACTTTAGGGCATATATTTACAGCAGTACCGCCGAATATTCGGGCTCGATAAAAATAATCATGACAGAGGAAGATCTGTGGATGAGGTTTACAGGTGAGTTTTTCTAAAATTGGGTAAGAGTTGTATACGCTAACGGCACTAGGGGGGGTGGCACTCGCCCGGGTCAATTTTTTCCCGGGATCTGCAAAAACTGCTCGATTTAGACCCCAAATAGCGTGATTTCTGCATAAAATAGGCCTGTTTTTGTACATTGCCCGGTACTCTGGGCAGTAAACCTAAGCAAAACAAGCTTGTAATCGCTGCTCGATAATAACCTTGTAGTAATAGGGCCCCAGATCCACCGGGAATAAATAAAAATACAGATCCGGGCAGCTGCCGGGATGCATAATGACGGAATCAAAAGCCCGGGAGCTGGGGTCGATCTGGTGCATCTATAACACCACCGGGAGCTCTGGATCTGTTCAGCTGCTTACATCGAGCTAAGCCCGGGAGCTTTGGATCTGTGCAGCTGCTACCCTCAAGCGCTGCTGTTGAGCTTCTCCCGGGCGCTCTGGTCTATCTCATGACCAGCTGGCTAGTATGCTCGAGCTGGCAGGTAATGCCCCGGGATCCACTAACGAGCTCGATCAGAGCGCTTGTTTCCGTGCTTGGATCCA
>Ga0209336_10000709_pt1 | contig 16870 bp, 12 predicted proteins | sample LinPmetageLP32_FD_184042 | JGI IMG/M metagenome (GOLD analysis project Ga0209336, IMG submission 184042) | Marine viral communities from the Pacific Ocean - LP-32 (SPAdes) (version 2) | ecosystem: Environmental > Aquatic > Marine > Oceanic | place: Pacific Ocean | collected 2009-08-23 | reverse complement strand
ATAAATTTGGACAGGAAGAAGAGACATATAATATTGTCGCTGCTCACGGATACTTTGGACGATTGATCTTTCAATATGCTTCGTTTAATAACTCACGTAGCCTCCACTTTTTCTTGGCTGCATGGCCTGTTGTTGGCATTTGGTTTACTGCTCTTGGTGTTAGCACCATGGCATTCAACCTCAACGGCTTCAACTTCAACCAATCCATTGTCGATAACGGGAACCGTGTTGTCCCTACTTGGGCTGACATACTTAACCGTGCAGGACTTGGAATGGAAGTAATGCATGAGCGTAATGCTCATAACTTCCCACTTGATCTGGCAGCAGTGTCTACTACAGAAGTAGCATTGACTGCTCCTACTATTGGATAATTATTATGGGACTAGCTTACAATCCAAAAAATCGTGCTAATGATTTTCAAGTCCAGTATGTTGTAAAAACTACTGGCGACCAATGGTTCCCAGTAACCACTGGTTATGGTGATAACCCTAGCTCTGGTACATCAGCACAGCGTGTCGTTCAGAACGATATCCTTGCTGGTGATACTACAGATGGAACACCAGCTGCTGCTGAATTGGTAGCTAGCTAATTATAAAAGTCCGTTCATCCTTCGGGACGCATGACATGAGGTGACAGGGAACGGGGTCCCTCAATTCTCTAAGGAGGATACTATGCCAAACGTTGAAGTTCGTCAGCGTGTGCGTGAACAAGCCCAAGCTCTTAAAGAGCAGAAGCTTGTGTATCGCGGGGTGGCTTACCTTAAAAGCCGCTAAGTAGTTCTGTAATTGGGAGGTGCAAATCCTCCCTTAGCAATTGGTTAGAGCCCGTACGCGGATACCTCTAGCCGTCTAGACGGTGGGATAGACCACAATACAATTGAATATCTTTGACGTCAAAGAGGAAGTAAACTAAACCTCTTATTAAATATAATGGCTAATACCATTCTTACTCCACAGGGTTCTATTAACTCGAACCCTTCGACGATTGGTCTCACCCAAGGTGGGTCTAATTATGATGCCAAATACGCAACTTATCTGAAACTATTTTCAGGTGAGATGTTCAAAGCTTATGAATCAGCCTGTATCGCTAAAGGTACTGTACAAAACCGTACTCTCCGTAATGGAAAGTCGATGCAGTTCATCTTTACTGGTCGTATGGATGCTTCTTACCACACACCTGGAACTCCGATTCTTGGTAGTGGTGATCCTCCAGTGGCTGAAAAGACCATCATCATGGATGACCTGCTGATTAGTTCAGCTTTCATTTATGACCTTGATGAGACACTTGCTCATTACTCACTTAGGTCAGAGATCTCCAAGAAGATTGGACACGCTCTTGCCGAAGCATATGACAAGAAAGTCTTCCGTACTATTGCACTTGCTGCACGTGAAGCACATCCTGTGACTGCTGCTCCTGGCCCTGAGCCCGGTGGTTCTATCATCAACATTGGTGCTAACAACCAGTACAATGCACAGTCTTTAGTTGACGCCTTCTTCGAAGCTGCTTCAATTTTGGACGAAAAAAATATTCCCCGTGATGGACGTACTGCTGTACTTTCTCCACGTCAATATTACGCACTTGTATCGCAAGTTGATTCAAATATTCTCAACAGAGATTTTGGAAATAGTCAGGGTAACTTGAACTCAGGTGATGGCCTGTATGAGATCGCTGGTATTTCTATCAAGCGTTCTAACAACCTCCCATTCATGGTGACTGGTTCCAACTCTGGTTCAGTTGCTCGTGTTAATGGTGAGAACAATGACTACTCCGGTGACTTCCGTACATCCTGTGGACTTATCTACATGAAGGATGCTGCTGCTGTTGTCGAAGGTATTGGTCCTTCTGTCCAGACCACAGGTGCTGACGTGAAGACCATGTACCAGGGTGACATTATTGTTGGCCGTCTGGCTATGGGTGCAGGTACTCTGAACCCTGCATGTGCTATTGAATTGCGTGCAGCTTGATAGGAGTCTTATAAATGTCTCTCATTCCTGGTGTGCAACGCAAGGATACTTGCACAAATAACATGGGTACTGTTGGTTCAGTAACCATGAACCCTCCTACTCCCCTTGAGTATGGTCGCGTTTCAGGAGCTAGTGCTTCTGGATCTGGATCGACTGTAGCTTGTTGGGGTGGTGCAGGAGCTAACGATACTGATACTGAGGCTTAAATTAAATGGCTAATCCAACAACTGCTGTTGGCGGTAATGGTGTGTCTGGTGCAACCGCTGGTGTTTCCGGTGGTTCAACAGCACATCGTGCGTCAGTAGCTAAGACAGCGAAGGGATACGGCTCTGCTGTATCTGCTTCAACTGTATATAGTGAGACCAAGAATCTTCGTTTCGCTTATCATCAATCTGAATGTGACGCTCCTGCTAAGGATCGTAGCTAATAACAAGGGGACCTTCGGGTCCCTTTTTTTTACTCCTTATTGAGAATAATAATCAATGACAAATTCATGGAGAAATCCACCATCTAATCCTTCCGCAGATCAAATAGCGGCTGTTAATGAGCTGCTCCAATCTATTGGTCAGGCTCCCGTATCTACCCTAGACACATCAAACCCGGACGTTTCGATTGCTTGGAATACACTGGTGTCAACTTCTAGAGATGTTCAAGCTGAAGGTTGGGCATTTAATAGGGAGAATCATATTCAATTATCTAGATCTACAGCATCAGGTACACTTAATTATATCTTACTTGCAAGTAATGAACTACAAGTAGACTTAGTTAAAGATGTAGCAAATCAACATCACAATGCTGTTATCAGAAAAGATGGTTACAATACTATTCTTTATGATAAAGAGCAGCATTCAAAGACTTGGACATACGACCCTATTGCAGATAAAGTCTTTTATTTTGATTGGGAAAATCTTCCAATTCCTATTCAATCATATATCATTGCACGTGCCGCAGCAATCTGCAGCTCTCGCATTACAGGTGATATGAATCAATTTCAAATGTTAAAACAAAGAGAGAATTACTGTAGAGTACAAGCTGTTGAGTATGACACTAACCAAGGTGATTACTCCTTCCTTGGTATGGATGCACATACGTCTGGATACAGTTCATATCAACCTATACAATCCTTGAGTAGATATTAATGGCAGCAGTATCACAAACTATTGAAAGCTATCTAGCTGGTGTATCACGTCAACCTGATAAAGATAAGTCACCTGGCATGGTTGACGACATTCTAAATGCATATCCCGATATAACATTTGGATTAACAAAAAGGCCAGGTACTCAATTTAATATTCAAGTAGGTAACTCATCTGATTTAGATGATGCATACTGGTTTATATTTAGATATAACGATTTTGAGGAAAGGTATGCAGGTGTTATTTACAATTCAACAGTTAAACTATTCAACATTGCTACTGGTGTAGAAGCCACAATTAGTGGGGCTAACCAAACATATCTAAATACAACAAAAGAAAACTTTAAAGTCTTACAACGTAGAGAGAACATTGTAATTCTCAATACAGATAAGACCGTAGCTATGGGTTCCGCTACAGCTCCTGGTACGTTAACAGGTACCGTTAATACACTTGCTGAGTTACCAGCAGCTAACACCTTACCTACTGGAGCTATCTATCGTATTAATGGTATTGATGGAGCATCAGATGACTATGTTATTAAATGGGATGGTCAAACTTGGACTGAAACAGTACTACCTGGTATAAAAACAGATTTTGATACTTCTACATTACCTTACATATTAACTAGAACTTCATTAAATACGTTTAGTTTTGCTCCCGCTCCATGGACATCTAGAATTTCTGGTATTGATGGTACTACAGGAACAAGTAGACGACCTTCATTTGTAGCCCAAAAAATTTCTAACCTGTTTTTTTATAAGAATAGATTAGGTTTTCTTTCAGAAGATAATGTAATTATGAGTCAGCCGTTAGAGTTTTTTAACTTCTGGCGTAATAGCTCTCTAACTACAACAGATGCTGATCCTATTGACTTAACAGCCAGTAGCTTAGATGATGTCAGCTTGTTTGCTGTACAGCCTATGATTCAAGGCTTAGTGTTGTTTGGTACACGTGAGCAGTTTGTAATGACTGCAGGTAACACAGGTGTATTAACTCCATCAACTGCTTCTATATCTTCAATATCTCAACATGAAATCAATAAACTTGTAGAGCCTGTATTATTAAGGGATAAGATTTACTTCACAGCCAGAGCTAATAGTTATTCCCGTGTCATGTCTATGCTTACACAAGGCGATGACAACAGTCCACTGGTAGAGGATGTAAGTAAGATCGTGACTACATGGTTACCAAATAATTTAAATAGAATTATTTCAAGCAACCAAAATAATTTTATTGGCATGTTTGATAATACCAAGAATTATATTTATTTTTTAAAATCATTATCAAACGACAGTCAGCGACCATTAAATACTTGGTTCAAATGGGAAATGTCAGGTAAGGTTATTGCATGTTTTATGGAACAGGACGCTGTACAAATAGCAGTATCTGCAAATGGTAAAGTAAATATGTTAACTGCATATATCAATCCCAATATAGATTCACCACTTGTACAATCAAATGATGGTGTACTAACTAATCCATCCTTAGATTATATGCATACTCCAACTAAAAGTTACAATGCAAGTACTGGTTTAACTACACTAACTTCGTCTTCTGTAGATCCACTTAATAGTGAATGGAGTCCGGTTGCTATTGAAACATATACTGGAAATTCAGCGAATGGTAAGTTCTATAGATTGACTAAAGTAACTAACACAACTTACACTACTGATGAGAATCTGACAAACACTACAGTTCAATTAGGATTTACATTTCCTTATAGTGTCAATCTACCCAAAATTTACTTTCGAACAGGTGAATCTTCGGACTTTACTGCATCACTTACAATTTCAAGAATAAAATTTGCAATGGGTAAAACTGGTGCAATTGGTTTTGAATTAAAGCCGAGAGGATCAAAGGATTTTATTGATGTAGGCGAGGTTGAACAATCTAACTGGTATCTTTTAGATGCCGCACCTATTGATGACGAACGCATGTTTACGTTACCTATACATCAACGTAATGATAATTTTGATGTTCGATTAACATCTGACTCACCCTATCCTGTTTCGCTTTTAAGCATGACATGGGAAGGACAATATTCACCAAGGTACTATCAACGCTCATGATATTACAACACTGCAATCCCACCAATGCTCCGCAGGTCTGGTCATTAGCAAAACCAATATTGGAACTTGCATTAAAGCATAGCTTTATGGAAGCTAATATAAATGATGTATATGAGCAGATCCTAAGTGGCAATCAATTGCTGTGGTTGGGTCTTGAAAACAATAAAGTCCTTTGTGCAGGTACTACTACAGTTGTGGTTTACCCACGTAAAACTGTACTAAGAATAATTTTATTTGCTTCTAAAACTAGATACGCTGAATACCTCTTAGATGCTTTTGAGAAAATGCAAAACTATGCTGTACAAAACAATTATGATGCCATAGAAACTTGGGCACGTAAAGGAATATCAAAAATTATTAAATGGGATCATGAGTATTCAGTACTTGTCAAACAACTTAAGGAGAACTAACTGATGGCAGGAGGAACTAATAGTAAAATAAAAAAATCTAATAAGCAAATAGAAAAACAATATCAATACGATAAGGAGTTCCGTGATTATCAGAATAAAGAGAATAATGCTAGATATGATAAGGCTGTTTTAGACCGAGACTTACAGCAAGCTAATTATGACGCGCAAGCTGATTATAAAGATGCAATTAAAATAAAAGACTATAATCAACAACAGAATCTTCAACAAAGACAATTTGATTTAGACACGGAAGTCTATGATCAAAGTCTTAAAGATTATGACGCTCAAACTGAATTGAATTCTCTGTCTGGTGCATTAGCCTTAGAGACTGCACAAAGAGCAAAAGAAGAAGCGTTAATTTCAAAAACTTTTGACCTAGACGATCAGAGGTATGATTATAATGAAGCTTCAAAGAACATAGGTTATGACGAAGACTTAGTTCAAAACACAAGAAAATTTGCAAAAGATACCGATCGAATTAATCAAAATGAAGTAGCTGATAATAAAGGTTTCGCACGTCAAACTAATAGGATTAATCAAAGCGAATTGCTTGCTAATAAAGGTTTTGCACGTCAAACTAATAGGATTAACCAAAAGGAAATAGAAGACAAAAAAGGTTTTGCACGTAAGGATAATCGGATTAATCAAAAAGAAATAACAGATAAAAGAGCCTTTGCTACTGTAGATGATAGTGTTAACCAAGGAGAAATAGAAGATAAAAAAGCTTTTGCACTTGATAACACTTTGATCGATCGACAGGATATAGTGGAAGAAGCAACATTTACAAGAGCCGCTTATAAACAAGAAGATAATAAGCTAAATTATACTAACGACAAACTTGATAACGATATCACTTTTCTCGAAGATAAATCAGGCTGGGATGTTGAAGCCGCAAAACGTACTTACGAAAAAGCTCAGGTCCCTAACTTCAATCAACGTATTGAGGCGTTAATCAAACGTGAACAAGCCGAAGGAACAGCTAGATCTTTTGGTAGAGAGGGTCTCAGTGCTGAACGTGAGGCTAGGAGTGCTATTGCTGAGTATGGTCGCAGCCAAGCCAAGCTAGTAGACGACCTTGTATTTTCTCGAAAAGATAAGGACGATGCTCAAAAATCTATTGAAGGTACAAAAACTTATCAAACTAATTTAAAAAATAAGGATAAAGATATCACGTCGGCAGACAAGGAAATAGCTAAGCTGACAAAGAATCGTAAAATTGAGAAGCTAAGTTTAAACAGCAGTAAACTAACGAAAGCATTACAACAATCACTAAGTGAACTTGATTATTCTTCTAGGCGAAGTTCGATTCAGAAAAATCAAAAACTGAATGCTCTCAATTATTCTTCTCAACGTAGTTCAACACAGAAAGATAAAGAACTAAACACCCTTAAGTATTCTTCTAAACGTAGTGAAGCTGCAAAAGATAAAGCATTTAGCGAAATTAAATTTGCTAAGAAACGCAGTACAGCTCAGAAAGATAAAACAATAAGCGATCTTAAGTATTCTGCTAAACGTAGTACACTAAAGAAAGACAAATCCGTGGAAGATTCACGTATCAACTTGTCTCAACTGGGTACTAAGCAAAGGTTCTTAGACAAACGCAATACACTTAATAAGAGTAAGATAAAGACAACATATGATTCTGCTAAAGCACAGCTTGAAGCTGACAAAGATAGAATTAGTATGGATGAGTATTCAGCTAATCTGGCTGCTCAAGGACGAATTCCAGCGAGACCGAAACAACCTGTTCCACTACCCAAACCATTTGCAACTCCACGGACTCAGCTTGCTATGCCATTTGCACCATCCAAACCACCTAAACCTGTTAAAGGTGCATTAGGTAAAACCAGTGTTTGGAATGATGTTGGGGATGTAGCAAATGTTGGTCTTCAAGTTGCAGGATTATTTCTTTAAATAAATTTAACTATGGCTCAATTTAGAGGGTCTGCACGTAATAGTGGTTTTGATGCCATCTCGTTACCTGATAATGCCAGACGTATAGAACAAGCTGGTATTAAAAGGATACAAGATCTACGGGCTACTTACAAGCAGACAATTGCTAATCAAAAAGAAGATCTCTCTGATTTTCAATCTGCACGTAATGCTGAATTCCAGCAAGATGCAAAGAATGAAAGATTAGAAGATCGTTTCCAAAGCACTTACGAGAAAGCTTTAGAGAAACGCTACAATCAGAAAATTCAAAAACAAAAGAAAGAATCTGAATTACAGAAATCAGCCTACGACCGCTTAGGGACTTTCTCAAAGGAAGCCCTAAAGGTTGGTAAGGACCTGTATGAAAACCACAAGGATGAACGTAAGGAAGCCGGTATGGCCCTTGTGTTTAAACTTGGACTGGATGCTGAGGATCTTCAAAACCTAAGGGCTAAGGAAGATGACCTTGCTGCTGAGCATGGTGCAGTTAATGCTGTGATTAAAAAGCTTGAATCTAAGGGAGCATCAGCAGCAGAAATCCAACAGATTCGAGAGCTGGATGGTTGGGCACTGATGGGTGCTCAAAAGGAGATTGCACGTAATACTAAGCTTTCGTATATGACACACATGCTTAGTGACGACACAAGGAATAAAAAATATAAGTTGATAAGTGGTAAAGAAATGTCCTTAGCGATGGCTGAAACATCTGGTACTGAAGATAACTATACTGAAATTCGTGGAATTATTGCTGGTGAATTTCTAAAACCTTATTCAGGATATGACTTAGCGTTTGCTGAGGAGTATATGTTTCCTGGTATGCGGCAGGTTGATACTACATTACAAGCTAATTATGCATCAAAGCAACAGATAAGATATGAAAAAGATAATAATAATCGACTAGACACAAGTGTAAGCAATGTTTTAGCAGAAGCACCAAGTAATCCATACGTTTTAAACAATTGGTTGCAAGGTGAATCTGGCGGACTAGGTGGTGTCTTTCTTGGGGATGCTCGTGAGAGTTTCACAGATACTCTTTCACGGTTGGTAAAAGATGGGGTAATCACTGATTATAATCAATTAAGTTCTCTTGAAGATCAAAAAATTACTGTTGCTGGTAAGGAGACAACCTTTGGAGAACAGTTCCTTACGAAGGGTGGTACTACAGCTACTGCATTTAACAATATTAGAACTAAATTGAGAGATAATAAAAATGCTGATTATCTGAGAAATGAACGTGAGAAAGATCGTAAGGTCGAAGAAATAGTAACGGGCTTACGTCTCGAAGCCAATGATAAAGATCTTAGTAGGGCTGAGGTTGAAGCTGGTGCTCAAAGGATTAAAGCTTTAGGTAGACCGCTCCCACCTGTTGTTCAAGACCTAATGGTGACTAGAGAGCTTACTGAAGATGGAAATATTCAATACCAGTTGGCACTTAATGAACTTCAGGATGGTGCAGTATTTAATTCTCTTGAACTTCAAGCTAAATATCCTGCACTCAAAGCTACACAAAGAAAAAGTTTAGTAGAAGCATCAGGTGCTAGTGGATCTACTCAAAGTGGTAGTGGTGGCTTTAGCAAATTTACTAATGAATTAGAGCAGATATTAAAATCACAATTAGAGAGCAGTAATCTTGTCGATCCAGGTGCAGCAACTGTTGGCATCATAAGGGTGATGAAATCTAGATTCGCCTCTGATGTGATGGATTTAAAAGCTTCTAAGGATTGGAAAAATAATACTTATGAAACGATCGCTGAGGAAGTTCTAAGACGACATAAGGTAGATATCACAAAACAAGCAAACGGTTATGAACGTAAAACCTACCAAACGGGTAAGGATAAAGGTAAGATTATTACAGGAACTGATGCTGGTTTCACAGCAGTTGATCAGAGTGTTGTCAATCAACAACCAAAATTTGATAGATTTATAAATCAATTAAAAGATAACAGTCGAAGTTATCTGGATAGTAAGATGTTAGGTGCAATGGACAAGGAGGATAGTTGGGCAAGAGATCTTCCAAGCATCAAGGAAACAGGTCAACCAAGTCAATGGCTTCGAGTACTATCAGAAGAAACAAAAATCCCCTGGAAAACATTATTTAATTCTCAAGTGCGTTTGTATTTTGGTAAAGATTCTGAATATGAATTACCATACAATCGTACCGAAGATGCATTTGGTGTTATCAGCCCAAGGTTTAAAGCAGTATTAGGTACGGTATCTAGTGTTAGTAGTTTAAGTGTTGCGTTACCTGCTCAAACTCGTGCACAAGGTGCTAAAGGTACAGAGGTTTATAGACCACTTTTAAACTTAATGGCATCACATGAATCAGCTAATGACACAGTGCATGATGGCTATGATGCTATGAATCTATATGGTACTCATGGTGGTGACGTAGCTCACGGTAGTAATACAGGCACTATCCATTTTGGTGCTCCATTGATCGGGATGAGAGTCGGAGATATTATGTATCGACAATCATTACCCTTGAGTGATCCACAAGGTATGCACGCAGCTGGTCGTTATCAATTTATAGGTGATACATTAAAGGATGGATTTGAGCGTGGCTGGGTTCCTGGTAATATTACTAAGGACACACTATTTGATCAAAACACACAAGATCAATTAGCTATAGCTTACATACGTTCAACGATAAGAGACTTCCCTAACAATCCAGTTGGAGGAATTATGGGTCGTTGGAATGGTATTAAAAATAATGTTTCTCATGCTGAACTTACTGAAATAGTTAAGCAGATTCAAGCTGACCCGCGAATCCAAGGAACCGCCTTTGCCGACTCCGAAATTGATCCAGCCCATTACGCACGTATGGAAAGTAGAGCTAAATAGTCAACCTACTTTTGATTACTCACCGGGCATTATCTTTCTTTTCTGTACATTAACGTATGTACTTCTTAGACGGTTCCTAACTATAAATAAATAATGGAAAATGAATTAAATGAACTGACTCCTGAGCAGATTGCTGAGGAGCAGAAAAAAAACAGACAAATTATTTCTGACCATCAGACTGAACTTGGAAACAGAGACGGTGGTAAAGAATTACAAGAAATACAACAAAGCAAAGCTAACGCTGTTTCAACAGAAGTTAAAGAAAAGTCTAACGAGGATGGATCCCTAAAGGATACACACGCAACAAAGGATGCTGAAGACTTTGGAGTAAAGGAGAACTTACAAGATGCAGGTAAAGCTGTTGTAACTGGTGTACAGAATGCATGGAACAACACTATTGATCTTGGTAAATACTTCGACGCTAAGTTTTATGCTGAACGTAATGAAGGTCAAGACCCGTATTCCTTTGCATCAGGTCTAAAGTTCAATGCACAACAGATGCCAAAGACACGATGGGGAATGTTCCTACGTGATGTGGTTGATGTAGGTGTTGGTTTTGTTAGTGTCGGTAAGATTGGCATGGGTATTAAAGGTATCCGTGGTGCCATGATGGCTGGTAAGACTATTGATAAAGCTGGTAAGGTTGTCAATGTAACTGGTAAAGCAGCGTTACTTAAACGTGCTGCTGTTGATGCGGGTAAAGGTGCTGCTGTTGATGTATGGGACACTACGCAAACAACAGAAGAAGGTATCGTTGAAGGTCTGATTAAATCTAATCCAGTATTAGCTCAGAACTTACTACAGCTAGAAGATGGTCGTGATCTATCACCAGCTCATAGAACCTTCCTTAACCTCTTTGAATCAATGGGTATTGGAGCTGCAGCTGGAGTAGCCCTAGAAGCTGCTGGTGTTGGTTATAGAAAGCTAAAAGGTTTACCCTCTACTGCTGTTACTCAGCCTACAGAGAACATCGCTGACAGCATGTCTACAATTAATAAAACACTTGTTAAATCAGAAGCAGCTGAATACCAGGCTAAGACTTTAAAAGTTACTGGTATGTCTAAGACTAAGTACGAAGCAGATTACTTCAAATCTCTTAAACGTAAAGGTGTACTTGATGAAGACATTACCATTGGTGAGTGGAGAGAAACCTGGAAGAACCCATCCAAGGTTGATGGTACTAATGAATCTTGGTATAAGCCGTCGTGGGATCAACTAGATGAAGCTGTAAAGCAAGACCTAGTTATCGATATGGCCGCAGGTAAAAATATTGACTTTGGTGATACTCGTAACTACGCTAAGTTTAATGTTAAGCAAGGTGAACAGTATCTTGATATTGGTGCTGATCAACTTGAAGTAGATTTAGGTAGGGGTACACCTCGTGCTGGTGCTTACTATAGTGCTGATAAGACTGATACATCCAACTATCCATTATCATCAGGTTCTTCTGTACCACTGAAATCTCTGAGGGATAAAATGGATATACGTTCTAACTTTGGTAGTAAACGAGGTACTGTACGTGGTGTACTGACATCATCGCAGATCCATAAAATGGCAGAGACATCAGGTGTAGATATCGATGTAATTACCAAACAGGCTGAAGCATTATTCAAAAACGAAGAGTACCTTAATATGTATAAAGGAGCTTCTACAAAGGAGCTTCAGGATGACATGTTGTATGCAGCGATAGAACTTCAGGAATTTATTACACCAAATGGTAGAGCAACAAACTTTACTTCTGAAGAACTGCAAAAATTTATCCTTGCATTTGATCCAGAAATTGATCCTATTACTAACAAACCAAAAATTGATCCTATTACTAAAGAAATAGTTCCAGCAGCTGATTACATGGGTGCTGGTAAGGGATCAAGCGCCTTTCGTACATTAACTCAAGCACAAGTACAAATGACAGATGTTGTACTTGGTCAATTGTCTCAAGAGATGCGTGATATCTCACGTGCTGCATTGAGTGTTGATGGTGTAATTGATAGCAAAGTACCTGGTGGTATGTTTGATGAGATCGCTGCAAGATATAAAGTATTGCAGGGTATGCGTCAACAGACTACATCATTGATTGCTAATCGACTACGAGAATTCCGTGCACCTGGTAAGGGTCCTAAGCCTGGTTCTAAAGCTGCACTAGAGGTAGTAGCTGAAGCTAAACGTAGGGCTAATGCTCAAACTGATCTATTGATTCAAGTCATTCGTGAAGATGAAACAGGTGAACTATTTGAAGCCTTCAGATATTTCAGCGCTGCATCTAATGGTAACTTGATGACCATGGCTGATATGGATGAGTTCTTTGCTAAACGACTTAATGGTTACTCAGGACCTAATGAATTTCAGCGTAATAAGGTAGTTGGTGAACTGATGACTATGGGTATTAACTCTATGTTGTCTGGTCCTAAGACACCTGTAAGGGCTATTATTGGTACTGGTATTAATACCATGATGAGACCAGCAGCAGCAATTGTTGGAGCCAGTGTTACTGGTGATCGTAAAACAAAGATGGCTGCTATGTCACAGATTGGTGGTCTACTGGAGAGTATTCCAGAAGCATGGCGTAAGGCTGTTGCTGATTACAATACTTACTTCGATAACGGTGGTGACTTTCGTGGTTACACCGCACAGCAAGCTGGTGATGAGTTCGAAGCTATGGCAGCTCACTATGCAGTACGTGGTAATGATGGTGAAAAATCATTGTTTGCTACATACAAGATGATGCGTGGTCTTAACCAAAGCCCGTTTCTATCGTATGGACCACGGATCATGAAAGCAGCTGACTCATTCTTTGGTCAAATGATTGCTCGTGGTAATGCTAGATCTAAAGCTTTCAATGAAGTCTATGACCGAATGATTGATAGTGGTATTGGTATTGGTGATTTTGAAATGAAGACAGCTGTACGTGAAGCTGAAAAGCGTTTCAATAAAAAGATATGGAAATCAACAGGTGAATTATCAGATGAATTCGCTAATTTCCAATGGAAAGAAGCTGCATTAACTGGTGACCTACCAGACTATGCACAAAAAATTCAAGCTGGTATTGAACAACTACCTGCAATTAAACCATTTGTTGGTCTATTCATGAAGACTGGAGTCAATGCACTACAGTTAACAGGTAAATATACACCAATATTAAATAGGTTCCTACGTGAATCAGCTGATATTATGTCTAAAGAAGCAGGACATCCTGACCTTCTTAGGTATGGTATTCGTACTGCTGATGAATTAGCACAAGCTAGAGCTGTTCTTAGAGGACGTGAAGCTATTGGTGCAGGTATGGTCAGCCTTGCTGGTTCTTTATACCTTGGAGGAATGCTGTCAGGTAATGGCCCGCCAGATCAAAAGCTACGTAAGACATGGGAGCAGTCAGGACGTTGGCAAGCTAGATCAATCAAGATTGGAGATAAGTGGGTTAGTTATGAATCACTTGAACCCTTCAATGCATTCCTAGCAGCTGTTGCTGATATTGGTGATGCACAAGGTGTAATGGGTGAGCAGTTTACTGAGGATCGCCTTGGTCAATTGCAGTATCTACTTATGGCTAACATTACTAATAAGACATTCCTTGCTGGTTTAATGCAGCTTGGTGATCTTATGACTGGTAAAGGTCAGTCAGTAGGAGCTGTAGCTGCAAACCTAGTAAACAATCAGGTTCCACTATCTAGTCTACGAAACGAGATTGGTAAAGCATTCAACCCTGGTATGCGGGAGATGGAAGGATCCTTTATGGAACAAATCCGGAACCGTAACCTATGGTCTGAGTTCATGGTTGGTGAAGATGGCCGGCTTCCATATCGTTATGACATCTTTACTGGTCAGCCATTAGCTGATTGGGATCCAATGACTAACATGATTAATAGGACACTACCATTTCGTATTAGTAAGGTTGGATCACAAGCACGAGAACTTATATTTAGATCTGGTGTTAATCTAAACCAGACATTTACTACTACACCTAATGATGAATCACTGAAAGAACATCCTGACTTAATTTCAAGATTTCAGTATTTAATTAGTCAACAGGGTTTAGAACAACAGTTTACTGAACTATTTCAAGATCCTGCTGTATTAAAATCAATCCTTGATATGGAACGTGATCACTCGAATGGAGTGAAGCTTAGTCCCAATGATACTGTTCATGGTGATCGTATCCGTCAAATATTTCGAGAAGCAAAGCTAAATGCTTGGGCTGAACTTCAAGCTGAAGACGCCTCAGTAAATCGCATTGCAGAACAAGCATCACTTAAAGCTCTTGAAAAACGTGCACGTAGATTAGGTAATACTGATCGTGCATCAGAACTAGATGCTCTACAAAACATTCCTAAATAATAACAATGGCTTGCAATCCTACTGTACAATACAATGATTTTACAGGTAATGGTTCAACCACCGCTTATACCTTTACCTTCCCATACGATAATACTACTGATGTACAAGTACGATTAGGAACATATCCTAACTATACCTACCCATCATATACAACCGAATACTCTGTAGATTCTGCAAACCCAACTGTAATTAATTTTGTCAATGCACCTACTGGTCCTATTAGGATCTTTAGGTGTACTCCTAATGCAGTTCTACCAGCTACTTTTCAGCCTGGTTCAGCAATTAGATCAAGCGACCTAAATAATAACTTTAATCAAAGTCTGTATGTTACTCAGGATGCTAGTATACGTTCTGTAGATGCACAAGGTGTAGCTGATACTGCATATAGTCAGTCTATTACAGCAATTGCTACAGCGAATACTGCATTGTCTACAGCTCAAACCGCTGAAGCCAATTCTATTCAAGCTGTCAATACTGCAAATACAGCTAACACTAATGCAACTAATGCTGTTAATACAGCCAATACAGCTAATACTAATTCAACAGCAGCGTTAAATAACTCCCGTGAAAGTGATGGATCAGGCGGTTTTACAAGTGCAATTGCCAAAGCTAATACGGCAGTTACTACATCTAACGCTGCATCAGCTACAGCAAATACAGCAAGTACAAATGCTTCTGCTGCAGTAACTACAGCCAACACAGCTGAAACTAATTCTAGTGCTGCTGTGACAACCTCTAACGCTGTACAAACTGCGCTTGCTAATGCTGTGTTGTATACACCAATTGCAAACGTAGCAAATATTCCTGGTAGTCCATCAAATGAAGACTACATTGAGGTTCAAAATTCTAATGGCATTGAAACTTTTTCCCCTTTAGCAAATCTTCCTTCAGGATTTGTTGGTGCTGCTGGTTTGACTGTACGTTTGAAATATACGACTACAGGATCTACTTGGAGTTTTCAAAACTATTTTGCTAATGATTCAGAAACACGCTACCTAACAAAGAATCTCCCAGTTGTAACTGGTGATAGCACTAATGGTTCTGGTCAAATTACTCTTAACTGTGAGAATAACTCTCATGGTATTAAGATCAAAGGACCACCACATAGTGCAGGTGCTAACTATACACTGACACTACCTAATAATACTGGTACAAGCGGACAGGCACTAACTACTAATGGTAGTGGTGTACTTAGTTTTGCAACAGTAGACTCTGCATTTATCGAAACACCACAAGCTATTACTGTCAATAAAGTAATTGCTGCTAGTACAAATGCAGGAATGATGGGACCGACAGTTGCCATCAATTCAGGTATATCAATTACTGTCGGTGCAAATTCCCAACTTACTGTACTTAAATAATCATGGCATACGGAAAACTTAAAGTCGATACAATCACTTATGACAATAGTGGTTCAGATACAGATGTAGCAGTGTCGGCACTAGCTGCTGCTGCTAATGCAGCTCCAATCAATAGTCCAACCTTTACCGGTATTCCTGCAGCTCCTACAGCTACACAAGGTACTAATACAACACAGCTGGCGACAACAGCATTTGTCAATGCAGAGATTGCAGCAGATACTGCAGTGAAAGCACCTTTAGCTAGTCCTACCTTTACTGGCACTGTAACTATTCCAGCAGGTGCAAGTATTAGTGGTTATGCAACAACCGGTTCAGCTCAAACTTTTTCAGCACTGCAAACATTGAATGCAGGTATTGCTGTTGACGGTCCTTATAAGCAAACAGCAGAAGCAGTAGGTGCATTAGCAATTGATCTTGCAACTGGTAATTACTTCACTAAGACTATTAGTGGTAACTCTACGTTTACCTTTACTAACCCGCCTGCAAGCGGTACTGTCGGCTCTTTTACTCTTGAACTGACTCATTCAAGTGGCACTGTTACTTGGCCTGCAAGCGTTAAATGGCCAGCTGATACAGCACCTACTCTTACCGCTGGTAAAACCCACCTCTTTATCTTTGTCACCGATGATGGTGGCACACGTTATCGCGGTGCTGCTCTTGCTGATTATGTGAACTGATATGGATCCTATTACACAACAAACAGTATTAGCTGCAGCAGGTGCAGGCGGAGACAAGGTTTACGTTGATGATGTTTTTAGTACCACGCTTTACAACGGCACCGGCACAACAAGAAATTTAAATACTGGAATTGACAACTCTGATAAA
>Ga0209336_10000708_pt1 | contig 16893 bp, 16 predicted proteins | sample LinPmetageLP32_FD_184042 | JGI IMG/M metagenome (GOLD analysis project Ga0209336, IMG submission 184042) | Marine viral communities from the Pacific Ocean - LP-32 (SPAdes) (version 2) | ecosystem: Environmental > Aquatic > Marine > Oceanic | place: Pacific Ocean | collected 2009-08-23 | reverse complement strand
TTAGATGTATCTGGTACTTTTAGTGCAGATAGTATCAATGTTAATAATCAGTATACACTTCCTACAGGGGATGGGCTTACTGGTCATAGTTTAGTTACAGATGGCGCAGGAAATATTATATTTAGTGGAGTTTCTGCTGCTGGTGGCGACGGTAGTGTTAATACTATTTATAGTAATGGTGTTCAGGTTGGTGATGATGATATTGAAATATTAGATTTCTCTAGTAATTTCTCTGTAAGTGAAAATCCAAATGCCAAGATGAATATTGATCTGGCTGATATGATTACTGTTAGTGGCATTACTATTAGTGGACTAAATCCTAGTGGTTATACTCTACCTGCCTCTGATGGTTTCAATCGTCAAGTATTAGCTACAGACGGTAGTGGGGTTATTTATTGGAGTGGTATTAGCGATATATTATCTGGATTCAGTCAATATGAAATAGTTGCATCAGCAAAAACAGACTTTAATGTTAATGGAGGTTTTACTGTTGGTAGTTTAGATGTATATTATAATGGTCTTAAACTACTTAATGGTGATGATTATGTAGAAGTTGATGGAACTGGATTTCGATTGTCTTCTTCTGCTGGCTTTAATGATGTTATAGAATGGGAAGGTCACAGAACAGCTCCTGAATATGTTACGCTAGGAAATCCTGGAAGTAATAGATTGGTTACTTCTGACGGATCTTCTACTACAATTAATGGTCAATCAGATTTAATTTTTGATGGTAGTGGTTTAGGTATAGGTACTACTTCCCCATCTCCTTCTGGTGGTGAAAATTCTCTACATATACACTCTAATATATATCCAGAAATTAAACTTACTAATACCGACACAAATACTACTTCTTCTGATGGAACATCAATACTAGTTGATGAAGATAAAAATCTTAGAATAGTTAATTTCGAACAAAGTCTTACAAAGATATATAATGCTAAATCAAATGGTTCGGTTCTAGAAACTTTAAGACTTGGATCTACTCAATCATTATTCAATCCTGTTGGAGATGAGAATTTAGACTTTTTAGTAAGTGGTAGCGGCTCCTCTAATTTAATCTTTGCAGATTCTTCTACTAATAGAGTAGGCATAGGAAATAATAGCCCTGTTAGTAAGCTTGATGTTTCTGGTATTATTACTGCTAGTAGTGGAGATTCTACACAATGGAATACTTCTTACTCTACCCTTGTTGATAGATCTGGATTTTGGAATATAGCATATGATACTATTCAAGATAAGTCTGCTAATTGGGATAGCTCTTATGTATGGGTAACTGGAAATAGTGGTAATCTTGTATATACCAATCAAACATATGAAAATCCTTCTTGGTTGACTTCAATTAATGCAAATATTATAAGTGGAGTTATTTCTGCAAGTAATCTTCCCTCTTATGTAGATGATGTTCTTGAATATGCTAGTACAGGTGATTTCCCTGGCTCTGCTGCAAGTGGTATTATATATGTTGCTCTAGATACTAATAAGGTTTACAGATGGAGTGGTAGTACATACATAGAGATTAGTAGCGATACTAATAATTTTGTGGATGGAGTTTCTTTTAATTCTGTTAATGGAGATCTTACTTTATCAAGATTGGGAATAGCTTCTATAGCTGCTAATTTAGATGGTAGATATACAACAGGATCTGGTACTGTCAATTATCTTGCTAAATGGACTTCGGATAAAAACATATCAACCGGAATTATTTATGACGATGGAACTAATATTGGTATAGGTACGGCTTCTCCTAATTATAAATTAGATGTTGCGGGTAGTGGTAGTTTTAATGCTTTAAATATCAACGATGAGTTTACTTTCCCAACTAGTGATGGAACAGAAGGTCAGTCTCTTGTTACTGATGGTGCTGGTACTGTGGTTTGGTCAGGCATAGACACAGACACGAACAATTATGTTACTGGTGTGGCTTTTGATGCTGCCACAGAAGTTTTAACTCTTAACAGATTAGATTTGTCTGATATTACGACTTCTTCATTTAGCGGAGTATACCTTAAAGAGCTTTCACAAGATTCTTCTCCTCAGCTAGGAGGCAATTTAGATCTTAACGGTAAAGACATAACTGGAAATGGAAGCATCAATATTGGTGGAGATTTGACTACTAATGGCAATAATATAGATATTGGTAGTACAGCATATGGTTTACAAGTTTCAAGTTCTGCTGCAACTTTAGCTTCTAATAGACTTCAGATTCTGGGTAGTGAAACCGTATTTAATCAAGCAGGATCAACTGCTGATTTTAGGGTAGAGGGAACAGGTCAGAGTCATCTATTATTTATAGATTCTTCTAAAGACAGTGTTGGTATAGCTACTGAATATCCTACATCTAAACTTACTATTGGTAGTGGTTATCTTGATGGTGGTGGAATATGTGTAGATATGGAAGGTTCTAATCAACCAGCATTGACATTAAGAAATTCTGATTCAGAGATGGTCTTTTCTGTTTTCACGTCTCCGACAGACGTTTATTTAACAGCAGGGCTTCATTATGATAATGGTTCTTGGATTCGTTCTACTAGTAGTAACGATAGTTCTATATTATTATTGAGACCCAGTAATGGGGTACGATGGTATTCTAGTGATAGCGCGTCTGATATAGGCAATATAGCATCTAATGTTCAACTGTGGAATACTTCAGGCATATGGACATCAGAAGTTACAGGAACAGTCATAGGTTCTGTTACTGGTCCTGTTAGTGGTATAGTTGCCCCTGGTGGTGCTTATACTTTACCTGGTGTTGATGGAGCATACAATCAGGTTATGGTAACAGATGGTAGTGGAGTAGTTACCTGGGCTGATCAATCAGGCGCTGGTGGCGGAGGCACAAGTAATTTAATCAGACAATCTTATACTCCTACTACAAGTACTAGTTCATTTACTGTAACTAATGGATATACAGTAGGTAGTGTAAATGTTTATAAAAATGGAGTTAAGCTTTTTGAAGGATCAACTTATGACTATACTGCTACTAACGGAAGCGTATTTAATCTAACTCCTGCTGCTGCTAGTGGAGACCTGATAGAAGTTGTAGCTTTAAATGCTAATGCTGCTCCTACAGCAAATACCGCTTTAGCTAGTGTGGGTGTAACAAGTACTCAATCACAATTTAATACAACAGAAACCATTACTAGTTCAAATTTGGTTGTGTTCTTGAATGGTGTTAAACTAGTAGATTCAATTGACTATAGTGTTGCCAATACCTCACGATTTGATTTGCTCTCTCCTGCTACTTCGGGAGATACAGTAGACTACATAGTTTATGGAGCAACGGTCGCAAGCTCTAATCTGCAAAAAACTGGTGATACCATGACAGGTAATCTAACAGTGGGTGCAGATTTGATAGTTACAGGATATAAAGAGACTCATATAGACAATGGAAACACAGGCACTGTACGAACTATAGATATCACAGATAGTACAATACAAACATATACTCTTAATAGTAATTGTGTATTCACTATGCCTACGCCTGATGCTGGCAGAAGTTTCACTATTTTACTAAAAACTGGGGCTGGTAGCTTTACTGGAACATTTACTGGAGTTAAATTCCCTAGTAATGTAGCTCCAACTGTTACTGCCTCTGGAAATAGACTTGATACTTTAACCTTTATATCTGATGGAACTAATTGGTACGGTAACGCCGTACAGGACTATCACCTATGATGTTTATACCTAAAAAAATATTTGCAAGTTCATCTGCACTTATAGCAGACGGTGGTGATATAGATTTTGATTCTAATTTTGCTGTTCATACCTTTACTGAAGATAGTACATTTACCACTGATCGAGCTTTGACTGTTGACATATTGGTTGTGGCTGGAGGTGGGGGCGGAGGTTACGCTGGAGGAGGAGCTGGAGCTGGAGGATTAGTTTATAATACCAATGTTTCATTAGTTGCTGGTAGCTACAGTGTAACTATTGGTTCTGGAGGAGCTAAAGGAGTAGCAGTAACGAATTCCTCACATCCCAGAATAAATTATCAAGGCTCTAATGGAGGTAATTCTACTTTTGGTTCGTTATATACTGCAATAGGTGGTGGCGGCGGAGGTTCTCATAATACCGGTAGTAGTTACGGCTGGAATAGTAATCCTAGTGGCCGATCTAGAGAGCAAGGAAGATCGGGTGGTAGCGGAGGAGGATCTGGATTTAATTGGAATATTAGTTCGCTTGGAGGTTGTCAAAGGCCATCAGCAGGAGCTGGTACTGCTGGGCAGGGTAATAGTGGAGGAAGAAGTTGTACTGGTGGCAATTGTGATAATCCTAGAAGAGCTGGGGGAGGTGGAGGTGCTGGTGGTGCTGGTGTGAGTTGTGGTTCAGCAAACGGTGGGGTGGGATTGCAGATAAATATTACAGGCTCATCAGTGTATTATGCTGGAGGAGGAGGAGGTTGGAGTTCTGGAGTTGGAGGACAAGGTGGTGGAGGTAATTATGCTGTAGTAGCTACTCCTAATACTGGAGGAGGTGGAGGATCATTAGCTAATGGAGCAGATGGTATAGTGATAGTGAGGTATGCAATATGACAAGAGCAAGAGAAAAAAGCGAAACAGTAAGACAAGCAAAGGCTTGGGTTAATTTTGATGGTACATTTGCAACCTCCCCGTTTACCGAAGAGAATGGAGGAATTAGGAATGCTTTTAATGTCGATAGTGTTACCGATGTGGATACTGGAAGGTACACAGTTAATTTTACTAATAATTTTTCAAATACTGATTACGCTGTTTGCATTACTGCTGGAGGGGCTAACAACGCCATATGGTTCAGAACTTACGAAGATTCAGCAGCAAGAACAATTAGTGCCTTCCACTTTTTAACTGCTCAATTTAGCAATGGTGGTTTTATAGACATTCCTCAAGCTAACCTAATCTTTTTTGGTTCATCTCGTACGAATGCTCAGAACGGACTATACCAGACTCCTCTTGGCATATTTGATCAAAGAGGAAAAGGTTCATTACACAGTACAATACTAACAAGTTTCGATCAAAGAGGTGAAGGCGGTTTATATCAGACTCCGCTTGCTGCGTTTGATCAAAGAGGAAAAGGTGTATTACACAGCACAACACTAATAAGTTTCGATCAGAGAGGTGAAGGGTCTTTACATAGTACAAGTTCTACACTAACAAGTTTCGATCAACGGGGTGAAGGGGCGTTGCATAGTACAGACGCTGACTCAATACCTTAAACAATAAAAAGGAAAAACAATGTCATCTATATCAGATTTAAGTTTATCAAATGTTACAAAAGTTTCAGCTGGCTATGGACATGCTGTTGCAATTTCTGATGGTAAACTGTATACATGGGGCCTTAATGACGAATATCAGCTTGGAAATGGAAACACCGTAAATGTTACTAGTCCAGCACAAATTGGTACAGACACAGATTGGGAAGATGTTGCTTGTGGAACCAAACACACTATTTGTAAAAAAACAAACGGAACAATATACGCATTTGGAAGAAATATGGAAAGTCAATGCGGAGTTACAGGTTCTAGTTTTGTTACTACTCCTACTATATGTAGCGGAGTAACTGGAACTGTTCATAAAATTGCAGCTTCTGCAAATTATAGTATGTACTTAAATACTGACAGCGATGTATATGGAGTTGGAGACAATGTAAAAAAAACAATAAAAGCAAGTACTGATACTGTCACCGCATGGGTACAAATTACTGATTATACTGGTGCAGATATAATAGCTGCTGGCCCTCAACTCTCGGCTTGTTACCAACAGGGGGTTGGCGTAAAAATTAGGGGTTATTACAGTAACAGCTTTCAATATTTTACTAGTAATAACACCGCCGACTATTATACTCTAGCTGTATATACTACCGCAGCAACTGTTGCTGAAACAAGCACTCTCAATCTGGTTAATCTTACTATAGGTAATGATTTTATTCTAGGAGTTGAACAGGCTGGAGATTTATATGGATTTACATTTGCTGCTGATGTACCACAGTCACAGGTTTCTACTTTCAACTCATCCCTTTATGCTTCTTCTATAGGTTTTTATGGCGTTAAAATGTATATTGGTGGTTATTACTATTATCCCAAGTGTAATTATTTTGAGCTAATAGATAATTCTAAGAACTGGCTTAAACTTGATGCTGGTTTTGATCACGCTGCCATAGTTACGCAAGATGGAGAGATTTATTCTTTTGGAAATAATGATTACTACCAATTAGGTAGAACCTATTCTGGGGATGATTCTAATTTGGTTGAAATGTCTGGGACAGCAAGTGCCGGGAATTGGACTGTTGTCGGCTGTGGTCACTATCAAACTTTATTGTGTAAGGAGTAGTTATGAAGTATTATATTAAAATTGAAAACCCAAATTCTATTATAACTGGAAGCTGTGATGCTGAATGTACAAGAAAAAATATAGAAATTTTTGACACACAGGAAGAATGTAATAATAAAATCCAAGAAATTATAAATGCCTTACCAGAACCAGAAGATGGTGAAGAAAAAGGGTTGTTTGTTAAATATTCTAATATACCGAAAGTGGGACAATGAGTGGCACACTAGCTAGACATACAAGCGAAATAGCAAGACAAGCCAAAGCTTGGGTCAATTTTGATGGCACATTTGGAACCTCTCCGTTTACCGAAGCTAATGGAGGGATTAGGGATGCGTTTAATGTTGATAGTGTTACTGATGAGAATGTTGGAAGGTATACGGTCAATTTTACTAATAATTTTTCCAATACGGATTATGTTGTTTGCATTACTGTTGGTGGTGCTCAAAATGCCATGTGGTTTAGAACTTATGAAGATTCAACAGCAAGAACAACTAGTTCTTTCCACTTCTTAACTGCTGCATTTAGCAATGGCGCTTTTATGGATATGCCTCAAATTAACCTAATATTTTTCGGAGAATAAGGAGAAAAAATGAAAAGAATAATTTATCCAAATGATGAAGGTGGGGTTGCGGTTGTTATTCCATCGCCTAATACAAAATATACAATAGAGCAACTTGCCCTTAAGGATGTCCCTGCTGGTAAGCCCTATAAAATTATAGAACACACAGATATTCCTACAGATAGAACATTTCGTAATGCGTGGGAATATGACTTTACTTCCTTAGACACTGTAGATGGTTTCGGATTGGGTTCTGAAGAATTTTTCAACCAAGGCTTAGGAGATTGAAATGATTAATGTAAATATGGACAAAGCTAAAGATATATGGAAAGACAAAATTCGTGCAGATAGAGAGCCTTATTTTACTTCTTTAGATGTAGATTATCTTAAAGCTACAGAAGCTCAGAACGTAACACTTAAGAACCATATAGAGACAAAAAAACAAAAGCTTCGTGATGCCCCAGAAGATTCGAGAATTACAAATGCTACCACGCCAGAGTTGCTCAAGTCAGTAGATCCTGTAAGTGAAATTATGTACATAACAGAATTAGACCAAGCTAAGTTAGATAAACTTACAGAGATAGATGAAGCTTGGAAAACAGTTCTTAATAACGGATGGCAAACACCAGAAGGTTGGAGTCTTGGAATTCATACAGATGATGTTGCATTATTGAGTGCTGCTTACGCCCTTGCTAAAGAGGCAGCGTCTTTGGGTTCTACAGATCCTGTTGTTATATCAGACACAGAAAGTGAGCAACATTCATTAACAGTATCAGAGATGACGCCTTTAATGTTGGCTTATGGGGCGGCAAGAACACAACTTAGCGGCGCAGACGCTGTCAGAAGAAAACTGGTTAAAGATGCAATAACAATAGAAGAACTAGCGGAGATATAAAATGAGTATAGCTAGAGACATAAGCAGACAAAGCAGTAAACAGAATGCAACATTAACAGCAGATCAAACTGCAGTTACGGTTACAGGAGGATTTAGTGGCTCTAGCATACAGGTATATCTTAATGGCGTTAAAATTATACAAGGCCAAGACTATAGCTTGAATGGTACCAGTGGTATTACATTAACTCAGGGAGCTAGTGCTGGAGATATAATTGAGTTCGTAATGAGAAATACCTCTAATTCAGGATTTAGTGCTGCAAATACTGGACAAATTGTAGATCAAGCTGTTACTTTTGATAAATTATCAAATAGTGGAACTGAAGCAGATAATGTACAAAAAAGAGTTGCTTCTGCTTGGGTTAATTTTGATGGTACTTTTGCAAGTACTCCTTACACAAAATCTAATGGGGGTATTAGATCTGCATATAATGTTGCAAGTATCACAGACAATGGTAGCGGAGACTATACTGTAAATTTTGAAAGAACATTCGGTAGTTCTGATGATTACGCTGCTGTTGTAACAAACTCTGCTGAAACTGCCGGAAATACTATTCCAGTGTTTCACCAAAATGGAATTGCAACGTCTAGCACAGGTGCTGCTTTTAGATTTAGACTATCTGATGCTGGTTCTTATGCTACACGTAGAAATAGTTTAACTGTTGCCGTAGCAGTATTCGGAGAATTATCATGACAAAAACAAACGACAACGCGACACGTACAGGAAAAGAATTTCTTGGACAAGTAGTAACCACTGTTTATACTGGCAAGACAACATATTATGTTCTGGCTCCTCCGAATGCTGGAACATACATGACGGTTTTAGACACAGCTATAACCCCCACTGCAACAAATAGTAAAATTAGAGTTGAATTAAATATTTCAGGTGAATTTCATTGGGATATGATATTTAGAGTTTCTAGAAGTATAGATGGAGGTGCAGAGACTGAGGTTGTAAGAAATGATGATGCTAACACTTGGTCAGGGTGGGGACTTGTACCCTATGATAACAATAACTCCTCTACTGGATTTACTAATCATTATATTTGTTTTGATAGTCCAAATACCACCTCGACAGTAGAATATCATTTTATGATTCAATCAGCTAGTGTTGCGTCGAGAAACATATATATAAATAGAACACAAAATTCTGCTGGACAGGCAGGCTACGAAAATGCAGTCTCACAAGCTATATTAACGGAGATCTTAGTAGTATGAAAAAAATCATAGAAATACATGATGCACTAATGTCGTTAATGCCAAACGTCAGATTTTCTGTTGAAGACAATGACTTTGACAAAATTGAAATTCAAGACGCAGGTGTAACCGCTGTGTCCAGACAAGACATTCAAAACGAAATGGAAAGACTACAAGCTATAGAAGACGCTATAGAATATCAACATAACAGAAGAGAACAATATCCAGACATAGGCGACCAATTAGATATGCTATGGCACGCTATTGATACAGGATCTTTAGATAAAACATCAGAATTTTATTTGTCTCTTAAATTAGTAAAAGATGACAACCCTAAAACTTAAGGAGATATGATGTTATGGCAATTGACCTATTTAGTCGAAAATGATGTAGTAGTCACACAAGGTGTATAGTATATTATATTTTTAAATTAAGAGAAATAAAATGTCAAGAATTATTAACTACGCTAAATCTTTACTAAATCGCAAAGTGGATAGTAAAAATATATTTATTAACGGAAACTTTGACATATGGCAAAGAGGCGTTTCATTTAATTCTCAGGGATATACAGCCGACAGATGGTTCTTTTCTATTTTTGAGAATGAGTTTGATAATCAGGGAGCAACAGCTTTCAAATGCACAACCGATGGTCAGTTAGATAATAATACTTATGGTGTTAGTTTAAAGAATAGTGTTTCTGGATGTTACTATAGTCTGATGTATGTTGTTCCTACAGAAGATGTATTATCTCATCAGGGAGAACAGATGACAGTAGGATTTTATGCTAAAACTCCAGATAATTCACTAGCCGGTAATATATATTCTAGCGTATCTTATACCCCTCACGAAGACGATCCTAATGAAGATAAAACTTTAATTGCAACTTCTGTAATCAATAGCGCTATTACTACAGGGTGGAAGCAATACAACTCTTCTTTTGAAGTTCCTTCTGATGCTAGAACTTTAGTGTTTGAGATTAGACCAGAAACCATGTCAGGTCTTTCTCCAAATTCTACGCTAAATATTAGTCAAGCTAAACTAGAGCTTGGATTTATATCAACACAGCTCATACCAAATCCGTACAACGAAGAATTTAAAAAATGCGAAGCGTTTTATCAGAAGACAGCATATGCTCATCCTATTCCTCCAAACACTAAAAGATTTACTAATTCTATTAAATTAGGAACTAGACCCAGAAGACCTTACAATGCAACAGTAAATATCCCTGCGGTAAAAAATAAATCTCGCGGCATTTTAAATATTAGTCCTTCTATTCGAGAAAACTCTTTGTTTTTAGATGCTGATTCATCTAACTCCAGTACAAATAATATAATACTCGATTCGATTATTGTAGACAATGAGATATATCCAGAAGGAGTACCTTCGACTCCCCAAGATATTTATGCTGATGACACTTTAATTACTTCAGGAATAGTTGTATATTGGTCTGCTTCACAAGATCGTAATTCTAAAATTGGTGAATATAGTATTGATTTTGGATTATCTGAAAAACAATTAAATCAAGAAGAAGTTTTTCCAGTTAGCGGAGAGCATATTACTGGCACAGCTATATCTGGATCTATTACCGGTGTAGATACAAGCAAAACACATTATTTTACTATTACAGCTAACAATGCTGTGGGAGATTCCATTCCTTCTACAGTCATGAGCACAAATGCTGAAGGTACGCCAACAAGCTCTGGCTTAGCTACCTATCTTCCTACTGTTGTTCCATTAATCAATAAAACTAACATATCTTGGAATTATTCTTTTTCTACGAATACAATACCAGATAAATTTATTATAGATTGTGATGTTGCATCTTCTTTTGACACAACTGGTCTTTCTAGAAAAATTGTTGAATATGAGTTAGGAGATTCTTTAACTACAGACATTCCTTATTTAAATAACAATAGCGGAACATTTTTCTATCAAATAGCTCCTCAGATTGGATCTATGGTTGGTCTATTTGTTGGATCTTCTTTGTCTAGAACTACTCCAGGACAAATAGACAACATTATTACTTATGCTAGCGATAGCAGTGTTTCTTTGTATTGGTCAGATCCTATTTCTGATGGAGGACACCCAGTAACTGGTTATGCATTACAATATTCTGCTAATAGTGGAACTTTATCTAGTGCTGCAGTCACTCACTTAGCTAGACAGGGTATAAATAATTCTACAAATATTTCTTCTTTGAGTAATAGTACAGAATATTTCTTCAGATTAGCACCATTAAATTTTGCTGGAACAGGTAATTTCTCAGCAACTACTGCTGAAACTCCTGGTCGTGTGCCAGGAACTTGCTCTCCTCCTACAGGAGTAGACTTATCCTGGAATAGTGATTTGTTTTTAGGCACTAACATCATGTCTGTTAGAGATTTATCTGAACAGAGAATATATAGTACACATTCAGAATATTCAGATAAGAGACCTACTAATGTTTACTCTATAGCTACAGCGCAATGGAATACTCCTGTTGATAATGGAGGACAAAGCATTGCTTATTATAATGTATTATTAGACACAACAAGCTCATTTAACTCTAGTGATCTAAAATCTTATAACACTAATACATTTAGAGAGAAAAAACTAACACTTATCAATCAACTTACTTCAAATACTGGCACAATATGGTACGTTAAGTGTGCTGCTGTTAATGCTAGTGGAACAGGATTATATTCTAACACGGTAAGTTTATCAAATACCACACCAAAAATACTTAACGTTAATTCTTCTAATTTTCAATACAACTTTGTTAGTCAAGGTTTAAATAGTGCTAATTTAGATCATGCTTATCATATAAATGATAGAGGACTTGCTATTAATAGTGGAATATCTTATACGGGAGTTGACTGCTCATCTCTTATACAATATTCAGCAGAAGCTTGTCCTACAAACGACAATAACACAACATTGACAATCACAGGACTTGATCCTGGAACTTCTTATGCTTTTGGAGCTGCTTACTCTAATGCTTCTGGTAATTCAGATACAGTGTGCAGTACAGGAGAAACTCCAGATACTATTGCTACAGAGTTTAATGCTGATACGATACTGTTAGACATCGTAGAAAATAATAGAGATACAACTCCTTGGGTATCTATACTAGTCAAACGGCCCGCAACTGCTATAGGCGCTCTGAATTATTCGGGTATTTTTTACACAGGAGACCCTGCCTCCGCATATGCTGGAAATCCACTGTTTTCTGGTTATTTTTATAGACACGGACCTTCGAGATTATCAAGATATGAAATGCATGACAGATATCGCATTCAAGCTACTTTGCCTAGTGTCTCTACAGAATTATGGTTGTCAACTTTAGCGTGTATAAAAAATCCTACCACTACATATACAAGCCAGCCTGTGAATTTTAATATATGGGAGGGCCTTACTAAACCTCAAGATCCTCAATTTAGAATTTCTCGCATTATTGGAAGTCGGATTTATTTTGCGTGGGATGAGCTGGGCTATAGCGAATCAGGCAGGGGTAATGATAGTATTGGTAATTATTCTCATGAATTGTATTATGTTACTACTGAAGGAGAATACCAACTATTAAGAACGATTCCAGGAACAAGTACTGTAGGACCAGGAGTAGAAGAACAATATGTTGAAATGGATGATGTATTTGGTTTTGCTTCTAATCTTGCAAATTATATACCTCATAAGTTTGCTTTAAGAACAAAAAATTCTAGCTCAAAGTATGTAGAAAGAATTGTTAGTACTACAATCCCCGACGCTTATTCATATCCCCGCGCGCTTTTCGAAGCTCATCCTTTATTCCGTTTTACCAGAGAATCTTATAATCCAGATCATGGTCCAGCTTTCTATAAATCCAGATTTCATACGTTCGAAAAGCCTAATTTAAATAGCAATAGCAAAAGCGTTATGAAATATGCTCCAGAGGAACTTATGCGCGATTTGAGGCATCGGCCGATCTATTATTACGCAGCAAGAGGCGCAAGATACTTATATATAGACGCCTACAATCAACAGAGTCACCAAGGATACAACGCTGTTTGGATGGCAACCGTAAGTAGTGTTCTTGATCCAGATACTCCTGTTCAGATACGTCAGACGTCGACTCGATCATCTAGAGTTACAAGACATAAACTGCTTGATGAAAGAGAAGGAGATATTGTTTACACACTTCGTTCAAACAATACATATAATGGAGTAGTAGAACTTGGGTATCATACTTTTGACGATGCTAAAGAATACACATTTACTAACGGACAAAGATATAAAGTTTCTTATATTACAGGAGAGGGATCGGCAAACGTGTTAGGGAGAGTTTTTTGTATCTTTATAGAACAGGTTTCATAAGGGGAATTAATAATGGTTTTTTGTAATTTTGAAAGCGTCGAAGATTATTGCGAACAGACTTCAGATTTTAATTACTATTACAACAATATTATACAATCACAAGGTAAGCTTGTGGCTTTAAAAACAGCAAACGCTCCTGTTTTGCGAGTTAATCTGTTTACTGAAGAGAGGAAAGTATTAACTTCCGAAGACAATGATTCTGCATTAGTTCCGTGCTATCAAACAGATAGCGGTAACATATTATCTGATTGGGAATGTTACAGTATTTGGAGGCGTAACAATCTCACACTTGATCCATTACCTGAGATTTGGGCTGAAGCTCAAAGAATTTATATAGAAAAAAACTATCAGCAAAAAATTGCAGCAGGGTATTCTATTGACATTAATCAACATTCTGTGACTTTACCTAGAGACAAAGATAGCCAACTTCAAATATTATCTACATTAGTTAATGCTATTGTATCCAATATTGATCCTGTAATTCAAGACATAGACGGAAACAAGATAACTATTCCTCAACAAGTTTTAAAATCTAACATAGACGCTTATGTGGAATCCAATAGGCAGCTAGACGCTGCTAAACAAGTCAGCATATCTAAGATTAATGAAAACTCAACAGATATTGAATTAACCACTTTAGACATAGATATAATTGTGCCTCTGACTAATTGTGGACCAGGATACATTTCTGATGGAGGAGAGTGCTTACCTGTATAATATAAGGACAAAGGTGTATTAAATTACTAGTATTAAAAATTTGTAAAAAAGGGCCTATAATATGTCTTGGAATATAGAAATACCTATCATAGTTAGATCTCTAATTAATGATCTTGCTGATCCTCCAGAATACAGTGACGAAAGAATACAACAACTCATCGTTGTGTCTGCTCAATATGTTATTCAAGAGATAAACCTACGAAACGAATACACTATCGATATTGTTGATAAAGATATAACGCCAGATCCTACCCTGACCAATAGGGACTTGGATTTTATTAGTTTTGTATCACTCAAAGCTTCCTGTTTATTAGACCAAAGTACGCTTAGAACAAGGGCTGCTACAGAGGGTATTAGAGCTGCCCTCGGACCCGCTGTATTGGCCGTAGGAGGCAATATAAGAGGTTTTGAGACTATTCTTAAAACAGGTCCGTGTGCTTTGTATACCGAACTTAAAATGCAGTATGAATTAGGCAATACTCAATTGTGTAGAGCTATTCTTGGTCCTTTTGCTGGTAACAACTTTGACCCCAGCTTTTCATTGCGTCAATCTCACAGATCTGAAGATTTTTACTCATAAAAGGATATTTATACTATGCCAGCTGCAAGTTTTAATTTTGAATTAGAGCAAGGTTCTGATTTCCAAATAGTTTTTAATTATTTAGATTCTAATTCCAATCCTGTTAATCTAACCAATATGCATGTTTTATTGAGATTTAAAGATAATAATGGCATAGATTATAGTTTTGATAATGTAACAGAAACCTCAGATTATTCATTAACTACAACATCCAATGGTCTTATTACTTTACTCATACCAGCTAAAATTACAGATGGATATACATTCGAATCTGCTCAATATGAACTGGACATACAAGAGCCTAATGAGACATATGCTGGATCAGGAACAAAAAGCAATAGAATTCTTTTTGGAGACATTGTCGTTATCGCTAGATTATTAACTCCTCCAACCAGATCTGACCTAACAATTTTTCCAGGAGATAAGAATTCGTGTCCTCCTGTTATGTTGTCCGATGCCATAGTTTACGAAGGTAGTTCTTTAACTATTGCTGATAATTCTGTAGTTAGTAATTCTATTACAATTACAAACACTAATAATATTCAAAATATCGAAGTTGGCATTCAAGGACTCAATCATACAAATGTTCAAGATTTAAATATATTTCTCAAATACCCAGGTGCTGGAGATAATGCAATATTATTAGTTGGTAGTGAAAAATTCAATCAATACACACCTGGTTTTAGTTTTATAGTTTCAGACAGAGCAGAATCTACAACTTCAGCATATTCTGTTGCAGATGGCGGTCTGTTTAAGGCTACTGACAAGACAAATTATATTAGATTTAGAATACCGATATTATCATCAGATTCAAGCGGTAGCGGTAGTGGTAGCGGTAGTGGTGATTCAGATCCTGTGATCACAGGATATACAGATCAAACTCTTTTACACTCATTTGATTCTATTAGCGGTTCTGCTGCCGGAGATTGGACATTGTTTATATGCGATCACGATAATAATGCAATAGGATTTATTTCGGGTTGGAAATTATATATAACTTATGAGGATATATTTGCGTAATGGATACTACAATTACAGTTGACAGTATAACCAACTCTACTAATAATACTATGATAGCAACAATTGGCAATAGCTTTAGAGTCGGATTAAATTCTAGAGATGATTGTAAATATTTTTATACTTTAAGCATAAATAATTCTAATACTTTCCTCCCTACTTCTATTACTATCCCACAGTCCTTAAAGCCAATACTTAACTCAGAACTTATACCAGCTCAAGATGTAACATTATGCAACTAATAAACGCTCAGCTTAAAAAATTATTTAAAGATTCTATTGACCAAATAGTTGGTGCCAATGGACTAACTACCAAATGTCTTATTAGATATGGATCATTAAATCATCAGCTGTGTAACAATTGCAAATTTGACCCTATTACAAAATCTTCTAGTAATATTTATAATGGTACCGGACCAGCAGCCTTTGATGATTATCAGATATGTCCTGTTTGTTTGGGGCAGGGTAGGCTTGAACATACAGATACAGACACCCTTTATTTGGCCGTATTGTTTGATAGTAAGTATTGGTTAAAAACATCAGCCCCTGTCAATATTGCTGACGGTACGATGCAGACTATTTCCCCTATATCTACTATGCTACAAATCAGAGCAGCTAATGATCTTAAGATAGATTCAGACCTTAAAAACTATGGTAATTATATATATGAAAGGGCTTCGGATCCTGAACCTGCTGGACTAGGTAGTGCAGATTATGTCATTACTATGTGGAAAAGAAAATGAATATTGGTATCAAAATATTGGAATCAGACAGCACTATTGCAAAAAAAATACTGAATGCTTTGCAACCAGAACTTAGTAGGGTTTTTAACAAAGCCATATCTAAAATAGAATCTGATATACAGAAAGCTTTAGTTTTAGCATTAAAACAAGAACCCGAATACGGTCAACTTATTAGTGGCATTCTGAGAACAGAATTCGGAATAGCAGATACTGCCAATGTAGAAGTTATAGTTCAAAAGTTAGCAGAAACTACCAGAGTAAGAGTATCTCCAGTGCTAGTGGCAGGCAATGGTCTTAAAGGAGGTATTATAATTGAAGCTATACAGTCCGATAATATTAGTAATATCATAAATGCGGATGAAGCGTATGTTGTTGATAGAAAAGGTTATTCGATGCCTTGGTTAGAATGGTTATTATTGAGAGGTAATAGTGTATTAGTTAAAGGATATGAAGTTAAATACGGACCAAGTCCTAATTCAAGAAGCGGAAATGGTATTATGGTAAATTCTAATCAAGATTGGAGAGTTCCTCCGGAGTATAAAGGAACGGCAGAGA
>Ga0209336_10000707_pt1 | contig 16904 bp, 20 predicted proteins | sample LinPmetageLP32_FD_184042 | JGI IMG/M metagenome (GOLD analysis project Ga0209336, IMG submission 184042) | Marine viral communities from the Pacific Ocean - LP-32 (SPAdes) (version 2) | ecosystem: Environmental > Aquatic > Marine > Oceanic | place: Pacific Ocean | collected 2009-08-23 | reverse complement strand
GTTTGTTCCGGCTCCAGTGATAGAAGAACCAATTACAATTTCAGAATCGACACCAACAGCACTTGGCGCAAGGTTGTATCCAATGGCCGTATTCAAATCTCCTGTTGTCAGGTTATCGTGACAAAGCGCCCCTATAAGGGTGTTAGTTACACCTGTCGTGACTGCAGCTCCTGAATCATGCCCCACTGCCACATTGAGTGAATCTGTATTACTTGTGTAATTTTGAGTTTTTAATGCTCCGTTACCTATAGCAACTGAAACATCTCCCTTAGTATCAGAGCCTAATGCTTCATATCCCAGTGCAGTATTACGACCACCAGTTGTTAATGCATCCCCCGCTATAACACCGACGACGGTATTTTTACTACCTGTCGTGTTTTCCAATAAAGAGCTTCTACCCACCGCCACATTTAAAGTACCTGTCGTGTTTGCTGCTAAAGCGTCTCGACCAACGGCAGTGTTGTCATCAGCAGTGGTGTTAGCTGAAAGAGCAGCATGACCAATACCCGTATTATTAGCACCAGTAGTATTGGCATCTAAAGCATTTGTTCCAATGCCAACATTCTGTGCGCCAGTCGTATTATCTCCTAAAGCCAAGTATCCAACGGCCACATTACTAGCTGCCTCGGTATTAGAGTCCAAAGCAAAAGTGCCGACTGCGGTGTTGTTTCCTCCGGTCGTGTTTGCGATTAAAGCGTCCTTGCCTATAGCAACATTATTACCTGCGGAGGTGTTAGCTTTTAAAGCATCCTTACCAAGAGCTGTATTGCCAGCGCCTGTCGTGTTAGCTCCTAAAGAATCTCGACCAACGGCAGTGTTGTCAGATGCTGTGGTGTTAGCGTCACCAGCAAGGCCGCCTACAAAAGTGTTGTTTGCGCCTGTCGTGATATTGCCGCCAGCAAAATGCCCTACTGCGGTGTTGTAAGAGTCTGTAGCACTTGTAAAGTTTTGAGATTCTAAAGCACCTTGACCTATTGCAACATTTTTGGCTCCTTTTGTATCTGCACTTAATGCCTGCATACCTAAAGCTACGTTGAAAGAACCTGTATTGAGCGCATCGCCTGCAAGACTACCGATGAGGGTGTTTTTGATGGCTGTCGTGACTGAAAGTCCTGCGTTTTTACCCACTGCTGTGTTATCACTACCTGTCGTGTTAGCTCCTAAAGCAGATTGACCAACGGCAGTGTTGTCATCAGCGGTGGTGTTAGCGTCTAAAGCTCTATACCCTACGGCAACATTAGCTGACCCAGAAGTATTAGCGTCCATTGCTTCAGTACCGACTGCCGTGTTGTTACTTCCGCCTGCGCAGGTGTCTAAAGCGTGATAACCGACAGCTACGTTATCTGAAGCCGTAGTGAGTTGTAAAGCACCAACACCGAGAGCAGAATTTCGTGTTCCGGTAATAACTGTTGCTAAAGCAGCCTTACCCACCGCAGTGTTGTTAGATGCTGTGGTATTAGCTGAAAGAGCATTTTTGCCAACTGCCGTATTATCATTTCCTTCTGTATTAGCATCTAATGAATCTGACCCTACAGAAGTGTTTCTTGTCCCCGTTGTGTTTACGCCTAAACTATTAGCGCCCACTCCAGTGTTATCACTTGCCGTTGTGTTGGCATCTAATGCGGAAAAACCTATTCCCGTGTTACCAGTTCCGGTTGTAGTTGCAGTCAAGGCTGCATAACCCAGACCTACATTATTATCACCCGTAGTAATAGCCGTACCCGCTTCATCCCCGACAACCACATTGAAGTTGCCCCCAGACTCAATGGTATTACCTGCGTTGACACCTGCTCTAAAGTTCGAGGTTCCTGCTGAAGCAGTGATGATGTCTGCACCGTCTGCGTATGTTACGTCGGCTGCAAAGTTTACAGCGCCATCAACGTCTACAATGTCGAGATTAGTAGTTCCGTCTACGTCTATATCGCCACTAATATCTAAGGCTGTGCCAATTAAAGTCTGTGTAAGCGTTATTTGGCCGTTTGAAGCGATGGTCATAGCATCTACATCTGAAGCAGAGCCAATAGTCTTGCCATCACCGATAATAAGATCGTCAGTTAATGTGACTATGCCCGTTACTGCTAATGTAGAGGCCATGTCTACAGCACCATCTATATCGACAACATCAAGATTGGTTGTACCGTCTACATCTATGTTGCCTGAGATGTCTAATTCAGTACCTATTAATTTTTGTGTAAGAGTTACTACGCCATCACTTGCGATTGCGATTGCATCCGTATCTCCAACTGAACCAATTTGTCCAGCATTTGCAATAGTGATACCCCCACTATGAACATCTCTACCAGTGAAAGTAGCGACCCCATCAACTTGAAGGGTAGTAGCCATATCCACAGCACCATCAATGTCTACGACATCTAGATTGGCTGTGCCGTTAACGTCTATAGCGCCTTCAAGGTCAATATCGCCATTGACGATTAAATCATCAGTAACGGTTAGATCGTCTTGTACCTTGAGGTCTACAACATTAAGGCTGGCAAAAGCATCAACTACGGCTGCTCCAGAACCTGCCCCGTCCAAGTAAACCGCCTTGGTATCGCCAGGAGGTATAGTTATATTGGCTCCAGAGCCTTGAGAAATAATAATATTTTGAGAACCACTTGTTCCATTCTCAATAAAGTGCATTCTGCTCAAAGTGTTGGGAGCAATCGTAATGGTGCAAGCGGAGTCTAGGGTTCCAGTATATTCAATATACATGGACCTTCCAGGGTCGGTAGCACCATCTGCCACTGTAGTGGTATGCGTATCCGCATTTGTGGTTATTCCCTCAGTCCCGTAACTAAGCGCCTCACCTATTAACTCTAGGTTAGTGTTTGTAGTCGTACCCCACGTTCCACTACCGTCACCAGTAGCCAGCTCGTTGAGCCTTAAATCATTTACATAAGTGCTTGCCATTATGCTACCTCTTTCCAATCAGGTGTTTGTGAACTAGAAATAGAATTCCAGTTTGGTGTTTGGCTTGTATCAACGAGACTCCAAACCAAAATATTTGACGTAGAAGCTTCAACTTCATTACCAGTAACTTCAACCCCTGCTTTAGCAGTAACACTAACGTCATTTGTAGAAACTGTAGATGCATCACTAGTAACATTAATTGTATTGTTTGTTTCGAGAGAAATGCTGCCAAGCGACAAAGTAAGAGCCGGACTGGTGACTGAAACAGCAGCAGTACCCGTAACAGTAACCGAGTTAGTACTTGCAGTAACTGAATTTCCGGCAACCGGACAGATACAGGCATTAGCTTCAACAGTAACCGTTCCAACCGATGCGGTTGAGCCAGATATGGCCTCTTCTGCATTACCCCAAGTGCTTTCGCCCCAAGCAATATTGCTTGAAGACCACCCTTGATACGCAACTTTTGCATTTTGAGCCACATTTAACTCTTAGGCGATTCTAATAATTGCATTACTGGCATCTGCTGCCGGAAATGAAATTTCAAAATCACCTGCTGTTGAGGTTTTATCGCCGCCAAAAGCAAGAACAACTACTGCCCTGTTTGCTGAACCTGCTGTTGTGCTTGAGTTGTAAATTAATGCGCCATTTGCAGTAATTGTAGCTGATGACCAAGTTGTATTTGCAAAATCTGTAAGTGCAGTTGTTCCTGAAGCTGAAGGATCAACGTTTGTAAGGGTATTACCTCCCGCAGTATAGTTTGTTCCCGAAACTTCATTTGTAGTTGCATAGGCAGTAGTCGATGCAGCTAAAGTAGCACTTGAAGTGTAGAGAGCAATCTTGAATGTATTACCCGTACCCGTTGTAGTTGTAGTGCCTCCACCAGAACCATTATGAAAATTGTGAATCCCTTGGAGCAACTCACTCTTAAAACTTGTTGCTACTGCTTGTGTAATTGCCATTAGATTTTCCTTAAAATATCCGCCATATCTTTATGGCCTTGTTGTGTTAAAAGACTTAATAGCGTAGTTCTATCGCTTTGAATTGCATCATTACAGGCTTTTACAATTACATGAAAAAGTCTGCCCTTAAATGCTTCTGCTTGCTCTCTGGCTATTGGATCAGCACTTTCTGCAATAGAAACAATCTTTCCTACCGATCTTTTTGCAATCTCTTCTGGAGTAAAGCCTCGATTCTCTGTTGTGTGAACTTCACAAATACCAGGTTCTACTATTGAATTTAGTCCTAACATTATATTTTACGCGCCCTCACAGCTCCACTTCTGTAATTATCTGTCGTGCTATAACCTTCACCTAAAGACTTCAGTTGCATCAAAGCATCCTCGTATTGCTTTTGATAAACCGCGAGCATATCTTGTTCACCCTTCATAAAGGTATAACCTTCAACAAGGCATCCGTAAAGCAATGCTGTTTCTGCATTATCGCCTAACCAGCTTGTTCCATCTGCCGAAGCAGTAATAGATGTAGGTTTGTAAAAATAATGAAGCTCAACCGCATAATTGCTATCAGGCGTTGGCCCAACAATAAAACTACTGTTGCTAAAAATACCGTAATACTTTGGCGTTGCAGTTGTCGATGAGACTGGATACGCCTCTCGAATAAAATTAACGTCCTTAAAAAGTAAATATTCATAACCGTTATTATCAAGAGCTAAAGAATACGGAGCCATAAAATCAGTTGGAGTATTTAGATAAGTATTTCCGCTGGTCATTATGCCTGTGCTGTTCTTCCTGAAATTAGGTAACTGAACAGATTTAAGTATTCTATTTTCAGCCTGAATAATAATAGTAGAAAGATCATTAACAAAAGTTGTTTCCGTATTTTGTAAATAATCCTGAATAGTGCTTTTCAGTGTTGTTAGTGTCCAAGCCATTAGTCTGTACTCACAGTAACTTTACCGGCTGCTGCTCTAATATCTAATCCTACGGTTCTGCTGCCTAATGCTGAGTTTCCGCCACCTACAGGGTCAAAAGCAAAAAGTTTTCTGCTTTCTGCTAATGCTTGATCGGGTCTTGGATTCCTTAAAGCCTGTGGATCCAGTGTCCTTAGCTTGCCTAACTGTAACTGAGGCTGATCTTCATCCACCACATCACGGCCCACAAGCAAACCATTGGGTCTGCCATTTTGAATCTGGGGCACTAAATCCTTGAGTGGATAACGAAATCCTGTCCGATCACAGAATCCAAACGCTCTTTTTCCTGCTGCGTAACTACTCATAATCGACTGTATCCACCAGGAACCATGTAAAACGAGGATTTATCTCTGTCAGCATCTGCTGCTAAATTCCATTGCTCATCGTAAATTTGCTTTAACAATGGCGCTCTTTCAGAGGCTTCAGGTCGCTTCATACTAATGTAATAAGCCAGCCCAGCAGCCATACAAGGCATAAATCGAGCAGGAATATCAGCATTGTTAGAAGCCGGATTGCCCGCATCTTCTATTCGCTGTATATAGTAATAGTTGATTTTGTAAGTTTCTGCGTCATCAGGCACAGGCCATACGTTTAACGCTATAGCACCTGGGTCTTTTTCAATCCAAAACTGAATGGGACGACCTTGAGTGAGCTTATTAGTCAAATGTGAATACTGACTAATTGAAATACGGCTCATAGTCAGATCAGTCTGTTTACTAACATCCCCATCATCAGTCCTTAATGCAGCCTCAATTACATCCAATTGATCGCTAGACAGAACATAACGACCAGTACCCGCTGTAAGCGCCTGAGAGCCTTCCTGTACAGTCCAAAGGTTTAACCCCTTGTTCTGCCATTCAAGAAACATTAAATCTAGGCTGCGCCTTGCTGTGCGGTAATCATAGCCACTGCGTAACTCTAAGCCAGCCCGTTCATAGGCTTCTTCAAGAATATCGCTTAAATCAAGATTAAATGCATAAGTACCGCTAGTAGCCATTTATTCCAGTCTCCTTACTTCTTTTTAGCTGTTTTTTTCTTAGCTACTTTTTTAGAAGCGGTTTTTTTCTTCAGCACTACTTTCTTTTCTGGCTTTGGCTCTGGCTTAGGAGCAACCTTAACTGGACTAAGCTCTTTTAGCTTTGCTTTGGCTTCTTTTTCAGTCATTGCATTAAAAACAATAACATCATATTCACCATCAGAATTTTTAGAGCCTATCTGATAAATAGGATTACCCATTGTATCTGGGTGCATTGAAGTACCATTTTGAAATATTTCTAGCTTTGCCACAATGATCTCCTATGCGTAATTTTTAGTCATCGTTAGAGTAACCGTATAAGCATCACCAGAGCTATGACCTACTGTAGTCAACATAATGTCTCCGGTTTTGCCTGAACCTGAATTATTTTTTAATCCACCATCACCAAAATCCAACGTATCTGCATAATCCGCAGGTAAATGAAGGCATAGCACATCAGTTGATGCGTCCCACAGAAGTTTTACGCTCATACCAAAATTAGAGAATGTAATGGATTGAAGAGTTACTCCATCACAAGCAGCGCCTGTCATTGGATTTGACTCTAAAGCAGAGACATCAACCTTTTTAACCGCAGCCTCACCAGTTCCATCACTTACATTGGTAAAACTCATGATAACCTGACGAGCGCCATCTTGAATTGTTTGACTTGTAACTACATCAGCCATGATTTACTCCTTTAATGAAGGGGGGCAATGCCCCCCAACATCAATTTTTATATTTAACCTAGATAATGCCCGTAAGGTTGATTAATGAATAATCAGTAGTCACGTTAACAATCATAACCACACCAATTACTTGGATAACATCCCCTGCGGCTGGCCCAACAGCACCAACAGCACCCAAAGGCACAGCGTGATTACCAACAACAAGTGTTCCTGAAGTTAATACTGTAGCTGGCCCTGAAACTGCAAACCAACCATAATAGGCTGCTGTCATATCTACAATTGTGACGCCCATTGTTGCGCCTGTGGTTGTAGCAGCTTGACCAATTAAAGCACTATTAGGATCAGGGATTAATGTAATTCTTGAGCTGGTGGTTATAGCCGTTGCTAAATCATCGTAGCAAGTAATAACGATAGATGGGTCTGCTGAGTGATCGTGGGCTGGATTAGATTTAATTCTAAGCATCTGCCCTTCACCCGCTGCATCATTAACATACAAATATCCATTTGCGTATTGATTTAGCGTGATGTCCGTACCTGCGGTTTCAACTGATATTGCAGTTTCACCAGCAGCGACACCTGCGGTTGGCGTTAGATCAAAGTGATGTGCGATTGAAGCTGCGTGAGTTACGCATTTACCTGCTGTTACTGCAGCAGCTCCCATTTTACCGTAACGATAAACAGTATTGCCATAAAGCAATCGGCTACCTAGTGGAAATAGCTGCGTAGAGCTTTCCGCATAAGGATCAACCGTACCGTATTGGCTACCGCCTTTACCTACGATTAAATCAGCGGGGCCATAACCTGTTGCTGCGGCATATTGAATATGTCCACCAGCATCGTTATAAATATTACCATCTGCATTAATTACCAAACCATCAGTAATTGCTCCTGTACCGGAGGCTTTATCAATGGTTTTGAAGCCATTTTCAGACCGAACTGTTCCATTAAAAGTTGTATTAGCCATATCTTTCTCCTGTCGTGGCTAGTGTCAGACACATTATATGCCTGTCAGGAAAAAAGAAAGCGACTTACCAATGTATTAATAAGCCGCCTTCCTTCCGTTTTCTACTTACGCCCCTGGTGAACCGTAAATTCCAAGTGGATCCGATACCCCGAAAGAGTACCGTTCTCTGGCCTTGTATCTCACATTGCCAGTATCAAAATCACCGTCCATTGAAGTTTCTAAAGCAGTACGCTCGAAGTGTCTCAAGCCATTTGGCACATCAGTAATGATGTAGAAGGCATCTGAGTCAGTCAAATAATGATTGACTGAGTATCCTTCTGGAACAATACCCATGCTGCGTACAGCATTGATGTCGTTATCCGCCGTACCGACTCTTTGATCTGACTCAAGAAGCCGTGTAGCAATAAACATTCCAGCAGGCGGAACCAACAAACGCCTTGGTCGAGCTGCGATTAGAAGGCCACGCTCATCGGTTAGAGCCGCAATTGTAACGATTGCTGCTTCCAATGAGGTTTCATTCAAATCTGCCGCTGTCGCAGGACGATTATCGTTCGTGCCGCCATCCACTCTCGGATGACCACCACCGCCAGTAACACCATCACCAGATGCAGTAAAGAGGTTAACCCCGTCACCTGTCTGGTAAGAATTGGTGAAACCATTGTTTAGCGGATTCGCTGCTTTTACCTGCTTGGTATAAGCCATTGCACGAGCTAGGGCTTTGGTATAACGAGCAGAAAGCGAGTCATAGAGGTTATCCTCCATCGCTTCTTCTGTAATCGCAAATCCCATGCCAATCGTTTCATGGTTGTACCTAGCGGTATAAGCCTCCTGCGCTGAGTCGTAGGAAATTGCATTTCCTTCGTCCTTCACAGGTGCTGCACCAAACCCACTTAGCTTCACTTCTTCTTCAAACGAACGCTCTGATGAGGCTGTATCGTAAATAACAGCATGTTCGTCTTCATACTTCTCATACTCCAAGCCAAACAAGGCATTAAGCCCTGGCAGGAGTTCTTTCAGCATTTGCGCTCTTGAAATAGCCATGCTAGTTCTCCTTTATATGCCTGTAGTATTGGTTAACTGATGACCCGCATTAAAGCGGAAAATACCATCAGTGAAGGAATCACCAACCGAACTTGAAGGTCCGTCATAAAAATCGACGATCCGTATCGGTAGTGTGTTAGTAGTTGCAACTGTAGACGCATCACAAGCATTTTTGCTTCGACCAATCGTGGTTGAACCTGCTGTTTGAACAACAGCAAAGTTTGCACCAAGACCAGTTTGAGCAATAGTCGCGTCACCTTGCATCCTGAACAATACGTCAGGATCAATCAAAATATAACCCGCAGCATCGGAAGCCGCTGTATCAGCAGGAAATGTTTGATTAAAAGTCATTTGACTTGTACTTGGGTCTGTGTACTTACAGCCCAGAAAAATACCTATAGAGGTCAATGAAGCTGTTCCAGCGTCTTTTTCAATCGTACCTGCTGCAACCAACTTCACAAAATCTCCATAGAATATAGCGGTGTCATACGCCGAGGCAATCTTGATATGAACAACTTTTCCTGAAAAGGATCCGCTGCTCGAACAAGTACCAATCGGCTCTGCACCATTTGGAGTTGCACTTGTAGCCATTCTGTTTTCTCCAGAATTACGTTAAATAAAAAAAGGCTACATCCTAAAAGGACAGTTAGCCTTTACCAAAGGTTGTGCGCGTACTTTTCTCCGGTCTTAATAGTGGCATACGCGGATCATTTTCTCTCAAATAGTTGTTATCGACAGATTCCATCTGCTTTTGTGCCAAATTCTGAAAATGCTTGTTTCTAGCATCCATTTTTTCTTTAGGCGCTTTACACAACAATAAACCCCCAATCTCAAGGTTTCCCTTAAACTGAGAGTTAATATCTGACTGAATATGCAGTTCAGGGTGATCTTCTTCCCTTACAGGAATCCAACCATCTCTAAACTTCTGGGACACATTTGTGTTATCTGTTTGCCCCATTGCACTGGTTCTTACCCAGCGAAATACCCAGCCATCTTGCGCATCAGGTGTTGGCAAGATTGAAGACGGAATCCATGAATCATTGTTTTCTCTAACAACTTCTTTGCGAGTGTCATAAGACCTCGGAGTGCGCTCATCTACCATTAGTCATCTCCTTAACGAGTTGGTTGGCATATTGTGCATTGGTTAACCCAAGTCTTTTAGCGAGAGAGACTTGAGAGGACGTTAACTTCATTTTGCGTGGTTTAGCCCCATTGTTCCTTGCGGAAGGAGCGACCACGGACGATGGTTGAGAAGTCGTCGAAGGCGCGGTTTGTCCACCACCGCTCACATCCTTAGATGTGTTTTCCGACCACTCATATTCACTAAATCTTCCTCTCATACCCCCATCAATATATTCAAAATATTGATCTGAGTTAGGCGAAAGACCATTATCTTTTATGGCTTCTTCATGAAGAGCATAAGCGTAAGCTGTCATGCCCTTATGTTCTTCATCACCAAACCAGGTATTCTTTTCTCCCCATTCTTTTGCCTTTGGTTCAGGTGCTGGAACAGAGTTAACGGGTTGCTGTTGTTGCTGTTGATAAGCCTGTTGTTGCTGTTGATAGGCTAATTGTTGCTGTTGAGCCATTTGTTGCTGTTGAGTTGGCTGTTGAGGAAGGCTTCTTTCATAACGCTCTGCCTCTTGCATCTGAGACTGAGCCTCAATCATCCTTTCTTGAGAAGATACAATATCATCAGTATTACCTTCTTCATGAGCCTTTTTATACTCAGCTTTGGCTTTTTCTGCTGCTAGTTGTGCTTTTTGTTTAATTTGTGAAACCAACGCAGTCTCACCGCGATTTATTAAAGATTCATATTCTTTATTTTTTGCGGAAAGATTTTGATTTTGCTGATTAAGTTGCTGCGCTGCTATAACCGCTTCTTCTGCAAGACGTTCTGCCTCCCTTCTTTTGAAGGTTGCCTTGTCAAGACGCTTTCTAACACTAGCACTATAGCTGTCTAGCTCTTCATCGCCTGTTGGCTCATACGCAGCCTTACTGACAGGCGGTTTATCATCAACAATTTCCAAATCAAAATCATCAGATTCAGAAAGAGCTTCTTTTTCTTTAGATTTTTTAACAATCTGCGTCTTAACACCAAAGAACTTATCTTCGGCTGACGTTATTGAAGCACTGGATTCTTCCGCACCTACGTTCGTTTCTGTTGATTCACTCATACCCTTACAATCCCCCGTGGATCTTCAACTACAGCTTCTACGCTGTCGTCATTGATCAAGCGGAACTCTTTCCCATGAACCATAAATCGAGTGCCCGTATAAGAGCGCATTACGATCCAGTCCCCTTTTTTACAAAATGGGCCTGTTGGGAAACGCACAGAATCTGAGTACACATCTGGCCCCGTATCCAAAACAAACCCAACAATACTTCCCACTTCTTCATTGTGGATTGTTTGACTTGCTTTAATAATTCCGCCATCTGTTTTCTCATCAGGTTCTGGTAAGGCAATTAATATCTTATATCCAGTTGGTTTTGGCATCTGATTTGCTTTGCGAGAATTGGAATCATCAATGTTAATTTCTTCAACATTGCTTTCCTTCTCGTTTACTGCTGCTAATGACTTAGCCATTAGATTTTTCTCCTTGCACTGGAAATGGGTGTCCAGAGTCACCTGCGCTACACAATATAGCGTTATGCTTGAGCAAGTTTCTTTTTTAGATCAAGTAATTCTCTTTCTGCCATTGCAATCCCTTCTATAACACCGCAACAACGTGAATATTCTGAAAAGTCCTGACAGCTTCCTGTACTGATGTGATCGCTCATATCATTAAGCAACTCTCGGTACTTTGTCCGTAAAACATCAAGCTCATCCATTAGAGTTTGAATTTCCCATCAGGTCTTTTGCTATATCTTTTCCTAATTTAGCACCTTCAAGCTGTTCTTTACTAGCAATTTTTTTAGATTCAAGCTGATCCCTGCTATTGTCAGATGCAATTTTAGCGCCTAACTTAGCAGTTTCTATTTTTACTTGAGTCGCTAATTTTTCTCTATCAAGGTCAGATTTGTCCGTAAACTTCTTCAAATCAAGTTGAATTTTAGCCATGTCTGCTTGTGATTTAGCCTGTACCTGCTGTTGTTTAATCTGCAACTCTTGTTGCTGCATTTGAATAATAGGATCTTCAGACTCTTGCATTTGTTTTTGCATCTGAGCTTCACGCTGATCTTTTCCAGTCAACTGTGCTGCTGCTGGTGCTACAAGCCTTGAAAGCCTGAGTTCAATATCTTCTGGTAGTTTCTCATCAGGCCCAGGCAGCGGAACACCAAGCTCTTTCTCAATCTTGGCTCTGTAAGCAAAAGCAACATGCTCTGAAATATGTGCAGCCATTGCTGCTTCTGAAGCCTTTGCGGTGGGATTCTGAGACATAATTTCCATAATCTTTGGATCTTCAATCAAAGATACATGGGTTTGAATATGAGCTTCATGGTCTTGGAAGATAAATGCCTTAACTGGCTCACCGTTAATAATATTCATATTTTCGGTTACAGGGTCAGTCACTGGGATTTCATCTTCAAGCGGCACAATCTTATCAGCATCCCTAATGCCTAGAACTTCCAGCATTTGCCTGTGCAAAAGAGGCAAGTCATACATTTGAGGTGCTTGTACTGCAAGTTGCAATGCAGCCTGATACTGCATGATTCGCTGCGCCATTGTTCCCGCATTGGGATCACTGACAGGAATGATGTCTACTTTATTGTCAAAGTCTTCAGATACTAACTCCCCATTTTTAACGTTATAAGGGTACTCAGAAGGGCCAAAATCTCGCACAACCCCAGAAAGAATCCGTAATTCCTTCTTCATCGAAGCATGAAGTCTGGCCTGAACCGCACTCATTACCTTCATGGAGCGTTCTAAAATTGCCAATGTCGTGCCAACAGGTGCTTCAGCGTTCATATCGGCAGCTTTTACATCACCAGCCGAAGCAAAACGCCTACCTTCGGTAACAATATCGCCTAAAAGCTGATACAGCACATTTGAAGGTTCTTTGTAGGGTAGAAACGTAATGTTGTCCCGTATTGCGCCACCTGGGACATCCACATCCCTGAATTCACCTGGCATAATGGGCGTATCATCGCCTTTAATGCGTAATCCACGGGATTTTAAGCCACCGGGCAGATTGGATAGCGTTCCTGCATCTACCAACTGGCGTAAAATACTGGTTGCAGACTTAGCCAGACCACCAATCATGTGAATTAGACCGAATCCGTAGAATCCAATACCCGGCAAATACTGATAATGGACAAAATGTTCCCGTTTCATCTTCATCGGGTCATCTTCATACCAGTTTCTGCGTATTGAAAGTATCTGACGGGAAGACTTGTCGATACTAACGACATAAGGCAAGGCTATACCCGTAGGCTCACCGTATTCAGAATCCTCAAATCCGATCAGATCCATTTCTGCCTGTATTTCCAGAATAGTGTGGCGGTTATCGAACTCATAATTCGCCGACCCGCCTGTTAGCTGGTTGTATTTTCTTTCAATATCTCCGGTATCAGGACTTGGATCGGGTAAATCAATATCACTGTAGAATCCTGAGACCTGTAATTTGCGTACCTCATTGCTGGTACGCTTCATAATGTGGGTAGCGCGTTCACAAGTGTTTAGATCAGAAGCTCCGTAGCTCACTACAAAGTCTTCAGCAGGTACAAACATGGAACAAGGCCGACCCATATTAGGATCGTAATACACTTTTCTGAAAGCAGAACCCGCTAAAGGCAAGGAAAACAGCATTTTTTCTGTTTCCGACCTGTATTCGGTCATTTTTTCAGTAAGCAGATAATTTAAGTACTCTCGTACCCTAGATGCCTGCTGGGATTTCTCATCTGTTATTTGGCCGACTACCGATGTTTTAACAGGGCCAGCAGCAGGGAATATTTCTTGAATGGCTTGTGCTTGAAAGCGCACAACAGCTTCAGTCAAAACGGGATGAAAAACGCCACAAGCACCATCCCAAGGCTCAGACCTGTCTTCGTTCTTCAGACCAAGAAGGTCTAATCCATTGATGTAGGTATTCTCCCAATCAGAACGGGAATCTCTATCAGCTTCAAAAGCGCCCACTAAATCAGACGCAATCCTGCTTAGATCATTGTCTTCAATTAAATCTGCTAGGTTTTCATTGTGATCTCTACCGCCAGCCATATCACCATTGGGATCGAAATCAATTATTACCCCGCCATCAGGGGTATCAACAGATACAGACTCTGGATTCACAATATCTATTTCAATAGCGCCTTCTTGTTCAGGCGATTGTGAAAAGGGGTCAAACCCCATAGGACGTTCTATAGCCATTTATCCGTTCCTGCTAAAATTACCACCGCGAGTTGCAGCACCCATTCCTCTAACCTTTCCACCATCGGACATTTTTTTGACTTTTCCGCCCTTAGCGTAATTACCCATAGTTGTCTTAGTGGTAGGTGCTTGTTCTACCTTCTTTCTCCACTTTTCGTCTGCTATGTTTTTCAATAATTCTCTTTGTTCTTCGGTTAATTCCTCTTTATCCTTATCCTCAACCTTACCGCCATCATTGTACTTAACCTTGCCGCCTTTGTTGTATTGCATATCGGCTTTGCCTGGTTTCTTTTTTTTGCTGTCATAATAACTTGGCATCATTTACTCCTAGTAATAAGCTGCTCTTCGTCTAGGCAGTGGTTCATCTTCTTCATCGGAACTAAGCCTTAAAAATCCACCTTGGCGGAACCGTAACAAAGCCTGTGTACTGCTGTCCACCAGATCATCATGCTCACCTACAGGAAAAGAGGCAAATTCTTCGATTACCATTTCCCCAAATCGAGTCTCTGGACACCAGACAACACCCGATGCAAACATATCTGCTACTGCATTTACACGGGCGACCTTATCATTTCCTCTGGACGGTGTGTACTCTGAAACGGGTATTCCCATTGCTCGTAGCTCAAACACCAATGGCGCTCCGGCAGCTTTAGCTTCAATAATGCAAGCATCGGGACTCCAGTTATTGTAAAACTCCATTGCTGTTTTCTTTAGCTCTGGAAACTCCATTCGTTTCTTGTAGGCATCCAGCAGGATAATATTGGCTCTTGTAGTGCCATCTTCATCTGGCTGGTAGAAAACACCCCAAGTAGTACAGGCAGAGAAATCAGCTCTTCTGGTTTTAAGAAAAGCCGTATCCCAAGACTGAATAATAAACTCACAACTCGGCGGATCATCACGCTCCCAGCGTTTCCACCACTCACGCTTCACTAAAGCGCCTCCCTCAGAGGTAGGACTTTGCTGATACTGAGCCTCCCACTTAGGGGCAGGCAGTTCATTTTTAAGTGCAAGCAGTTCTTTTTGACTCCAGAACCCAGGCCAAAGCGAGTTACCCGAAGGCAGCAAGGCAGGGAATTCAATAACCTCCCAATCATCAACTCCCTCTCTTTGCGAGGATGCTTTAATAATCTTTCCGGTCAAGTCTCGTTTGTGCCATCGGGTCATAACAATAATGATTGCACCCCCTGGCTGGAGTCTTTGTCGTGGGCCGGAGGTATACCATTCATAGGTTTTGTCAAACACAGCCGCATCAAGACTTTGCCCATCCTGCTCGGAGTGGGGATCGTCAATAATCAGTAAATCAGCACCTTTACCCGTGACCGCACCGCCAACACCAATAGCGAAGTATTCTCCGCCCTGACTGGTACTCCAGCGTCCCGCTGCCTTGGAATCTGCTCTGAGTGCTAAGGCAGGGAAAATTTCCTTAAAATCTTCAGAATCAACCAGATTCCTGACCTTGCGGCCAAAGCCTACAGACAGTTCCGCTGTGTGTGATGTCTGAATGATCTTCTTTTCAGGGTTTTGTCCCAGAAACCAAGCGGGTAATAGGTAAGAGGCAAACTCACTCTTGGTGTGTCTGGGTGGCATATTGATAATCAGGCGTTTGAGATCGCCCTTAATGACACGCTCAAAAGCCTCGCCAATTACTTTATGATGCCTGCCTTCAATAAAAATAGGCCAAACATACTTCACGAATCCAAGAAAGCTGCCTCTGGCAATCTCTTTTTTCTTGGCTTCCTCTAAGTCTTCTAATAATTCTAAAACTTCTTTTTGGTCTTCAACAGGAAGTCTTTTAACGTGGCTCAGAGTTTTTAAGTCAATTCCTTCTAGCATTTATCTGCCTATTTATTCAATCAACTTATCTATCTTTACTCGATTTTTGATGTGACCTGCGGCGATATCGTCCTTGGACTGACCAAAATAAGGCATTGCATGGCCTATATCACACATCATTTCATTGGCACATTGCCCGTCTTTATTGAGGATCTTGCCTAGAATACGACCAAACTTCCCTCTGCCACTGCCTTTGGCGGTTTCCAAAGTAATCTGGTAATCCTCGGCTTCAATAAAATCCACCAGATATTTCTTTGCCAGAAGGCCGTATTTCTTCTCAACCTTATCTCTGGTACGGGATTCAGGGGTATCAATGCCAAAAAGCCGAATACGTTGCTTGGCTAAGATAACCTTAAAGCCTAAGTCGATATCACAATCAACCGTGTCCCCATCAATGATTCGCGTGATTTTAGCTTTGTATTGATACATCAGTTAGCCAACTTAACATTAATTGTTCCCATAAACCTTAATGCATTGAATCTTTGTACGTTTTAATTGAACTTTCCTCATCCTCAGCAGTAACGGATTCGACCTCATCTTCCACGATAACCGACAAAGCAGCCAGCTTAGAATTCAATAAGTCTTCTATTTCTGAAGAAGATCGTTCTTTATTCTCGATTGAGATGTCAGTGCGGAGCATTCCACTAACGCGAGCAAGCAATTCAGCACTGCGGAGCTGACTAGTACTGGCCTCAATATCACCGTCTATCCACGTTCTTAGCTTATCAAGAACCCGTTGGGTGTCGCTTAATGTCAGTATTTCCTGCTTTTTCTGTACTTTCTTTTCAAATTTCCTGATTGAAGCCCTTTCTTCCTCAATAAGACCGGAAACCGTATCGTTGGCAATCAGCCTGCAAGCCTCTACTCCTTGAGCGTTCCTGGGGTTAAGTGCTTTGTAGCCAGCCTCGACATAAGCATCGGTGGCATTGATGGGCTTTCCGTCTTTATCGCATCCATTGGCAATGAGCTTGGCAAATCTTTTCTGTTTTTCTGTAGCCACGTGTATCCACATTCAATAAAACTGATGGAGGAATATAACAGAAAGAATCAATTCAGGGAAAAAACGGCAGAATGACTCTCAGAAAAAGTCATAAAACTGAGTGTCAGTTTCTTAGGCTATTGACCAGGACCAGACCTAGCAAGTCTCCCCAACACTGATCGCCTTCATGCTCCTGACATAGCGCCATACTGCCGTAGGAACTTATAAAATAATCTTTA
>Ga0209336_10000702_pt1 | contig 16974 bp, 10 predicted proteins | sample LinPmetageLP32_FD_184042 | JGI IMG/M metagenome (GOLD analysis project Ga0209336, IMG submission 184042) | Marine viral communities from the Pacific Ocean - LP-32 (SPAdes) (version 2) | ecosystem: Environmental > Aquatic > Marine > Oceanic | place: Pacific Ocean | collected 2009-08-23 | reverse complement strand
AGAGACAGACAACCCCAGAGTGCTGGTGATTCAACCACAAGCCGCTGCACATGGCGTTACGCTGACCGCTGCAAACACTGTAGTTTGGTGGGGGCCAACGAGTTCTGTGGAGACTTATGCACAGGCTAACGCCCGTGTACACAGAGCGGGGCAAGATCACAAATGTACTGTGGTGCAGCTACAAGGTTCTAGTGTAGAAAAGCGCGTATACGCATTACTTAACAACAAAATAGATACCCACACAAAGATTATTGATCTCTACAAGGAAATACTTGACTAACGCATAGGCTACCTTTAGATTGCAGTTCTCGGCAATGAAAAGGACACAAGCATGGCTGATGCGAAAGTAGTAGATAGTGTCACCTTGGAGAAATTGACTAGGGTTTATCTCAAGATCAAGGGCGAAAGGGAACGTCTGTCTACTGAATTTAGGGAAGCTGACGATAAGTTAGTCGTACAGCAAAATAAAATAAAAAGCGCACTCTTGGATCACTTGAAAGATACGGGGGCTAAGAGCGTCAAGACTGATGCCGGTACGTTCTACCGTACTGTGAAGCAGAAGTATTGGACAAGTGATTGGGAATCCATGCACAAGTTTATCTTGGAGCATGAGGTGCCTGAGTTCCTAGAGAAGCGTTTACACCAAGGAGCAGTTAAAGGGTTCCTAGAAGAGAACCCAGAGCTGTTACCAAAGGGGTTAAACGTGGATTCGGAGTACGCTGTGACAGTGAGGAAAGCATGATGGAGCAGTTAGTTCCGCTTGAAGAAGTGGCGAAGCACTTTGATATATCTTTGTCCACAGCACGTAAATGGGTACGCGATGGGGTAATACCTTTCAATACCTATGTAAAAGTAGGAAAGACTCAACGGTTTGCATTGGCAGAGGTGTCAAAAGCTGTCTTAGCACGCACTGGCACAGAAGATGCTGTTGCAGTAGAAGACTCTGAAGAGTTTGACCCAGTAGCGTTTGACCCCGACGCAGATTTGTAGTGCATCGAATTAGCATACAGGGTAGCAAGTTTACGGGTTTGGTAGATCAGTTAGAGGACAACATCTGTAGCTTTATAGACGTAGTTATAGTGAACGCAGCGGATGTATCCCGCTCGTATTACAAAGACGATTACGTAGTTGGGGCTAAGAAGTTACCTACATGCTGGTCAACCGATACTCAGAGACCCGCACCCCAAGTGCCAGAAGATCAGAGACAGAGTGCACGTTGTTTAGACTGTACTCAAAACATCAGAGGTTCGGGGAATGCAGGGGGTAGGGCTTGTAGATTTCATCAACGCCTAGCGGTTGTTGAAGATCATGCACTGGATACGGTGTATCAGTTACAAGTCCCCGCCTCTTCCATATTTGGTAGAGAGCAAGGGGGTGGGATGCCACTACAGGCTTACTCCAAATTTTTGTCTGGGCATGGAACGCCCTCAATAGCAGTGGTCACTAGAATAGGTTTTGACGCGGGTAGCTTTGTACCCAAGTTGACTTTCTATCCGCAACGACCACTAGAAGAAAAAGAACTTGAAGAAGTCCGACTCATGGTAGATCACAACGACACGTTACAGGCAATCGCATTCAAAGTGGATTTGCACAACGTCAACGGTGGTTCCCCATTCGCGGAAACGGAAGGGTTCACAATAGCCTAAGTTAAGGAGACCAACATGGCTGAAGTAGATATGTATTACACCTTAGAGAACGTCGAAGCTCTCTATCCAAGAATTAACACCACTTACAAGTTTGACAATAAGGCAAACGGCGGGAAAGGTGGTTCTGTTAAGTGTGATCCACTAGATGACGGTGCGGCATACGAGATGTCTTTTGTGATGGCTGAGAAAAAAGCAAAGGCTTTGTACAAGTCAATGAAAGCGGCCTATGACGCTAAGAAAGAAGATAGCTGGCCTGAGAAGTTCCCACTACCGTTTAAGAAAAACGATGACGGTAACTATATTGGCAAGGGCAAGCTAAAGGGTGCTTACGGCACCGATTTGACTAAACCCCCATTGCAAGTAGATGCGAAGAACAACGAGCTACCAAAAGATTTTCAGTTGACTACGGGCAGCATTGTGAATCTTGCGGTTACTTTTGTGCCGTACAACATGCGTGACAATGGCGTAAGCCTACGTTTGAACGGCGTGCAGGTAATTGATTACAAGCCTATGGCTTCTCGCTCACCATTCGGTGTGGTAGAGGGGTACGTAGCGCAGCCTGACAATCCGTTCAATGACACTACCAGCACGCAAGCAGAGCCAGAAGATGATGGCTCGGATGACATATTTGGCGATGAGCCAGATACCTCTGCCGCAACAGAGGAACCCAAAAAGAAGGTCGTTAAGAAGTCCGCACCCGCACCCTCGGACGACGAAGACCTGAGTGAAGTTATCGACGAATGGGACGACTAAGCCGGTAACACTCCACTATGGCTAGGCATTGCCGAAGAGGGTGCGCCGACACCCCTGCCATAGTGTCTTTCGGCATTGGGTGCAAATATGAATACGATAGAATTTTTAAGGTGGGTGTTACCCCCCGAAGGAGTGTACGTCCTCTTCAGAAATAGTCTGGCTGAAGGAAGACATCGCCAAGCGTACTTTCATTCACTGGAAGATTTGGCCGAAGCCGCAGACTACTACGACAGTGAAGGGTGGGATACATACTTCGCTGTAAGTAATTACACGAAAGAGGGTACGCGCAAGGGGGAGGACGCTAAACAAATAAAGTCGTTTTTCTTGGATCTGGATTGTGGGCCAGAAAAAGAGTTCGCTACAAAGAAGGTTGCGCTGCAAGAGCTTCAACAGTTTTGTGCAACAACGACGTTACCAAAGCCGCTTATAGTGGACTCAGGGCGTGGGCTACATGTTTATTGGGTTTTAACAGAGCCGGTAGCAGTAGAAGAGTGGAAGATAGTAGCTGACCGATTCAAAGCCGCCTGTGCAGAGCACAGCTTTGATATAGATACTTCAGTGCCAGCCGACACCGCGAGAGTGTTACGTGTACTGGGCACGCACAACCACAAACCAGATACCCCTGCTCCCGTTAAGCTGGTGAATGCTATACCTGACACGGTTAACTTTGATTGGTTTGCCAGCAAGATTGGGCTGGACACGATACCAGTTCCTCAAAAGCGTGTAAGCGAAGATGGGCCAGCAAGCCTACGCGATGCGTTACTGCAAAACATTAAATACAGTTTTAAGGGCATACTTCTAAAATCCCAAGAAGGCACAGGCTGTAGGCAGCTAAAACGAATAATAGGTGGGCAAGCTGAAGCAAGTGAGCCTATGTGGAGAGCGGGGCTATCCATAGCCAAGTTCTGTGAAGACGGTGAAAAAGCAGCGCAAAAAATATCAGAGAGGCATCCTGAGTATACCCCAGAGCTTACGCTCAAGAAGTTGGATCTTATTAAGGGGCCGTACCGCTGCACGACGTTTGATGAGAACGAAGCAGGTGTGTGCACTGAGTGCCCTCACTGGGGCAAGATAAAGTCGCCGTTGATTTTGGGCAGGAAGATTGCCGAAGCTAAACTAAGTGAAGATGGTACTTATAGTGAAGTCTCTGACTTGTCTGAGGATAATCTATACGACGTAGAGGACTACCCAGAATACGTTATACCCGCATACCCACGTCCATACTTTCGAGGCGCATCTGGCGGCATCTACGTTCGCAACGTCAGCATAGACGGAGAAGTAGATGAGAAAGTTATTTACCATAATGACTTGTACATAACGAAGCGGTTGGTGGATGTAGAAGCCGGTGAGTCAGTTGTGTTTAGGCTGCACCTGCCAAAAGACGGGGTGCGCGAGTTCACACTACCGCTCACTGCGGTTATCTCAAAAGAAGAGTTCCGAAAACAGATGGCAATGAACGGTGTTGCTGTCCCTAGAATAGATGACTTGTTGCAATATATGGTTACTTGGATAAATGAATTACAGGCCACTTCTACAGCAGATGTGGCACGCCGACAGTTCGGCTGGGTGGATGATGAAGCGACTGCGTTTGTTGTGGGTGATAAGGAAGTGCACGCCGACAAGATAAAGTACAACCCACCATCTACGCCTACAGCAGCCTTAATCCCTTACTTTGAACCCAAAGGCACTCTAGAAGCGTGGAAGGAGATGGCTAATTTCTACAACACTAGACCGGATCTAGTGATGCACCAGTACGTGGTGGGCACTGCATTCGGCGCACCTCTTATGCACTTCTTACCTCAGAACGCCTGTGCTTTACACATACACGCCAACATAAGCGGCTGTGGTAAGTCTGCATGTATGCAGGTGGCAGCGTCAGTGTGGGGCTACGTCAAGAACACGATGCTTGATGAACGTGATACCGAGTCTATGAAGTTCAATCGTGCAGAGGTGCTGCACAACCTACCGTTTTACATAGACGAGTTAACAAACGAGAAGGATGACAAGCTGAGTGACCTAGCGTATCAGCTATCTTCTGGTCAGCAACGGGGGCGTATGGCAGGTGGGGCTAACCTAGAGCGTGCACGCGGAGAACCGTGGAAGTTCTTATCTGTTACTTCTGGCAACTCTAGCGTTATAGAAAAGATTAGCGCAAAGAAACAACAGCCCAAAGCCGAAGCACAACGTATGTTGGAGTGGCCCGCTAAGAAGGTGTTTGACTCTGTAGACGATAAGCGTATGACAGATGCGTTTGAAGCGAAGCTAACGGCTAACTACGGCCATGCAGGAATACCTTACATACAGTGGGTCATACAGAACGTAGAGGAAGTAAAAAAGAAACTTAGAGAAATGCAGGTTCGGATTGATACTACGGCAGGGCTTAAAGCAGAGAACAGGTTCTGGTCAGCGGGCGCTGCTTGCACACTTACAGGCATTTTCTTCGCCAATAAACTAGGATTGCTGGACTACGATGTAGAAGAAGTCTTTAATTGGTCAATGAAGTTACTTGAAGCTAACCTCAACGCTGTAGAGAACATGAGCGTGTCTGTAGAACAGACATTGAACGAATACTTATACGATAACTACAGCAACATCTTGATGATTAAAAGCACTGATGACTTGCGTAGTAAGCAAGGTGAAGGCAATGGCTTGGATAAGCTCGTCATACCCGATGCCACTCCCAAAATTAAGTTAGTGGCCCGATACGAAACCGACTTGAAAAAAGTTTATTTGTTACCCAAACCTTTGAAGTTATGGTGCTCGACGCAGCAGATAAACTACAGTGCGTTTCTAAGTGATTTGAAATCTAAGATGGGTGCAAAGCGGGACAAGGTACGCTTAGACAAGGGCACCCTCCTCAAACTAGAACCACAAGACGTTATAATAGTAGCTATGAAATCCTTTGACGAAAAACGCGGAGAGCAGGATGACGTTGAAGCAGAAGTTTGATTTTGAAGTTCACATAACCACAGCTAAGTTCATATCTGCGGAGGCTGATACTTTAGAACAGGCAGAGGCACTGGCGACAAACGAGGCACGTAAGCACATGGGGGTCGATTGGAAAGCCTTACATATCTACCCTATGGGGGATTCGGGGGAGTGTCTGGTAGAAAAAACAGCGCCTGATGGATGAAGGCGTACTAAAGCTACATGACCTTAACCCTGACGGTGTACGTATCGTTGTCGATTGGGGATCTATGGTAGCTGGCAGCTCGGTGTTTGTGCCATGTATCAACACAACTAAAGCCCTAGAACAAGTTAGACGCATCTGTGTAGGACGGTTTGAGTGGGAAATTAAAGCAAAAAGTTGCTTTTCTGGGCAGTTTCTGGGTGTTCGCGTTTGGAGATTAACGTGATACCATCCGCGTTGATAAGGTCACGGTCTCCTTGCCTAACGGTCTTATCTTCCTTTGGCCCCTTGTCGTAACCCCCGTCTTACGGCAAGGGGTTTTTACAACCCCAAGTCTTCCCATATTGTCAGCGTGTCATCGTACTCGGCAGCACTTTGCTTGAGGTCGTTAAACATTCTGGGGTCAAGGGTCACACCAGAGTACATTTTCTTAGTAGTACGCATGTGCTGGGCCATAGATCGTTTGATCGTATCGGGTGTAATCCGAAGGCTGGGGAACTTGCGGTTAAACTCGTTTATATTTCTACGTATTGCTTTAGCTTCAGAGAAGTTACCAAAGCGGTTTGCAACGTAGTATTTACGTAGCAGGTTAGTGCGTTGACTGTTACCTGTTCTAGATAGTTTCTTCAGTTGCGCGTTCACAGCAAGCTGTCGTGTGTATTCGGACGGAGCAAACCCAAGGAACTGCCCCACCAGCAGCGGTGCAGGTAGATCCTTCACTATGGCATCGCCACGTTGAGTTCTAGCACCCTCGTTGTAGAATCGGTATGACTTGATGGCGTTACGTATGGCTGCGGGTGACATAGCCTCTATGCCTCTAGCAAACTCACCCTGCTGGAACATCTTCTCAAAGCCACGCTCCACCTGCATACCCACGCCCACAACAGGGCCACCCAACACTTCAATCATATCGAAGAAGAGCGATTGATCTTTCTCTATGAGCCTGTCTCTAAATATAAGATCAGATAGCCCCATACGGCTGGCTACGTCTACACCCAAAAGATAGTTACCTATACCACCATAAAACCCTTCGCCTATGGCCTTACGTACCACTGTGTCTAGCTCTTCGTCTTCGTCACCCTTCAACGTGTTGTACACAAGCGCCACTGCGCCGAAGAAAGGAAGTCCTTGTGCTCCAGCAACTACAGCCGATCCACCAAGCACCCCTGCAAATTGATAGCGCGCGGCTTGCTTCTCTGCTTTTGTGCCTCGGACAGAATTATTGATAAGACTGCCTAGCAGTTCCATCATTTGTATGCCGTATCGCTTGTACAAGAAAGCAACTTTGCCTATCCCTGCTTGTGCAAGCCTCGGTGCGGATGCTGCGGCTGTGCCGCCGTTGGTAAGCTCGACTTCGTAGATGGCAAACTGCGCTGCTTCACGCATGGCAGCGTTGTCTATCTTTCTGCCAGCCTTCTTCATGGAGTTCAGCATTAAGCGGTAAGAAGCGGCCAGTGCAACCTGTCGAGTCATGCGCTCACCGTGATGGAACAAGAACCCAGATACAGCGCCGATTTTACCGCGCACACTGTCGATCTCTTCCAGATCAAGCATGTCGTAAACAATAGAACGGTTAAGCTGGCCGCTTTCTGCTGCGACTTCGACCAAGACCTTAAACTCTTTTATCTCTGGCGGCATGTCCTTTGAGTCAAAGTCATAGTTATCTAATGACGGGGCTGACCCTACGGCTGTCTTCTCAACACCATCTTCACCAATCATGTCCATGATGGCTTGGCGTTTCTTCATAAAGGGTACGTATTTGTATCGCTCGTCAGTCAGACCTGCATTTCTAAACAGTCGAACAGCTTCTCCAATGGCCTTAGTAGTTTCTTTGAACCCAAACAGTTCACCGTCAGCACCGCGTGTACCTGCTAGGTGCGGTGCAATCACCATCGGTAGCTGCGAGAAGTTAACCAGCATGGACGATACGTTGAGGCCCAAGGTCATGGTAAAACCAAAAGTTGTCAGGTTCTTAGCCCAATCTTCAACGTCAGGATTCTTAGCAAACTTGACACGCTTCTGCACTTCTCTTACAAATTGTTTAGCTGCTTGCTTGGTTTTCTTGTCCGCTTTGTTATCTTTTTGTAATGCTTTTAGATCTTCTTCTATCTCTTGCTGTAACTTTTGGAACTTAGACCCGTACTCTAAACGTACAATCTGTCGCGCTATAGACGCACTTCTGGTTCGCAGCGCCTTTACCATATCGTGCTTCGGGTATGTCTCTTCACGCAGCAGCCTTGGGTCGCCAATGAAGCCGCGATAGCCTTCTCGTCTTCGGAATGACTGTGCAAACGAGCGTTCTGGCAGCGTATCTAAGAACAGTTTTATGATTTCATCTTGTACTGTCGAATCTACTCCGTTCTTACCTAATACACCTAACACGTTATTTACAAATGAACCGGCGGGGGCGTCACGGTAGTTCGCTTCGTCAACATTCTCAAAAGGGTTCATATCGGCTAAGTTGATGGCATCACTCATAGCCGTTAACTGCTTCATAGCGGCTGTTCTTGCACTGTCAGTTTCAAAACTTTCTGTGTAATACTCTAGTTGTCCGGTCTCAGGATCTGTTGCTGTGTACTCCAGACGATACTCGCCTTCTCGCAGTAGGGGGAAGAACGGATCAATCGTGGCCTTTTTGTACAGCTTGTTCATCAGTTCGTCGTAGATGCTTCTTTTGGCACTCGGATCTAGGTCAGTAGCATCTAAGCGGGACTGCACTGCCCTACCTACTTCGTTAAACAGCGAGGCGTAGATATTGCGTACCTGTTTGTATACCGCTTGCCCTTCTTTCCCTAATTTTTCGTAGTCACCACCCTTGTCGTGCATGGCTTGCCACGCATCCATCTTTTCAGTATCCCCGAAGTAAGTGCTCTTCGGTTTAGATGGGTCTACACCGATTAGAGAGCTATATGGCATAAGCCGATTTAAGATAATTACTTTATCTTTGTTTGTTTTTGCAAACTTAGATATTTTGCTTACAGCAGTGTCTATGGGCCGCTTGAGTTCTAGTAGCCGCCCACCTTCTTCAAGGACGAGTTTTCGTAGCTCGGTTATCTTAGGCACATACTTCTTAGCAACCATCTCTAGGCCGTTAAGACTCAATATACCTAAGACAAAATCCTTAGCCGCTTGCGGTAGCGATACGTCAGACACGGTATCAGCAATACGTTTTGCACCGTCTGAGTTTAGAATCGGCACACTCTTGATGCCCTTATCTAAGGCATTGCGAGCTTCGGTTTCGTTACGGCTTGTAAAGGCATCATCTTTTAGTAAAGACGCATAAAAACTCACCTGTTGCCCATCTTTATCATTGATTGACCCTAACACCTCTACATTTTCTTGCGTTGGGTCTAGCAAAGAATCTGAAATACGCAGCAGTTCAGTAAACGCGGTGTACTCTTCGGGCTTAGAGTTTTTAGGAGCAAGCCCTACCAATTTGCGTATTTTGTCAAACAGTTCAGAAAGCAGTGACGGTTTATCTTTTTGAGGTGCGAACGCTAGCTCTGCCGCTGTTTTAGCATCACCTACCACTCCGGTGCCCTTATCATAAGGGATCTTAGCTAAAAGATTTTGCATGTCTTTATCAGTCAACGCCCATGCCAGAACTTCATCAGCGTCTTGAACAGCGTTGTTAAATTTCTTAACTGCTTCAAATTCAAACGAAGACATTCCTCCCAAGCCTTTCTCGTAGGTTTCTAGTTTTTCTTTTAAGTGGTTTTGTATTGTTTCGGTAAGCGTCTGTAAATCTTGCGCGTCTTTAAGTAACTTAGATCCTTTATTAGCCTTAGCCCATGTAGGGTCTGCGGCTAGTCTAAGAGATACAAGAGTTACAGCATGTATTGCTTCATGCAGAAGAATCTTATGATTTACTCCGTTATGTCTTGCTGTTGCATCGTTGGTAAGGGTCAAACGAACAGTTGCTGTATATTCAGTTATAGACCCAGTTCTTGCTCTAAGTGGGAAGAGGGTTTGACCCGATATACCATTTCTTTCTTGGTTACCTTTTATATCTGCTATAGCGTAGTTAAATTTAGCGCCAGCACGCTCTAACCGCTTCATTAACGCTGCTACTTTGTTCGCAATAAAGGCTTCAGCTTTGCTATTTGCGTTACGTTCTACGTTCTTTACAGCGTCGTATAATGTGCCCCCAACTGTTTCTTTCAACAGCCGGTCACGCTCTGCTGTTAACTCTTGTGCAGTACGCCCTTGTTCTAACTCTCGTGATGTAGGGAACCCTTTATCTTTTTGTTGTTTTCCTACACTTTGTGGCTCTGGCGGTTCAGTAGAAAACTTTGCAGTATCTTCTACTTCTTGTCGTGCAACTGCCGCTGCGTCTGCTGGATCTGCACCATCGGCTATAAGTTTTTTACGTAACTCGTTACGTTCTTTTGTGACTGCTTTCTTATTTGCGGCTTCTTTCTTTTTGTCTACCTTTGGTTCTTCGGCTACTTTTAGCTTAGGTCGTGCAGGGGCTTTACGCTTGGTTTTAGTTGCGCCTATACGCTTACTTGCTTCTTTTTGCAGCTCTGGCCCTTTGCGTTGCTTCTCTAACGCTGCCGTGGCTTGCTTGGGTGTGCTGCCAAGAATCCTACCTTTTGGGTCGGGTCTATCGGTGGCGACGAACAGGCCATCTTCTTTCTTCATCGTCCTAGTTTCACCGTCATTAAACGTAACAGTGATTTCACCAGTTTCGACATCGGGCTGAGACAGGGTAGGTGCTCCTGCCGTTTTCATCTTGAGCTTGTCTCTTGTTCTCTGTACTAATGTACGACGCTTTCTTCTTGCTCCTCCAGCAGTTCCCACAGCGCCTCTTCCAGCAGTGTCCACTGGTAGTCCGTCAGATGGCTGAGTGACGGTGGGATCAACTGCTCTTTGCGCGTCTGCATCGCTCGGTGTATCACCTTGAACGCTAACTCTACCTGCTTCTGTTTCGGCTGGTCTTTCGGCTGGGTCAAATAAACCACGTTGCTCATCTACTGCTTCTCCAACACGCTCTTGTTCTCTGCGGGTTCGCACTCCCTCTGAGGGCATGTCCCCTGTAACAACTTCTTCGGCTTCACGTTGCCTACGGTCTCTTTCATCTCTGGCTACAACACCGGCATCCTGCACTGCCTGTTGCTCTGGTGTGATAGCTTGCCCTTCGGGAGTCACAGGTGTGCGTGGCGATGGTATTCCCCGTAGCTGTGGGCCTACAGGAGATAAAAGAGACTTTTGTTCTTTGGTGTCAGTGGGGCGTGCAGCGTCTTCTCTCGCTAGCAAATCTTCAAGTGCTGCAAGTTCTGGTGGCTTTAGCTTTTGTGCTCGTGCAGCGACAGTCGCTTTTTGCTTCTGTGTAAGCTGTGACACAGGCTTGCTACGTGCTTTCTCACTGAATCCTCTAAACACACGATCTCGTACTTCTTCGGGGTCAACTGTGTCTTCTAGCCGGTCAGTGGTCTCGGCCTTGGGCACTTCTTCTATTTCTAACTGCGTGCCCGCTGGGGCTGTGGCTTTGGCTAGGTCTTCATCAGAGAAAGCGGCTAATCTTTCAGCTATCTCTGCGTCTGTGGGTTCGGGGACAGGAGGCTCAAATCCCGGCAAAGTCTCTTGTGTGGGAGATACGTTAGCCGTGCGCCTCTCGGTAACTTCTTCTACTGTAGGAGCTACTTCAGCCCGTGCTAGTTCCTGTTCTTGTTCTTCAGTGAACCCAAACAAATCACCTTGAGTGTCTGCTGGGGCGTCCTCAGTTAACCCTGAGATTTCTGCTGCTCGTTCTTGTTCTATACGAGCCTTTTCTTCTGCTTGTCTTACGCTGTCACCACCAATAGTAGCGGCAGTGCCTCGGATAGATCCACCTAACAAGCCACCAGCAATGCCAGCTTCACGGTACTCTGCAAGTGCTTCTTCATTATCTAAGGGTAGTCCTGCTTGGGCACGTTCTAGTAATTGTTGGCCCATCTCAGTAGGGGCTTCTACTACTGTACCTGCCGTAGCTCCTTTACTGGCTCTGGTAAATAAGCCCCCTGCACGAATAGCTTCGTCTGTGATTCGCAGTCCACCAACCAACAAGCGGTCAGCAATACCGTCGAGTAGTGCTTGAGGCAACGCTGTAAAGAAAGCCGCACCTTCGTCTACTTCAGTTCTAAGCCCAGCTTCTATAGCGTCTTTTTGACGTTCACGGTTCATGCCATAGAAAAACGGTACGTTTGCGGTAGTGGCACCGGCAACACCTAACGCGCCAACACCAAGTGCGCCTAAGCCAACAGGGGCAGCAGCAACAGCACCAATACCGCCAGCAATACCCGCAGCCATAGCGGGTAAGGACTCACCAGCGATACCGGCTAGATAAGAGCCAAAGTCTCCAACGCCTTCAATATCGTCGAATCGGGTTTGGAACCTAGACTTGCGTTGTATGTCAGCTTCGTTCTCAAGAGCTACTTCAGCGCCGTATTGCTCTAGTCCCTCAAGCCCTAAGAGACCGCCTATACCTTCTAATGAGGAGCCTGTAGCTTGCGCTACAAGGTCTGTGCCTATGTCTAAACCCCTGCTAAATGAACCTCGTCTACCTTCAACAAGACTTAAACGAGCCTCTTCAGAGGCTTCTCTTGCTCTACGTACACGTTCTTGACGGTTTGCTAAATCAACCAACTCGGCTTTAGACGCGCCAATAGGAGCATTAACTTCTACAGTGCTACCATCTCTGAACTGTAATACTTGTAGTGGCACTTAGTTGCCTACCTAGCAGGAGTTACATTAACTAAGTCATCTACACTTCTAAGTCCAAATTGACTTAAATCAGGCGTTTGCGATTCTTTTTTAGGCTCTCCAGTTCCGTAGCCTAATCTAGCCTCTGCTTGTGTTATCTGTTCTTGCACTCTTTCTATTAGGGCTTCCATTGCCACACCGTTAGAACTTTCTTCTACTGACACACGAACTTTATTTCTAGCTTTTTCAACTCTTTCAAGTGCTGCTGGATAGTCGTCATCGTCTAACTCTAATCCTGATAGCTCCGTTTCTGCTTGCAACACTTCTGGGTCAGAAGCAACTTCCGCTCTTAGCGCATCATCTTTTGCCTTAATTAAGCTAGTAAGACGAGCGGTTTGATTAGAAATAAAGGTTTGGGCGTATCCTGCATCTCTTGCTAGACGCGCTTCTTCTCTGTCTAACTCTGCGCTTTCGTTCTGTGCTGCTGCTATCAGAGTATTTAACCAGTGGCGTTCGTCCTGTTGAGCTTTATCAAAGTGCTGTCGAGATCTTTCTCTTGCATCAGCACGATCTTGGCTGTTCATAGCACCGTATATATCAGCACTCGCTCTATTATTTTGCTGCACTTGTGCCGCTGCGTCTCTGTAGGACATTTCGCCTTCTTTTCCTACATCTTGAATAAAGCTGATTTTACTTATGTCTACATTGTGGCGTTCTACAAGACGTTTACGTGTATCGGCTTCTTGCTGCATACGTGTATTAAATGATGCACGCGCTCCACGACCTAATGTAGACCTACTCATAGCCAGAAGCCCTGCGCGTTGAGCGTCCATGCTTTGTTTTCTGGGGTCATCTCGTTGGGCATCAAATTTTTCTAACGCCTTAGACTTAGCGTCAAATGCTGCTATACCCTCTGTCTTACCCATAGCACCGTATGCGCGGTCTCTTGCAGCGATGCCTGCGGTAGCGGGGTCACCCCCTTCAAGACGTTTTAGGGCGTCTTTAAGTTCTTGGCTTGTTTCTACACCCATCGCTGGTGCTGCACTGCGTTCGGGTTTTTCTGATAGAGCAGCCGCTAAAGCACTTCTAGTTGTGGGAGCTTCTTCTACTGGCGGAACAGTATTTTGAATTTTTGGTTGTGCTTTTACCTTCGGGAACATTGGGGGATTTATATCGGGTTGGTCAAATACACTACGTGGTTTGGTTGGCACCGTAGAATCTGAAACTGCTATACCTGCGGGAATTTTAATGTCGGTTTCTTTTTGTGGTGTAACAGCCGCAATGCCTTGAGCTGTCGGCGCAGCCTTAGCTGCCATTTGAGCTTCTATTTCTGACGTAGGTTGCCCTGCCGCGGCTTTGGCTACATCAACTATCCCCGTACCCACTGCCCCCATAACTTCTTGAGCTTCTCTCCGCTTTAATATTATTTGTTTTATTCGTTCGTCTGAAAGCCCCCTATTTCTAGGGTTACTACGTTTAAAATCTGCAATATCTTCGCTAGTAACTACACCGCCGCCATCAAACCCAACAATCCCGCCAGCAGCCATCTGTGGGCCACCCATAGCAGGTAAGCCTTGTTTAGCCGTGCGCTGCACGTTTTGCTGTGCGTTTTTGTTAATTTGACCCAACGTACCGGCGGTGCGTTTTGCAACATCGCCTAAGTTTCGGCCTTGTTCTTGTTTAATCATGCCGAGCACTTCTTGCTCGCGTTGTTGTGCGATAGTCGCAGGGTTCTGTTGCATCTGCATTTGCATCTGGCGTGCAGCAGCTTCTTTCTCAGACTTGAGTTGTTGCAGCGCAAGGAGGTCTACCAACTGTTGACTCTGTTGGTATTGTTGCTGAAGAGCTTGTGGGTTGCCTTGGTAGGCTTCTTTTTTACGCTGAATCTCACCAGCTATACCTTGACCGCCTAGCATTATGTAGCCGTCCCTGCGTTGTATTTAGCTAAAAAAGCAGCAAATTCTTCGGCAGTCATACCGCCACCATCGTCACCACCGTCACCCCCACCATCGTCACCCCCCTCTTCCTTTCTACCTATACCAAGCATCTCTAATAACGCACCGCCGTCACCTAATAATTGGCTTATAGTGGAAGGCTGAGTATAAGAGTAGCTTTCTGCTGTTATCGGTAACCCTTGCAGTAAAGAAGATTGGAACGCTAAATTTCTGTATGGAAAGTCACGTTCTTCGCGGAACTGCTCGTAGTCTCTAGCAATGCCTTCACCTTCGATTGCACGTTGTTCTGCACCTCCCGCCCTTTGTGCAGCAAGCCCTTCTAGACCGTATCTTCTATCTCCAGCAAACTGATCTCTAGCTTTGTCGTATGCTTGGGAGTAACCCGTTGCACGTATGTTTGCTAGTTGTTCGTTTAAATTACGTTGCCCCTCTGCTTCTACTAAGCCGAGTCGAGATCCCCCAAAGGCACCTACTTGTCCCATCTTAGCCGCGCTCGCCAATCTCTGTGCGTCTGCTTGTCGCTGTGCCGCTTGCAACTGAGGATTCAAAGCACCTTCTATGTAAGGGTTCATATACGACTGTGCGGTTGCAGCGTCAAAATTAGCTGAAGTGCTAGGTAATGATAGGTTGGCTAGTCCAGTAAAGGCTTGTTGTTGCACATCAGAAGCACCGGCAGATAACGGCCCTGTATAAGCCTGATAAGGCATATCGGCAACGGCTTGCCCCTTACCCAGCATACCAGTGACGTATTCACCAGCATAATCTGCTAACGCTTGTGACTGACCTACTGGATCTTCATCTGAAGGTGGAGTAGTAGTGGTGCCGCCTTCATTGTAATAGTACATATTCGCCTCTATGCCGGTAGCATCTTTCTAGGGTTAATCTCTTTACCCTGTTTTGGGTTACCAGTGCGCGTTTTACGAGTCCGCGACATCATTTCATACAGTTGTTTAGCGCCAGCTTCTGAGTTGCCATTGCCTAAATGACTAACCACATCAGCGGGTATGACAAACTCTCCGTCACTAAGCCGTGCTTCTTGCCCACTGTCGATTCTAGCAGGTACTTTGTCAGCCATACCATCGGTAATACCACCTAAGTAATAGCCCGTATTCATACCAATAATGCCCCCAGCAGCCATCATAGGCTTCTCATCTAGTCTGGGTGCTTGTAACGCTGCTAACCCTTCTGCTTGTTCTTGCGCTTGTGCACGAGCTTGGGCTACGGTCATAGGCTGACGTTTAGGACGATCTGCATACATTATATCGCTAAAATACCGTCTACCACCTGATCCGGGACGACGGTTAGGGTCTTGTTGCATAGGTACTTGCTCTCGCACAGCCGTATAATTTGGAACCTTGCCTTGGTAACCAACCACAGGAGGCTTATCTCCTAATTGACCAAATTGTTTTAACAAAAGCCCTGCTCCAAGAGAGCCTATCCCCTGCCCCAGTGTTGACCCACCAATAAAGTCTGCGGCTGCGCTAACCCCACCAGTTAAACTGTCCCACCATGTTTCACTCATTTACTTTTCTCCGAGCAATCGCAGTAACTCGTCATTAGATTCTATTATACCACCTTGTTTGCGTCGTACAGGTGGTTGGTTGGTAAAAGGCATTACCGGCCCATAAGGAGATACGCCACCGTAAAATCCTGCTTTACTTGGGTCTCCGAATATACTGCCACTACCAATATCATATTGATAACCAATTTTAGCTACTGGGCCTTGTTTTACGTCAACTTTCTGCCCTAATGCGTCATCAGCACCTAACAGCATACCAAGAAGATCTCTTTGCCTAGCTTGGTCAGATTCTTGTTGGATTTGTTGCTGTATCTGTTGTTGCATCTGCTGCTGTTGCTGCTGCTGTTGTTGTTGCTGTTGCTCTAGCTGCTGTTGCAGTTCTTGTTGTTGCTGTAACTGTGAAGCAAATACACCAGTTGCAGCGAAACGATTGTCGGTAAGTGGGTCTAATGTTGTTTCACCAGCAAGCACTTGTTCTAACATTTGCTGGTCTGTTATGTCGATTATACCGTCGCCCGTAACGTCGTAACCTAACTGCTCTTCAGTTGCAGCAAACGTGGACGGGTCAGCCAGTGCTTCTTGTTGTGCGATAAGGTCAGTAACAAAATCAACATCAGCAGACGTTACGTCTTGAGCGGGCTTACCTAGCACTGCGGCTATGGTGTCTATTTCACCAGTTAACGCTGTTTCTGTTTCGCCTAGTGCTGTAAGCAGGTCTTCTTCTGTTTGCCCTATAGTGTCAAGAAGCTCGTCTTTTGTTACACCTAACTCACTAGCAAGATCGTCTACAGCGGTATTTACGTCAGCTACGTCACTAGCAACATCAGCTACATCAGTTTTTACATCAGCAATTTCATCTGATAATGCCGAATCACCTGCTGCTATAGCTTCTTTTAAGTTGGTCTCTGTAACACCTAAATTTGTAGATACTGTCTTAATAGCTTCGGCAAGAGCTTGATCGCGGTCTAATCCAGCTTCTTCATTAGCTGCTATTTGGTCTAATAAGTTACCTTCTACAGCAGATAAATTATCTGTGAGGTTAGACTCTATAGTGTCTAAGCGGTCTGGCTTTTCGGGGAACATGCTAGGATCGCTATTAGCAATCGTCTGCGCCATAGATTCGGGGGTCATATTTATCCCCCGCCATGTGTAAGAACCATCGTCGTTTAGAGTTACACCTTCGTATAACTTAGATAAGTCCGCACCTGCTATACCACGAATATTTGAGTCAATAGCAGAGGTGGCTGAATCGTCTGTAGTTAAGTCAGTGCCAGAAGTGTCTGTAAC
>Ga0209336_10000701_pt1 | contig 16986 bp, 21 predicted proteins | sample LinPmetageLP32_FD_184042 | JGI IMG/M metagenome (GOLD analysis project Ga0209336, IMG submission 184042) | Marine viral communities from the Pacific Ocean - LP-32 (SPAdes) (version 2) | ecosystem: Environmental > Aquatic > Marine > Oceanic | place: Pacific Ocean | collected 2009-08-23 | reverse complement strand
ATCGATGTACGGCAACAGCCTGAGGCAACAACTGGACATACCGATTGCAGAATACAGTGAAGAGGACAGCAGGTTCTTCAGGTTTGTAATGCCTCCGCATATCAACAGAGGAGTACAAGACCGTGAGTACTAGCGATTACAAGTCAGATGCACTGCTGGCAAGAGAGAAGCTCAAGGACGTGTCACCTACCATGTGCCTGGCCAAGTGGAACCAGACATCACTGCACCTGCCCACTGGACTTACTAATTCGTGCTACCATCCACCATTGCACAGCATAGACGCGGATGTAGTCAAGGCCAATCCCGCCGCACTGCACAACACCGCTGAGAAACTGAATCAAAGACAACAGATGCTTAAAGGTGAGCAACCCGCGGGTTGTTCATACTGTTGGAACATGGAGAAGACCGGGGAGATGTCAGACAGGCACTACAGATCCGGTGAACCATGGGCCATGCAGGACTTCGAGGACATCAGAAAGAATCCAATAGACGATCATTGGACACCGAGGTATGTGGAGGTGAACTTCAACAACGCTTGTAACTTCAAGTGTAGTTACTGTTCTCCACAGTTCTCAACAACGTGGGGCAAGGAGATAGACAGATACGGCGAATATCCCACGTCTCCTCCCCACAACGCACCAGAACACTTTCAGGGCAGGCGCAGGCCAATACCCAACCGTGAGGACAACCCTTACGTCACAGCGTTCTGGAAATGGTGGCCAACGCTGTATAAGAATCTCAAACATTTCCGTATGACAGGTGGAGAACCCATGATGGATCATAACACGTACAAGGTGTTCCAGTACATAATCGACAATCCCAAGTCTGACCTGCACCTCAACGTGACCAGCAACATGTGTCCGCCCGACAAGAAACTGAAGCAAAAGTACTTCAACATGTCGCAGGAGATATGTACGCAGGAGAAAGTGGAACACATGATGCAGTTTGTAAGCGTTGACGCATTTGGCAAGAGAGCGGAGTACATACGCGACGGACTGGATTTCAACTACATGATGGACAATGTGGAGGAATTCCTAGATCGTATTCCTGTGCGTAACTCCATAACATTTATCTGCACCTACAACAACCTCAGTGTCACCAGCATGGACAGGCTGTTGGCCAGGATCCTGGAACTGCGTAAAAAATACAGCAAGACGTATCAGAGGGTCTGGTTCGACGTTCCATTGTTGAGACAACCGGCTTGGCAACAGATTACCCTACTGCCGAAGTCGTACCAAAGCATACATGAGGACAACATCAAGTTCATGCAGGCGCATTCCGGAGAGGACAACGGGTTACACATATTCAAGGACTTCGAGATCCAGAAGATGCAAAGGAATCTCGCATACTGGCGCGAAAATACGGACGCAAGTGTGCAAAACAAAAAAAACTTCTACGCTTTTTTTAACGAACACGATCGAAGACGACTTACACGATTTTTAAACACGTTTCCTGAGATGGAAGAATTTTGGATGGAGTGCAAAAACGCATGAATGATTTAGAATATAAAAAACAAATATTAGATCCTAAGTCTGCTAGTTTCTGTGGTGCAAAATGGTACAATGCCACTATATGGTTAGGCAGTGGCATGACAACAAGTTGCCACCACCCGTTGCCACACAAGATTGACCTAGAGGAGATAAAGAAAAATCCAAGTGCGATTCACAACACAGTTCAAAAGAAAGAGCAACGTAGGCAAATGCAGTGCGGAGAAAGACCTTCGGGGTGTGAGTATTGCTGGAAGATAGAGGACATTGGTAGAGATGCAATTAGTGACAGAGTTTACAAGTCTAAAATATACACTGGCAAAGAATTAGACGACGCATATAATTCCGACTACAACAGAAATGTTAATTTAAAGACCTTGGAAATTGCTTTCGACAGGACATGTCAATTTGCATGTACCTATTGTAATCCTGCTTTTAGTTCAACGTGGGCAAACAACATCAAACAACAAGGACCATACACAGGGTTGACGTCGGATGGACGTAATCATTTCACTCATGCACACGACTCAGCGGAGCCATACAAGAAGGACGAAACAAATCCATACGTGGAGGCATTTTACAAATGGTGGGAAACAGATCTGCACAAAAGTCTTGACGAGTTAAGAATCACAGGTGGTGAACCAATGATGTCGCCTAACTTGTGGAGACTATTGGATTGGATAGAAACACAGGGCGATAAGATGAATCCAGACATGCGTATCGCAATAAATTCAAATCTTGGAGCAAAGCAAACCATTATAGATAGATTCAAGGCAAAATTGAAAGGATTCAAGAACTTTCATTTGTACACTAGTTGTGAGGCTACATTCAAACAAGCAGAATACATCAGGGACGGACTTGATTATGGTGATTGGCACAGTCAGGTGCTACACATGATGGTAGAAAAAATTCCTTCAGAGATACACAACATGGCAACAATTAATGCATTGTGTTTGGAGACGTTGCCTGAATTTCTTGAGAAGTTAGTATGGTTTAAGAATGCCAGTAAGGTGTATGGACCAACCATTAATTTTACTCTTAACATACTAAGATTTCCTAGTTTCCAATCTCCACTTGTACTGCCAGATGATCTTAGAAATAAATTTAAACTGGACCTGGTAAAGTTTTTAAATAATAATGAAAAATATTTAGAGCATATGGAGACTAATCACGTAAAGAGGTTGATAGATTATCTAGATGTAGTAAAAACACCGCATGCGGGTGCGGCCGAACAAAGCAAACTGCAAAAAGACTTTAAAGCATTTTACAGTCAATACGACAAAAGATCAGGAAAAGACTTTGAAAAAACTTTTCCAATTATAGGAGAATGGTATCGTGGCATATGATTACGGGGCAAAAGAGCCTGAGAAACTTAAAATAAAAGATATGACTCCTAGACAAAAGGAGTTGTTGATTGATAGTGATACATTCTGTATGATGCCATGGTTGCACATACACGCCTTCCCGGATGGCCGGGCATACCCTTGCTGTTTTGCGTTAGACAGGTATCCGGTCGGCGATCTTAATAAAAATTCAATGGAAGAAGTTTTTAACAACGACGAGATGAAAGGCCTACGTAAAAACATGCTGTCCAACAAGGCCAGCAAACACTGTGGTAAGTGTTATGATCAAGAAAAATCAGGATTCTTTAGTCTACGACTTAGTTCTAACAAACACTTTGGACACAACATAGGCATGGTGGACAACACAACACCAGATGGGAGTGCAGATTTTGTAATAAAGTATTGGGATATAAGATTCAGCAACCTGTGTAACCTGGCATGTCGTAGTTGTGGTACATGGTTTAGTTCAAATTGGTACGAAGATCACAAAAAACTTACCGGCTCGCCACCTAACCATGCAAAGATAATGAAGGTGGGCAGAAGTAGTAATGACATATGGGAACAGATGTTAGAACAATTCGAACACGTTGAACAATTTTATTTTGCCGGCGGTGAGCCAATTATCATGGAAGAACACTACAGAATACTAAAAGAACTTGATAAACGTAAGATGTATCATGTGCGTTTAATTTACAACACAAATTTTACAAGAACAAAATACAAAGACATTGACGTGTTGGAACTATGGAAAAAGTTTGACTCTGTGTCTATAGGTGCTAGTTTAGATGCCGAAGGCAAAAGGGGTGAGTTGATGCGTAAAGGCACAGTGTGGGAAGATGTTGTCGCCAACAGGAAAAGGATGTTAGAAGTGTGTCCACAGGTTGATTTCTACATCAGTTCAACTGTGGGATTAATAAATGCACTCCACATACCTGATTTCCATAGGAACTGGGTAGACCAAGGACTGCTTAAACCACAAGATTTTAACTTCAACTTGTTACAATTTCCTTATCCGCAAAGGATAGACTTGTTACCTGACTCCTTCAAGCAAAAAGTAAAAGAAAAGTATGAAAAGCATCTGGAATGGTTGCGTCCTAAAGATGGGCTGACACGGGCCACTAAAGGTTATGAATCTGGATTAGATTATATGATGAGGAGAGATAATTCAAAAGATCTACAGCAGTTCAAAGACGCAATGAAGAAACTTGATGTAATCAGAGACGAAAACATACTTGATGTGTTTCCTGAATTAGCGGAGTTGTATGAAGAAAATTAAGCCGAATGAAGGTAACAAGACTTTCTGTATGGCGCCATGGACTCACACGTATTTGTCTCCACAGACAGAAAGACGTATGTGTTGTGCATCCAGAGAACCTGCACAAAGTTTCAAACAATATATTGACACAGGCAATGATGCTAAAGAGTACAGGCCTTTGACACTGAAAGAGCACTGGAATTCTGAACACATGCGATCAGTGAGATTGCGTATGCTGGCAGGCGAGGAACTTTCAGAGTGCGAGGTGTGTGATCACAAACTTCTAAACACAGACGTGTATAGATCTTATTGGAACCAGTTGTTTAGACATAAAATAGACGAAGCGTTTGAAAAGACCAACGAAACTGGTGCAACCACTATGCCAACAATAAGTTTTGATTATAGGTTTAACAACCTATGTAATTTCAAGTGTAGGATGTGTGGTGACATGTTAAGTTCTAGTTGGGAAGCAGAAACCAGGAAACACAAGCAATGGAGCAAGGAATCACAGCCGTGGATGGCATCTCCACTACGTGAGCAAATAAAAACATTCCAAGACAAACAGGTTGTGCAGGAATTTGTTGATGCAATAGAAACAAAACAAGTGCGTGAAATATATTGGTGCGGAGGAGAACCTCTAATGTGGGATATGCACTGGAAGGCAATGGAAAGAATTATTGAGCTAGGTTTCGCAGATCAGGTGTACGTGAGATATAACACAAATTTAAGTAGAACATCATTAGGGAAATCTAACTTGTTTGATCTGTTGGGATATTTCAATGACTGGCAAGTGTGTGCATCCATGGATGGAACAGGCGAAGTTGCAGAATACATCAGAGATGGATTGAATTATGCACAATGGTTACGTAATTTCAAAGAAGGATTATCAATATCTACCAATCCAAGACAGATGAGATTAGACTATACAATAACAATGCCAGGATTGCTAGAACTTAAAAACATGTTTGACCTAAGTCAAGAACTCGACACAGAAGTATTGACAAAGGTTATGTTTACCTTCAGCAACGATGAAATTTTGAGTCCTTTGGCATTACCCAAAGAATTATTACACACAATAATTGATGAAGCGTTAGCCTACATAGAGCCTAGGGCGACGAGAAAACAGAGAGCACTAATCGACGTGCTTAAAAACCTAAAGACACGTGACACTTTTACACCTACAAAAAAGGGAAAACTAAGGCAGATGTGGATTGACAAGATTAGAAAACAAGATATTACAAAAATATTAGCCAAGGACGAAAGGATATTGGATTGGTGGACAAGTATATAAAATCAAACGTGTGTCCGTTACCTTGGACGCACCTAGAAGTTGACGTAAATGGTGGGGCGTCTCCGTGTTGTCTATACAAGGGTAGTGTTCCTGGTGTAAAAGTCTATGAACAAAGTTTGAGATCGATACAGGACACGGAGTATATGAATAACCTTAGAGAAGAATTCCGTAATGGCGGGAGACCGAGTGGTTGTCAAAGTTGTTGGCAGGAGGAAGATGCTGGCAAAACATCTAAAAGGCAAAACTCAATATACAAGATGAAAAGTAGTTTACAAGATTGGACACCTAATAGCGAGCCAACGCTAAAGTTCATAGACTTTAAGTTAGGCAACGTTTGTAATCTTAAGTGCAGGATATGTGGATCGTGGAGCTCTTCAAAATGGGCTCAGGAAGAACTTGACTATGGCGAGAATCCAGTTGCCCTAAAAAATCTACGTGAAGGTGGGTGGCCGAAACGTAACCCACAATTTTTTGAAGACCTCAAGGAAGATCTACAACACGTCGAGTATTTTGAATTCACTGGCGGCGAGCCGTTTATGATAAAAGATCATTTTAAGATCCTGATGCACTGCGTAGAAAAAGGGTATGCTAAAAATATTGACGTGCATTATAATACGAATGGCACCCAGTTACCGCCACAGGAAATATTTGAACTATGGAGTTATTTCAAACATGTAGAGATAGCATTTAGTATCGATGATATAGGTGGAGCGTTTGAATACCAGAGGCATCCTGCCAACTGGCGAGAAGTAAGTGCCAACATGGTAAAGTTTAAACAGATGCAAACACCAAACATGGACTTTCAAATATGTTCAACAGTTTCAATTTTCAATGTTTTCAACTGGGCCAAGATTGCACTGTGGGTGGCACAGTACCAGCCTAAGTTTTTCTATGTAAACACCTGCTTTGATCCGGATGTTTTTAACATACAGACACTGCCCAGGCAGGTCAAGGACATAGTAAATGATAGATATCACATGCTGACCGACTACCAACCCAGTATACGGTTCATGAACGCAGTAGAAAGAGACACGCCGGAGATTAGGGAAAGACGTAAAGCACGAATATTGCAAACAGACAAGTACAGGAAAGAAAATTTTGGTGACGTTTTCCCTCTTTTAAATAAAGTATTAGGAATATATGAATAAAAAATTTATAGTAGGCGGCTGTAGTTTCACTTTTGGACATGAACTGAGCGATGACCAAGATGGCAAAGTGCCTAGCAAGAAAAGTTGGGCCTATGGATTGAAAGAGCAGTACGGAGACGACTACGTTTGTGCGGCATATCCTGGTAGTGGAAACAGCGGTATAGCCAGAAGAGTTTTTAATGCCGTGTCCCAAAACGAGAATATACGTTGTGTTGTGGTAATGTGGAGTTTCCTCTCAAGGTACGATTGGGCAATGCCTAGGCACAGATCACTAGAAGGCACTAGATGGGCCAGCATTTCCCCATGGGACACAAATACTGGCAGTGAGGAGGCGTTTAGGGCAATGAGAGGATCTGAAGCACAGTCACAGCAATGGAAAGATAGGCAAGAAAATTTTGCCGAGTCAGGGGTCAAAGACTTTGCCGAATCAATATACAAGTATGCCGCGAACGAATACCATGAGACATATCTCAGTTGGAAAAGCATAATCTGGTTACAGGACATCTTAAAAAAGAGGAAAATACCATATCTATTCACATTGGCGGACAATAGTTTGTTTTACAAAGACTTCGATCACCGCAAAGAGCAGGATCCTTTCATGACTGCACTGAACAGTGAAATAGACTTTAAAAAGTGGTTTACATTTGGTGAAAGAATGATGGGATTCAATCAATGGGCATTAATGAATGAATACGACAGGGGTACAACACATCCACTTGACCAGGCACACAAAGATGCTGTAAACTTAATGAAACCAAAGTTTAAAAAATTGATAGACCCATTAGGGGCACTAGGAGTAGGATAATGTTTACATGGATAAAGAACTTAATCACAAAGTTCAAGCAAGAACTTGCTTACAGAAAAAGATTGAAAGAATTAAAAAAGAAAGATCCTTTCATCTACAAATAAAATGGTATTAACAAAAATTAAGAAGGCACTGGAAAAGAAGCCTAAGTTCGATCTAATAGAACTACCGTTCATCGATGTGGCGGAAGATCCTGTTAGGCCCGAACTAAGCCTGGAGTTCCGACAGGCATACGGTAGAAAGATATACGGCATAAAGGACCAAGATGGCGACATAGCCGCGGTTATGTGTTTTGCATTTACACATGGCATTCCTAAGAGTGTTGAAGAAATGGACACTATGAGCAAAGATGCCGCCATGCAGGCAATACACAGGGCAGGGGTACAGGGTAACGTAGCAATAGCATACACTGTTTGGGCAAAGAAGAAGGGTGGCGGTAAACACATGGTCAATGAAGTCTACAAAATGATCAAAGATTCAAACCACTTGAATAGGCTTGTTACATTGAGCCCACTCACTGATATGGCAAGAAAGTTCCATCTCAAGAACGGTGCAAAAGAAGTGCAAGTTAATCTAACTACACAGAATTTTGAATACGACATAGAATTAGACCAGTGGGAGAAACTAAGGGACAGGGCAAAAGGTTGGTTTAAAATAAGATGAACTGCCTAGGATTATTTTTGGCATTGTCTATTCACGTGGGATTAGAAGCAGATTACAATAATTTACATCCACATGCAAGGTGCACAGTCGATAATTCAATTGCTGGTGTGTACTATAATTCTGAGGACAGAATAAGTGCATACGTTGGCAAGGAGTTCAAATTGACTGAGAAGGGAAAACTAGAACTAGGTCTTGTGACAGGGTACAAATCAGATAACGTGTTACCTATGATAAGGTACAAGGCAGGAACTTGGTTCATATCACCAGCGTACGAAAAACATCGCGACAAAGAAAACTACGGGCTGGTGATTGGTTGGGAGATTGGCGGGTGAAAATACTTATAATGGGTTTGCCAGGATCGGGCAAGACTACTTTAGCCAAACATCTTGCACCAATGTTTAATGCAGTATGGATCAATGCAGATGCAGTGAGAAAAGAATCTAATGATTGGGATTTTACAGAAGAAGGAAGAACAAGACAGGCATTAAGAATGTGGACCTATGCAGAAGAGGCCGTTGAGAAGAACAGAAATGTAGTTGTAGACTTTGTTTGCCCAACAGAGCGAACTAGGGAAAAATTCGATGCAGGCTACACAGTATGGATGGACACGATAAAAGAAAGCAAATATAATGACACAAACACAATCTTTGAAGAGCCAACCAAATTTGACTTTAGGGTAACACACCAAGAAGCGGATATGTGGGCTTTTCTCATAAAGCAAGACATAATCGACAAGCACGGAAATCTAGGACCACATAGATGAAAATATTAGGAATCAACTGCATGAATCATGATGCCGCAATGGCCGTGGTAGATTACAGCTCAGGTATAGGAGAGATACTGTGGGCCGCACATGCAGAACGTTATTCAAAGGTTAAGAATGATCATTACCTCAATCAGAAGATAGTGGACGAGGCAATGACCTATGGTCCTTTCAAAAAAGTTGTCTATTATGAGAAACCATTGTTGAAGAAGACCAGACAACTTTACGCAGGACAATACGGTATAGCAATGAGTTACACGGAGATGCCACAATGGCACTTGGATAACTTTGGCATAAAGATAGACGAGTATGTCAAACACCATGATTCACACGCCGCCGCAGGATACTTTACATCACCGTTCAAGGATGAGGGTGCAACGGTTTTGACAGTAGATGCAATAGGTGAATGGGACACAGTATCAATATCAACAGCAGACAAGACCTTTATAGAAAGAAAAGAAACAATTCAGTATCCACACAGCATAGGAATATTGTACAGTGCGTTCACACAACGTTGTGGTCTGAAACCCGCTGAAGAGGAATACATTCTGATGGGCATGGCCGCCTATGGTACACCAAAGTACAAACTGAAGATCTATGATGACTTTGTGCATCAAACACCATTCCAACTAAAGAAGAATCTACACAGGGGACTAAGTGATTGGCAACCTGATGCAGATGTGATGGACATTGCCGCGAGCATACAGGCGGTTACTGAAGAATGCCTCGCAGACTTATGGACGAGGGCCAGCAAGTATGGATCAAAGAATTTAGTATATGCAGGAGGAGTAGCATTGAACTGTGCCGCCAACAGGGTTTTAGCAAACATGGGATTGTTTGACAACATTTGGATCATACCAAATCCAGGTGATGCAGGGTCAAGTCTAGGCTGTATTGCCGCACACCACAGGAGACATCTCAAATGGGAACATCCATTCCTGGGACACAACATAGATGGTGAATATCCGATAGATAGTTTGATCAAAGAATTAAAGGAAAACAAAATGGTGGGAGTTGCAAGTGGCAGGGCAGAGTTTGGACCGAGGGCACTTGGTAATAGATCATTGTTAGCCGACCCCAGGGGTGAGGACATCAAGGATTTGGTAAACAGCATCAAGAAAAGACAGAAGTTCAGACCGTTTGCTCCAGCCATTTTAGAGGAGGATGTAAACGAGTATTTTACCCTGCCTAAAGCAGTTCAAAACACCCCTTATATGCAATTTACAGCGGCGTGTACGCATGGTAAAGAGTTTCCTGCCATAATACATCACGATCTCACTTCTAGGGTTCAAACGGTGCGTAAGACGGATAATCCAGGGTTTCATGCGTTGTTAACGGAATGGAAAAAACAGACTGGTTGCCCCATACTTTTGAACACTAGTTTGAACATAAAGGGACAACCAATTGTAAATGACAGAGAAGATGGTAAAGCATTTACCAACAAATATGGTGTCAAGGTATTTGGATGATAAAGTTTGGAGGGTTGGACAGGATCTATGATGCCTACAGTTGGAGGATTACACGCAGGGCCAAAGAAGTATGGCGCACTGGAAATGTCGTTAGCAGTCGGCATATTGATGGTTCTATTCTAGATAAGTTTGAAACAGCGGTAGCCAAATTCACAAAAAGGAAATATGGTATTGCTGTTGGTAGTGGTACTGATGCATTATATTTTTCTTTGAAGGCCAAAGGCATAGGATCAGGAAGTACTGTGTTGTGTCCTGCGGTTAGTTATCTAGCAACAGCAGAAGCAATTAAACGAACAGGAGCAATAATTCAATTTGTAGATGTTGACAACAAAGGATTAATTTCAAAACTTCCTGACTTTGGCTTGCCAAGTGCTGTGGTATATGTCAATCTTTTTGGCAACCTTGCAGAGTACAGCACATTAAAAGAGTATTGTGTTAAAAGGCGAATACCTCTCATAGAAGATGCGGCACAGAGCCTAGGAAGTTATTACGATAAAACTCCTAGCGGCAAACTTGGTGACATAAGTGCTTTAAGTTTTGCACCTAGTAAACCATTGCCTTGTTTTGGCAACGGTGGAATGGTTCTTACTGACAGCGAACAAGAAGCAGACATGATTAGAAGCCTAAGGTATCACTCGGTGGGGTCAGGAAAACTAGAGTATGGTTATAACTCTTGTCTTAGCAATGACCATGCAAACGTTTTAAACTTTCTTTTATCAAAATACAAGGGACTGCTTGGGCATACTAAAAAAGTTAGACAGTGGTACGAAGAGAAACTTTTAGATCTTGGCATCAGTTCAATACAGACTGGTACAGGAACAGTATCCAACAATCACAAGTTAGTGATAAAAACACAAGACAGGGACGGCCTTAAGAAGTTTCTAGAGCAAAAAGGAATACAAACACAGATACATTATCAACAACCTATGTCTAAAATGAAGATGTTTGATACGGGACAAGAAATGCCAAATGCTGAAAAATTTTGTATGAACGTGTTGTCATTACCAATACACCCTTTCTTAAGAAAAGCAGAAGTTCTTTATGTGTGTAAATGCATTGGAGAATACTATGGCATTTGATTGCGTAATAATAGATTTTAAAAATAAAAACAGCAGTAAAAATTTATCAATACTTTCTAAGGGTTTCCCTCACGCAAGAATTATTCCTTTTGTGTCGAGCTACTTTGATATAGCAAAATCTGTGTTAGCAAATTCACAAACAGAATACACATGGTTGTTAAGCAGTAAAGTTGATTATTCAAACTTTGATTTTAATTACATTCCTGAGCAACATCAAGCAAAACAATTACACGTGTGGAACAATAAAAATCAAAAAGAGGGAGATACTTTCCTATTTCCTAAATGTTTTTTAGATCAAAGTATTAGATTCTTAAGAGATTACGAAGATGTAAATTACCATGAATATGATGCCCAATACGATTTTGATTTTTATGATGTGAACTATAATTTAAGTAACGTAATAGACAACATACCAACAGTACAAAGTGCAAATGCTAGTTATATTAGGTACTACGAAACACTAGATGACAAAGAATTTTATCCTTCGTATTGGGAAGATTTAAAAATATACAAAGACAAAAATACATTTTATATTCCAAGGAAAGCATTGGATTCAATAAAAACACAAATATATGACTACCCTTTGTTGTATGTTGTGGATCAATTGGATAAAAAAGATTGTTTCGATATAGCATTCATCTCAAATGGAGAACCTTTTGAAGAAACTAATTTTAAAATATTGAAAGATCATTTGGAAAAAAATAATCTATCTAATAGATTATATTGGATAAAAGGTGTAGATGGCCGTACCAAAGCATATAAGAAAGCGGCAGAAACATCAGATACAGAATACTTCTACGCGGTATTTGCCAAAAGTATGGTTAAAGATACTTTTATGTTTGATTACACAGTAGACAGGGGACTATCCAAAAGACATAGAATATTTCATGCAAGACTTAATGAGTTAGATTTAGAATACGGAACATTTAATATTGATTTATATAGTAAGTCATTGTGTTTGCATACACCAGACGATAACATACTTGACTTCACACTATCACAGCCACATGAAGTAGTTCCTATCGTAGCAAGTGAATCTTTACTTGCACCTGACAACTATACTGCATGGAAAAATGCATTTAGAGAAGTTTCTAAATTAGTGTTATGGCAGAACAAAAAACCCACAGTAGAAACCAGACACAGATTAAAAAAGTGGTTACAAACCAACAACGAATGGCTACTCAAAGGTTCACAGGATGGCAAGCAATTCACAGAAGAATGTGAATATGACGAAGAAAAAATACTTCAAACTTACACTTGGGATTTTTGTAGAGAAAAATTTAAATCGTTGTACCCAACGGAAACCGTTTATTAATATCTAAATTATCAAAATAAAAAGGTTGTTTTAGAAACCAATTAATGTATTTTGGAATACCGTCTTCAATGTCAATCTGCGGATTAAAATTAAACATAGATTTTGCTTTATCACTGTTCAATGTATCTCTGTTTGGATAGAATGTGTCATGAGGTTTAGTAATAATTGTCCCTGTGCCTAATCTTGATTTTATTATTTCTGCCGCATCAATTATCTTTCTTCCATGACCTCTGGTACAATTAAATGTTTCGTTAGTTACTTCGTTGGTTGTAGCAAGTGAAAAATACTTTGCAACATCTAGTACATTAGAAAAATCTAATTTATTATCAGGTCCTTGTACAGTCATATTGCCTGTTGTTAATACACTTTTTAACATTTGACTTATAACTCTTGTGATTGTATCTTTCTCTCCATACAAAGCACTAGGTCTCATTATAATATAATCCAATCCATATTCTCTGTGCCATATTTTACACATTATCTCACCTTGTCTTTTATAAGAACCATAAAGTGTGTTCGGCTTTGGTACTACGTTTTCGTCAGGAATGTTATTATCAAACTCTCCATATACCATACTGCTTGAAGCATAGATAATTTTTTGTACTTTATGTTTCACACATAAATCTAAAATATATGCAGTAGCAGTAATCATATTGTTAGTGGCATCCAGCACGTTTCTTTTAACCATTCTTGCATTGGGATATGTAGCCACATGTATTACTCTATCTGGTTTGAAATCCTCAAATGTTTGTTCCATAAACTGTAAGTTCTCTATTTGCCCAATATATTCCTTGTCAGATTGTGTAATTGCTTTCCTTTGGTTTAGTACAGGATGATATTCCCAATCCGGGAACGTGTAATACTGATGATAGCAGTCTACTATTCCTATTGTGTGTCCTTCGGATTTTAATTGCTGGCAAATATGGCTACCTATAAATCCGTAGCCGCCTAATACTAAAATTCTCATAATTTATTATACATTGTGCAGAATGTTTCTGCTACCCTATCTTTACCTAGTTTACTTCCTCTGTACTTGTTATAATTTATTACTGTGTCAACATGTTGCTCTTGAAAGTATGAAGCATATGATTCCATTGCTTTCTTTTTTGTTTGCACAAAGTCCGTTATGTCCACGTATTGATTACAATGAAAGTTTTTGTAATTTAAGTTGTATGGCGTATGATCTATGCACCAATATTGACTGAAATTTTTACGTGCTATACTTGACGCAACATCATGGCACACCCTGTGGTCTTGATGGTAATCCTCTTTCCAATGTGATATCAATATTTCATGATCTTGTATACATGATTCTGCAAAATTAATAAGGTTGTTTGACAGTGTGAGATTTGGACGTTTATTGCTATGCAGTGGTGTGTCGTAAACAATAGATTCAAAATTGAGTACTTGCTGACTTGCTAGTAGTTCCGCTTCGACAATTTCTCTATTCCTTTTTGGATTGTCTTCTGCGGAAGGTTTCACAAGTATTAGGTTAGTGACGGAACCACCACTAGCATTTACCCTTGCAACCAATCCACCACAACCGCTTTCGAGATCGTCAGGGTGGGCAGTAATAATTAAGAATTTTTTGTCAAATACCATTACTTAAAAGCCTTCGACATTAACAGTGATGTTTTCTTTTCCATGTCTTTTTTCAAGGCAGGTATGTTGAACTTTATGTAAACATTTTTTATTTTATTGTAGTTTTGTTCTAAAGTTTGTCGTAGGAATCGAGCAATAGCCTCTTGTTTTTTAACCTTAAGTTCCTTGGCTATGTCGTAGTGTATTGTGAGATTGTTTTTAAGTGTGATATCTATATAAAGCAGGTACTTGACCGGCATGTTCTGAAAGTGTAAGCCTTCTAGAACCTCCGGCCATTCCTTGACGAAATCTTGCGTCAATTGTACCCATGTTTTATTTTTTGGCGGTTGTCTTTTTGGCATCCGCTTTTTTAGTAGTAGCCTTTTTAGGAGCATCTGGATCTTCGGACATGTTTTTCACTGACACGCCTTTCTCCTTCGCAATCATCTCGTTCAACTTGTTAAGAAGAATTCTTCCATCGGCAGTGTTGCCGAAAGTGACCATAATTTCATTGGTCTTGAATTTCTTGATATAGTTGTCGTTGTGCATCATAGCCAACATGTTAGTCCCGTCTGGGAACGTCTGTCTGCTGGCAAAGTCCGCGAATTCATTAGCAGATTGTCCGCCTTCTGATTCCACAGCCTTCATTAAAGCATTGTGGTACATGTCCGGCAAGAATTTTGTACCAACAACTAAACAGTTATTTGGTTCTCCCGGCACAGTCCTGTAAAAGATTACGACCTTTGCTTTTGACTCGTCCGCTAACTCTCCAATGTGTTTGAAGTGTCTCTTTGGACCTGTCTGACCATCGCCTGCCTGCCCGGTGTTGTCACCCATTGGCATAGCCTGGTTGTTCACGTTCATTAGTGTTGCCATTTTATTTTCCTTCCGTAGGCATTGACGCTGGTGCGACAGTACCCCCTTGTTGTCCTTCTGGTGCTACCTTGGCTAAGAAAGCCACTAGTTTATTGTAGATAAATCCTACACCAGACATCTCTCCGGCCTTGAATGCACCTCTTGTAGATGCTACATCAAGTATAGTTTGAAGATTTTTTAAATCTCCTATTGATAAAGCATTTGGATCCGATTGTGGAGCCTGTTGCCCTGCTGGTGCAGTAGATTCAGCCGTCGCTGTTTCTGGTGCTTTCACAGTTTCACTTGCTTTTTTATTTTCTTCGTTTGCCATTTGTATTCTCCTAATTGCAATTGGTATTAATATACGTATATTATACTAAAATTAATTATGGAGTGCAACGGTTAGTTTTGATTTATCTGAGCTGTACCACTCAGTGCAAACAGTGTGAGGTCTCCCGGATTTTCAAAACCAATTACCGTACATGTTCGTGATTGATCCCTCTCATACTTTACGTCTTTGGTAATTGAATATCTGCCATGGCAGTTTTCATAGATCCATTTACGCATTTTTTCTACGTCGGCCTCGTGTGCTTTTACCACAGTGTTGACAAAGTGCGGTGGTAATATGTCTAGTTCTCTTTTGTAAAAATTATTTGGATTTATTTTCACGTTTCCTGTCCATCCATTCTTGTGCGGCCTGCCATCGCTGTTCTGTAGTTTTCTTTGGACCTTCGTAGAGTACGTCTCGATTGGTGTTGCTTGGCCCAAGCACTTCCACACCTTTCCAGAACATGGCTATTACCACAAGTATCATTATACCTACTACCCATTTACTCATCAGTAACTCGCATAGACTACAAATACCAAACAAGCAATCCAAATTGTCAGTAACACGTGGTTACCAAGATTGGCCCAACTTTTGCCTACTGTGTGTTTGTTCTTAGGATCTATAATTTTTTCTTTTGTTAGTTTCATTAGGCTCCCCATACGTCATCGTACATAGGAGGCTCATCTCTGTCAGGCTCTCGCTTGTACGGTTGATTGTGAAATTGTTTGAAAGTGAAATACATGGCAAAGAAAACACCTAGGTGGCCTATGACAAGTCCTACCCAACCCCAAACCATTGTGCTTATAGAAAAGAAGTACACAGTGAATACCGTGCTCCATACGAAACTTAAAACCACTAATAATTGTAACCTAACAGTCTTAGGTAAAGCACGTAGGTCATTGTGATTGTCATCAAACAATACTCCCGCCGTGTCTATCATCCAATTCTTTAGGCATCTAATTTTGTTCATTTTTCCTGAATATGGATTTGTGTTTGGAAACATCATCATTGGTAGTACTTTACTGTAGCAACAATTATTACCAGCACAAAAATTGCTGTTGAAATATATAAAATTTTCTCATCGTTAGTCATTGTACTGCACCGTTAGTCCCCACGGAGCCTCTATGCCTCTCTCGTATGGGTTGTTTATTAAGAATATTGTGTCGCAGTAGTGTTCATCACCCCACGAATAAAATGGCCAACCATCTGTGAACATAACAAACTTTTTGGGCTCTATCCCTTGATCTTTCATGTATTTCCAGTTGCACTCAAACTCCGTACCACCACCTGAACCAAGTTCATAGTCTAGCAATTCATCTGCGTTGTCAGGAGTGAACACTTTTGGATTGAAAACTTCTGAATCAAAACTCCAAAGATGTATTCTAAAGTCTTTGTACTGATCCATTATGTTTTTAACTTCTGTTAAGAACTCCTTACATTGTTCGTTGCTTATCGAACCAGATGCATCAAGAGCCAAACAAATATCAATCATCTCATCATTGTTCTGTCCTGGCAGTATGGCAGATGTGTGCCATGACTTTCTACTAGGTCTCATCCAAGTGTAGTCTGACTTCAATGTGCTCATTATCTGTTGTTGTAGTATC
>Ga0209336_10000697_pt1 | contig 17019 bp, 36 predicted proteins | sample LinPmetageLP32_FD_184042 | JGI IMG/M metagenome (GOLD analysis project Ga0209336, IMG submission 184042) | Marine viral communities from the Pacific Ocean - LP-32 (SPAdes) (version 2) | ecosystem: Environmental > Aquatic > Marine > Oceanic | place: Pacific Ocean | collected 2009-08-23 | reverse complement strand
GGAGAAAAATGCCAAGAAAACCAAGCAGAAAAACATTAGTTAAAAACCTTGATAAAGCAGTATCTGAATATATTAGAAAACGAGATAAATACTGTGTTCAATGTGGAACAAGTCACAGATTGACAAATGGTCATGTATTCACAAGAAAAAACTATTCAACACGATTCGACATATCAGATGATGGCAACTGTCATTGCCAATGTACTTCTTGTAATTTTAAACACACTTTCGACCAATGGGAGTATTTTAAGTGGTATATCGACAAGTTTGGACAAGAGAAGTTTGATGAGCTACGAAGGCGGCATAAAACTTTACAACAATTTAAAAATCATGACCTTGAAGAATTATTAGAGGAAATAAAAAATGAGTTATAATGAAAAAGAAAAGGAATACGAATCTATGGACAAGCAAGTTGCAATTAGTTTACAAAAAGCGGCAGAAGTCACAGCGGGACATTATTCTAATACTGATCGTGACAACAACTTTAATGGTGAACAGTTTTGGATTGATGAAATAATACCTTTATCGGCTCAATCAGCAATTGTTATATATGAAAAGACAACAGGCAAAAAAGCATTAGCACATTTTATACACATAAGAAAGCAAAAAAGATGGATGTATTATTTTATGGGTGCGGCACACTTTTTAAACTTACATTTACTAACTGAAAAATATGCGGATATTGAGAAACATAATTTCAAATTGAACTTTGACCACATACCAAAGGAAACCAATGAGAGCAATATGTCCTAAATGTAGCGGTTCACATCTTCGTAAAAAAGGTATAGTATATTCTAAATCGTATGAATGTAATGTGCAGCGGTGGATTTGTGTATCGTGCAAAAAGCAATTTCAAACTCCAATCAATGCACCGACTAATGATCTGCCAAAGATACTACTGTTTGATATAGAAACCTCGCCAATGGAGGTTTATGTCTGGGGATTATATAAGCAATTCATTTCTCATAATAATATAATTAAAGATAAAAACGGCAACGAGAAGTCGTGGTATGTTTTATCGTGGGCAGCGAAGTGGTTATACGATGACGATGTTATGTCTGATATAGTAACACCAGAAGAAACAAAAGAACGCAACGACAAACGTGTTTTAAAATCAATCTGGAAACTATTTGACGAAGCTGATATTGTAATTGCTCATAATGGCGATAGGTTTGATATACGTAAACTAAACGCCAGATTTATTGAGCATGAAATGAATCCACCAACACCATATAAAAGCATTGATACGCTTAAAATAGCACGAAAAGAATTTGCTTTTGTATCATACAAACAAGACTACTTGACAAAACACTTTAAATTAAATCAAAAACTATCAACAGAGTTTCAGTTGTGGGTTGATTGTATAAATGGAAATCAAGAAAGACTTGATGAAATGGTAGAATATAACAGGCACGATGTTATGGGATTAGAACAAGTATATTTAAAACTACGTCCCTACATAAAGAATCACCCGAATCTTGGTGTATTGATGGATATGGACGTTTGTCCAAGTTGTGGTTGTGAGTTTTTAGATCAGACTGAAGCCAATTACTTTACCGGGGCGAGTAGATTTACAGTATACAGATGTCAAGGCTGTAAAACGCCATACATAAGACACAAACAAAACTCAAACTATGTAAAAACAAACTTACGAAGTGTGTCAAAATGAGCGACAAAGTTATATTTCACAGCGTAAAGGATAAAACAGTCAACAATCTAATCAATAAGATATCAGATCGTGCTGCAAAGTCAAACGCAAAACACAATAATACAATTGATAACGTAAATAAAAGCACATTGCAATGGCTTAATGAATCATTAGAGGAGGCTATGGATTTATGTGTTTACCTACAAAGAGCAATTGAAGAGGAGAGCAAAAATGATTGAAACAATAAAACATTTTTTAGGTCTTTGTGGTGAACCGCATGGCTTGGCTTACGTATTAATGTTTGGAGGTAGTATATCTGGTTTATTAACGTATTTAAAACTAAAGACTAAAAGTGCCGAAGAAAAAATATATTAAAAAACCATTCCCACGTAAAGGAGTGGATTGGAAAAAATTGAGGGCTAACCAAGATAATCTAAAAGAAACTAACCCTAAACCAGAAAAAAATAAGGTTTAGGAGTGGATACACTTAAAAAAGTAAGGTCTTTTAGGTTGGCATTGGGGTTGGCAAACCATGCCCTCAAAAAAATTAGGAGTATAAATGCCTAATAAAAATGCAAAACAACGAAAACGAACTAAAGTGCTAAAGCATAAAGCAATAGCAGAATACAAAGCAAACAAACGAAGGGAGAAAAAAGATGGAAAAGCAATACGTGAACGGATGTAAAATTGTTAAGAAAGAATTTGACAATGGTGGTAGCGTACTTAACTGTTATTTTAAATTAGAAGATATACAAGAAATGTCTGAAAATGGTTGGGTAAACCTAACTATCGCAAAAAGACGTGAGCCTTCTGATAATGGTGCGACACATTATGCGTACAAGAACGAGTTTAAACCAAAAAACTTTGATGAGAAACTACAAAAAGAAGATGAGATACTACCTTTCTGATGGATGCGATAGTTAAATTAGCCGGTTCAATCTTATCAATGGGAGTTGGTTTAGTTCTGATTGCGTTTGGAGTTATTTTATTGTGCGTATTAACTGATACAATCTATAAACAGTTTTTCAAATAATATGGAAGGCTACAACGAAGAAGCTGCTGATCAAGTCGAAAAAGCGATTAATAATTTAAACGTCTGGAAGAATTGTGTTGAATATCTTTACGAAAGAGATTCATACGATAAAAAGGAGTTAAAATTTGCAGTTGCAACAGAGAACGGATGGCTGCATCTTACTGATTTACAGAAGGATATAATGTTTTATCACATCATACAAGGCTTCTCGTTTACTTTAATATCAGACATTAAAGGAATAAGCCCTCAAGCAGTAAGTCAAGCGTTTAAAAGAGCCTGTAAACACTTCCAGACCATTTAAATTGACCTAATATAGTAGAGGGTTGTCTTATTGCCCTACCCGCATTTCTGGCAAATCAGACGATTGAAAAGGCGGTAAACAGGAATAATAAGCGTAACTCTTTCCGGAAAGATGATACGATACGATTACAAATGCTATCATTGCCTTTGGGTATGGGAAACCATTAGAACAATGGATGACGATTCTGACGAGCAATGTACAAAGTGTGATTCACACAATACAGGGAAAGTAATTTCACCTATAAGATTTATTTTAAAAGGAACGGGATTTCACGACACAGACTATGATAAGTATGGTGCTAAATAATATGCCCGTTCCACCTAAAGCAGTTGCAGAAGCAGCACGTGTTGCTTTAGACAGAAGAAGAAAAGCACCGGTTTCTAAAAAGGGAGGTACTTTAGTAGGTGTCGCAAGAGCAAGAGATTTATCAGCCAGAAGAAACATACCATTGCAGACAATAAACAGAATGATTAGTTTTTTCGCACGTCACGACACACCCGCTGAAAGACGTAATCGGAGAGTTGATCCTAATGGTCGTGCTTCGATATCGTGGGGATTATGGGGTGGTAATCCCGGTAGGACGTGGGCAAACTCTGTAAAAAGAAGGGAAGAATAATGCCAAAAGGAATAGGTTACGGAAAGAAAAAAGGAAAAGCCGCAAAGAAAAAAGTAGGCAAAAGAAGAAAGAAAGCATCGTATGGCTACTAATTTAAAAGGCGTTAATCTTAAAGGGTTAAGCAGAATACAGAAATCCCAGATGCAGACACACAAAGTACACCACACCAAAAGACACTTGTCAAAGATGGCTACTGAAATGCGTAGAGGTAAGACATTCGCACAGAGTCACAGCACAGCACAAAGAGCAGTCGGTAAGTGAAAGACAGGGAAGGCATTGCACTTAACGTGGAATTAGTTGGTATAAAGAATCTAAAGACCACACATACGTGGCGATTAGAGTTTGATGTGTATGAAATTGATTCGCACAAAGTAAAATATTTAATGGATAAGATTGATAAGCCGGTTGTTGTTGGGATAGTAGACAATGGGTGAACAGGCGGTAAAGAGGCGGACAAATGGACAATTTGTTAAAGGAAATGATGAAGGACAAAAGTTTAAACCCGGTCAATCTGGAAATCCAAATGGACGCAATGGTTCAATTGCTGATTTATTTAAAGAACTTGCAGATGTAGAAGATGATAATGGCAAGACAAGCAAAGAAAAGATTTTAAATAAGATTATTAAGATGGCAGAGAATGGTTCATTAAAAGCTGCTGAAATGTATATGAACCGAGTAGAAGGCAAACCAAGAGAGTATGTCGAGCAACGTATTAAGAAAGACGAAGTTGTCATTGAGTGAGATTTACAATAAAAAAAGACAGTATGCTCAAACATCAACGGCAATTCTGGGATATGCAAAACCGAATTGTCCTGTTAGTTGGGGGATACGGCTCGGGCAAGACGTACATCGGAGCATTGAAATCCCTTTACATGAGTTATTTAAACAATCCTGTACCGGGGATGTACATATCGCCTTCACATCAGTTAGCGACAAAGACAATAATTATAACGCTCAAGGAGCTATGTAATCGTGCGGGTATTGATTACACCTATAATCAGCAACGTAGTGAATTTATATTTCACAATTGGAATGGTAAGTTATGGCTTGGCTCTGGTGATAAACCAGATTCGTTGCGTGGCCCGAACATTGGATGGGCAGTTATAGATGAACCTTTTATACAAAAGCGTGAGGTATTTGAGCAGATGATTGCACGTGTAAGACATCCAGATGCAAAGAAGTCGCAGATATACCTTACAGGTACGCCAGAACAGCTTAATTGGGGCTTTAATCTTGCAAATGATACTAACCTCGACATTGGTATAATACAGGCTTCTACGCTTGATAATCCACACTTGCCAGATGATTATAAACAGAGTTTATTACAGGCTTACTCTGAAGAACAAATTGAAGCGTATGTGTATGGCAAGTTTGTTAATCTTACACAAGGCAGAGTATATAAGGACTTTGATAGGGAAAAGCACGTTGTAGAACGTCCCGATCTAAAGAATAGTGGATTGCCTATTGGAATTTCAATGGACTTCAATGTTGATGCGATGAGTTCAGAGATATTCTATATAGGCCCTAATTGGATACACGTATTTGATGAGGTAAGATTAAAGAACGCAACAACGTATGACATGGTTGAGGAATTGGTCAAAAGATACCCAGAGGCAAGGATATTTCCGGACAGTTCGGGTTCAGCCAGAAGATCATCAGCAGTTGCGAGTGATCATCAAATCATTAGGTCACATCCGGGTTATAGTATATCAGCACCTAAAGCTAATCCGCCTGTGCGTGAGCGTGTAAATTCAGTTAATAAGATAATACGAGAAGGCAACTTCTCTTGTGAGAACTGTCCTAATCTAATTATGGACTTCGAGCGTAATGTATGGCGCGGAAATGATATAGACAAAAGAGACTCTACCCAATCCCATGCGAGTGATGCAATCGGATATGGTATTAATCGGCTCTTTCCGGCAAGGCGAAGAATAATGGAGAGTGTATCGTGGTGACGTTCTTATTTGGTGTGTCAATTGCTTTTAATATTCTATTTGGTAGTTTGTGGGTATATGGTATGTACTTGGACAAAAGATTTAAAAGGGAAGCAAACAGATTAGTTGATACTCATATAATGAGGTCTGAATCATTTAATAATTGGAAATATGAAGCATGATGACAGTTAATGATATAGTGTTACCCGACCTTTCTGAAAAGGTTGTTCTTGAATCAGTAAGAGCAGCACAAAAAGGATTTGAAGAAAAAGAGAACGCAGAAAGGGATACTGCTCTCGACTTTTATTATCACAGGAACGTAGACCAACATATTGAGCAATGGTTTTCTCCTTCTACGTTAGAGCAAGTCCCTGTCTTTCCTCAAAAGATTGTGCCACGTTTCTCTCGTGCCAGAAATATGTTATACAAAAACTCTCCTAAACGAATGATTAATGGCGAACAAGCTGATGATTATCTGGCGATGACACATCACTTGGATACAGTTACAAGAGAGTTTAATGAAACTGCGTGGCTTACAGGTAGCATGGCGTTTCGCAGTAAGTTCGGACGTGATAAAGTAGAGTATGATATTATACCGAATTACAAAAGATATTATTTAGATGGTGAGTCACATCCTTTTGGTGTGTCGTATGAAGTAGGTCGTGACCACCGCAACAATCGTATATTTGTGTTCTGGTCTGAAGCAAGAGAAGGCATACCCGGTATTCACATGAAGTTTGACCAAGCGGGACGTGTTATACAAGTAAACGAGGACAATGTAAATCCATACGGAGTTATACCTGTTACGTTTGTTGATTATACAACAAGTGCATCCGATGTAATACGTGCAGCTATTCAGATTGGTATCGCTAACACAGAGATTGCATTGGCAGAGCGTTTTGCGTTTGGACAACCCGTTGTGACAGGAGCAGACGAAGTATCTAAAATCAAGCTTGGTATTGATCGTGTGCTTTTATTAGGAGAAGGACAAACATTTTCTTTTGTTGGTAATCCCGGTTCACTTACAGAAATGATTGAAGTAAGTAAATCATTTGCTAACCAGACAGCGATTAACAATCATCTGCGTATTAAATGGGATGAATCTGGTAACGCACCAAGTGGAACTGCCTTGAAGATTATGGAAATGGAGAATCTCGAGTCACGTGTATCAGATATACCAAAATGGAGGGATTGGGAACATGAAAGATATCAAGTCGATAGGGAGATTATTCGTGTACATACAGGCAAAGATATGGGTGAAAATTATGGAGTGGACTTCGCAGAAGTAGAGTTCCCACTTGACCAGAGCGAAGAATTTGCACGTCTTGAGTTCATGATGGACAAAGGATTAATGGACAGGACTGATTTGATTCGTCATTTTAATCCAGACATATCAGATGAAGATTTAGAAAAGCTAATGAATAGAGTTGATGAGAATAAACAAAAAGAAGCACAGGCACAACAACCAGAACAACCACAATTTGAAGGATTGAAACGTCTTGGCACAATTAGTTCTTAATCATATCGCAAAGATTGATAAGCTTCAAGATGAGGTTATTCAAAATGCAGATAATATTTTACCTTCAATTGATATTGATGAAATGTTAAAAGATACAGAGGGTTACTTGTTAAATCTTGGTTTATCGTTCTTAACAGAACACATTGACGAGATTGAAAAAGGTGCTGAACAAGGGCAAAAGTTTGCAAAAGAGGTATTAAAGAAAAGTGGCTAATCAAGCAATTACAATCGAAAGAAACTTTAATTTAAATAAAATTACATTGGATTTGACAAAAGAATTAAATCGCTCTGCACAAATAATTAAAACAGATCACTTTGAAAGATTAGAGAGTGGTCAAGGCGTAAAAAGTGCATTGGTTCCTTCAAAGAAAAAAAGTGGTAAAACATTAGTCAATACCGGTAAAATGAGAAATCTTGTGATTGAAAGAGCAACAAAACAAAAGCAAGAAGCAATTGTACATCCCGGAAGAAAACAACGCTATCCAAACTCAAAGGTTACGATGGAAGATGTTGGTGCTTTTCATCAATCTGGAGCGGGTAATTTGCCAAAAAGAGAATGGTTTGGTATTACACAAAAAGCAGAAAAAAGAATTATTAAGATGGTAGAGTTAGAAATCGAAAGGCAAATAAAACGTGCCTAATCTACAAGCAACTATATCTAATCAACTATCTGCAACAGCAGCACAGACTACATTGTCAATACAAGAATTAGTTTCTACAATGAGGTCACAAGGCATGGCAGACCAAGCTATACGTCAAACATTGTTAAACGATCTAAACTCTGGTGGTCAATTGTTTGGTTCGTTCAGAAATAAATTAAAGAATACTGTTAAGAATGGCGTTGAGCTAAACGCAAAAGATGCTGTCAATACTGAATACAAAGATGCCGGTGTTCAGAATTTCCAATGGATTTCTGTTGGGGATAATAAAGTTTGTATTGATTGTGAGGAAAGACACAGAGAAACAGGTACTCTTGAGTTCTTTGAAACAATAGGATTACCGGCTTCTGGATTTAGTGTATGCCAAACGAATTGTCGCTGTCAAATAGTACCAGAAGACTACAAAGGTGAAAACCTTGATAAACCTTTAGTGAAAGATAAAAAGCAAAATCCATTATTACGCAATATGGCGGGAAAACACAATTCTATTGAAGATGCAGACAAATGGATAAATAAAAATCTTGGATTAAAATATAGTAGCTTAAAAAATTTAGATTTAAAAACCAGAAATAAATTAAATAAAACTTTTAAAAAACATTTAGATAATAATGCAAAAATAAATTTACGACAAGTATCAATTAGACCTATAAAAGGCACAATGTTAGCATACGCAGATAAAGCAAATGGTTTAGTTATAAATTCAAAAACATTTCTTTCTAACCCTAAATTTATAAAAGATAAATTAAGTAAATCTGTTAAAAATGGATGGTTCCATAGAGGTTCAAGTAACTTTGAGTCAGTAATTAGTCACGAGCTTGGACACAATTTATCTTTTAAACATATAGATTTAAAAGGTAAAAAAATAATTGTAAAATCACCTATTGGTCAAAAATTAAAAGATTTGCACAGCGAATACACTAAAGATATGATTGCAAAGAAAAATGCATACAATAAATCTTGGATAGCAAGTGGCAAATCACTTGAAGATAGGGCAAAATATTGGAAAAACCTCAAAGGCAATGAAGCAAAAATTTATGAAGAAATATTTGGTAAAGATTTTATTTCTCAATATGGAGGTACAGACATAATGGAATGGATTGCCGAAGCGTATTCAATGGCATATCATACGTCTAATCCTTCAAAATATGCTTTACAAGTGAGAAGATTATTAGATGGATAATTTTAAACAAATAGTAACAGAACCAATATGCTTTTCTTGTAAACATTTAAACGTGTTAAATGTTGATACTTTTACTTGCAAAGCTTTTAAAGATGGAATACCAATTCAGATAATCAATGGAGAGAATAATCATAATAAACCATTTAAAGGTGACAATGATATTCAATTCGAGCCAATTAAGAATTAACTAACTCAAACAAGAGGTTAAAATGAGTGAAGAACAGAAAGTCGAAGTCGAGGACGTAAAACACGACACCACTGATACTGCAAGTGAAGAAAAGCAGCCCGTCAACCAAGTTCCGTATGCACGATTCAGTGAAATGGTGGACGAAAAAAACACGTTAAAAGTAGAACTCGATGCGTTAAAGAAGAACGCTTCGGAAGATGCTGAAAATCGCAAACTTAAAGAAATGGAATCAAAAGGCGAATACGATAAGATTATGACCGAAATGAATACCAAGTACGAAGTTGCGAAAAAGAAGGCAGATGCTTTTGATGAGTACCAAATAACTAAACGAGAATCATTGCTCGAGAAGTTAGAAGAAGAAGATCGTGCAATTTACAGTGAGCTATCACTTAACAAGTTGGAAGCTCATGTTGAAAAAGTCACAACGAAACCTTCACCGGCTTCGGTTGATAATTCAAAACCAACATCAACAGGCGGATACGCATCTTTTGAAGAATGGGCTTCGGTTGATCCCGAAGGCTACAAGAGAGCAAATACGCCACAAAACTCTGGGGATATAAAGATAGGTTATGGCGGGTAATATATTCAAAGACAAACTTGATCCTAATAATGACCTTCAGCATAAAACAGTAGATGGAGGGAAGGACATTGATTGTACTTATAAAGGTTCTTCTGTCACGTATGACGAATATCTTGATATTCATGAAGAACGTGGGGAGCGAGTACAAAAGGGCAAGAAACCAGAAAGCGTTGGTGTTTTTAGTGGATTTGGGCCGGGGACGTTGAAGAAGCCGTATGATGACTAAACTTTTAAATAAATTAAAAAGGAGTTAAGCTCATGGCTTTAACGAATACGTCAACTGCTGCCGGTGGTCTGGGAAGAACCATTGGTGACGCAGTCATAGCGTTTAATCATAGTAATGTAATGTATCCACTTGTAACTGTAAAACAAGCAGCAAGAGGATCAAATCACGTTCAATTTTCTGATTGGACAAAACTTACCTCTGGTAATGTAACTGCTGCTACACAAGCAACAGCAACAACTGCGGTGGCAATAACAACTGCTGCACGTACTGCAACAATCTCTGAACACGTTATCGAATCACAAGTAAGTGACCTCGTAATGATGGGTTCTGGCGATGATGTTGAAGGACAAGCAGGGCCGGCACTCGGTAATGCAGTAGCTGCAAAACTTGATGACGATCTTGTAGAACTTGGTAAGACCTTTTCACAAACTGAATGTGGAGCGGGTAGCTCTTTGGCTTTATCTCATATATTTGGCTCAATGCGTCAATTGAGAGCAGCCGGAGCACCTATGCCTTACAATTTGGTACTTTCACCAAAACAGGTTTGGGGTGGAAAAGGAATTATCTCCTTACTACATAACACCGCATTAGATACTGCGGGTTCAAGTACAACCGATACTGCAACTGCACGTCCGGTTGGAATGATGGGCGCAAAAGGCGAAGAAGCTTTCCAAACAGGATTTGTTGGAAGCATCGCCGGATTTAACGTGTATTGGTCAGACCAAACTGATGAAGATGTCAGTTCTGGCGGAGACGCAGCCGGTTTTGCATTTAGTAAAGGTGCAATCGGTCTTGGTGTTGGTGCTGAAGGTTTATTCCGAGTACGTACACAAAGAGAAGAATCAGAACGTATGACAAAGTATGTCTGTACAGGGTTCTGGGGACAAGTTGAAGTAAAAGATGCTTATGGTGTCTATATTTTATCTGATGTCTCATAATTAGTTATTAATTAACTAAAAACGTGATGGGCGGGAGCAATCCCGCCTAATCGCAAAGGAGTTTATTATGAATAAATATTTTAAAAAGCCTAATGGCGTAATTGTTGAATACAACGAAAGAATACATGACATTAAATCTCTTGAAGATAGATTTGAAGAATGTAATGCAGACGGAAGTAAGCCAGAGCCAAAAAAAGCAAAAAAAGATAAAAAAGATAAATAATTTAACCAATATGCCCATGAGAATGACCGCTCGGCAAGGCATTTAAAGGAGAAACAATATGTCAATGAGAGAATATGGAGTTGTAGAAGCTCAAAATTTAGCGATGGGACAAGCCGGTTCAATATTTGTAAACGGCACAACCGCAGTCACTTGTGGTGCGGGTTCTGGAGTATTTATCGCAATTCAATTTACAGAAGATACAGTATTTGCTTCTGGTAGCGGGGGACTTGTCGCTGAAACAGAACAATTGTTTCCAGACGATACAGGCACAGGCACGTTAATAGATGCCGATGGTGGTGCTGCAATTGATGGCGAAACATTCCCACAAGGAATGACAATTTATGGAAGATTTACAGGATTTACATTAGCATCGGGTGCGTGTATCGCATACGTAGGATAATGTTAAAATTAGGATTAGCCGTCTTAAATGTACCTAACCAGACAGCACGTTTGGCGAGGGATTTATGGCGTAGCATTAACGACACTTGGACGAATGAAGAACGCAAGTGGCAGAATATAATTTAAGGAGAATATTATGGCAGCTTTAGGCGCACAGAGCATCGCATCAAGTTACGAGCAACTTTTACACGTTGATCGTGATGGAGGCGGTAACACAACAACTCATGTCGCTATCAAAGATGGTGACAACGGAACAACTTTTGGCTTCACAATTGCAACAGATGCATTGATGATGTCAAGCACCAATCGTTTAGAATTTGGTGATACAGGAACTTATATACATCAATCAGCAGATGGTGTACTTGATTTGGTTTCTGATACAGAAATAGAAATAAACGCAACGACTATTGATATAAATGGTGCAGTTGCAATGGACGGAGCAATGACAGGCGGAACTAATATCACCATATCTGGTGAATTAGACGCTGCAACGCTTGACATAAGTGGTAACGCTGATATTGATGGTACACTTGAAGCCGATGCTTACACAGTCGATGGAACAGCATTAGACGAATTTATTGCTGATACAGTTGGTGCAATGGTAGGCTCAAATACTGAAACAGGTGTCGCAGTTACTTATGAAGATGGCGATAACACGTTAGACTTTGTTTTAGGTGCAGCACAGACAACTATTACTTCATTATTAGCAGCCGACATTAAAATAGGTGAAGATGATGAAACGAAGATTGACTTTGAAACAGCAAACGAGATTCATTTCTACGCTAACAACACAGAGCAAGTCTATGTTGCTGATAATATATTTGGGCCAGAAGCAGACAGCGATGTTGATCTTGGAGCAACAGGAGTAAGATGGAAAGATGCTTTCGTTGATTCAATCACAGTAACCGGTGAAGTTGATGCTGCAACGCTCGATATATCTGGTGCAATCGATGTAGCGGGTACTGCCAATCTTGATGTGGTTGATATTGATGGTGCTGTTGATATGGCAAGTACATTAACTGTTGCGGGAACAACATCTTTTGGTGATTTAGATATAATACCAACCTCATCTAATGTATCTAAAATAAAACACGACAACGCATCGGGCTCTTTTGATATTTTAGGTGACCAAGTAAATATCCAAGATAGGGATGGAAATAATATTGCATCTTTTAATGATGGAGGTAATACTACTTTTATAGGTGATATAACTGTTAATGGTGGCGATGCTACTATATCTAATTCTGCGGGACATGCAAATTTAAATATAGATGCTCATTCTAACGCGGGATCAGATTCGGCAATAGCATTTAGGACTGGAACTACTGAAAGAGGTTATATTTATTATGATCATAATACAACTGCAGCTTCTCAAGCTATGGTATTTACTGTAGGTGATAATGCTGTTACTGCTGCAAAGATTATGGGAGATGGTTCATTTTTAGCACCTAAAAATCCCGCATTTATGGCTACGATGTCTGGTTCGCAAGACAATATTGCAGTTGGAAGCGATGTAACTATTGTATTCGGTGGAACTGATAGATTTGATCAAGGTAGTAATTTTGCAAGTAATACATTTACTGCACCTGTTACAGGAAAATATATGATAAATTATAACATTGTTGTTACTACTGCTGATTCTGCCTCTTCTTACTATTCTATAAAAGTGGTTACAAGTAATATCACGTATGAGTATACTATTGTTGACCCAGATTATGGACAAGATAATGACTATATAACATTGTCTGGTTCTCAATTAGTTGATATGGATGCAAGTGATACAGTACATTTAGCAATTAGACAAGGAAGTGGAACACAACAATCAGACGTAAGTGCAGTTTCAAGGTTTAGCGGATATTTAGCTTGTTAAGCGAAATAACTAATTTGAAATAAAATAAAACAAGGATATAAAATGGATATAGCAAAAAGAACACTATCGACAACCGAAGAATCGGTATTAAAAAATGATTTAATAGATGTTGCAGAGTGGGTAAAAGGTGCGATTGATGGCAAGGTAGCTAACTGTAAGAAAAGAATGACAGCAGAGTGGATACCTAAATTAATGGCTGATGATTCTGTTGATTCAGTACCGGCAGACGAAGATAAGTTGATTGCATTAATTGTAGCACGTGACGATTATAAGAATCGTGCTGACAAAGAAAAAGCAGCAAAAGAAAAAGAGTAATAAATAGGGAGGCAATATGTTTGAAGAACGTATTAAACAGCTAAAAAAAGAACGTGATAATCTTAACATGAGAATCGCAGAAGTTAATTTCTTAATCAATGGTTATGAAACCGGTGAAAAAGAAAAAGCTGATAAAGCAAAAAAAGAAAAAAAGTGAATAAACCAAAAGTAGATGAATACCGGCTTGACGTTGTAGATAGACTTGCAAGGATTGAATCCAAAATGGAGGCAATTCATAAAGAGGCTACGCATACAAAACTTGAGATTCAATTGCAGAATGGTCGTGTTAGAGCGTTAGAAGGCAGTATGGCAAGTATTAAAGGCGTTGGTTCAGTTGTAAGTATTGTCTTTGCCGGGTTTATCTCTTATCTATTTAAAGGGAGAATATAATGAGTGATTGGTTCAATTGGACAAATTTCTGGTATCTTATGGGCATAATGGTTGCCGGTGGTGCAACATTTGTTGGCATGAAATACAAGAAAATGATTGCAGAAATGAAAGACGTTTTCAAAGCACTTCAAGAGGCGTATGCTGATGATGGTAAACTTGACAACGAAGAACGAAAAAAAATAATGAAAGAAGTTTTGGACGTAATGGGAGCATTACTCAAGATAGCTTGGAAATGACCTTCGAAGAAATAATTGATAATGTTTTAGAATCTGAAGGCGGATACGTAAACGACAAAGACGATCCGGGTGGTGAAACTAATATGGGTATATCTAAAAAGGCATATCCAGATTTAGATATTAAAAACCTAACACGCAAAGAAGCCAGACAGATTTATTACGAAGATTACTGGACACCTTCAAAGGCAGACCAATTATCTAATCAATTACGAGAAGTATATTTTGATATGGTTGTGAACTTTGGTATGCGAGGTGCTGCGAGAGTATTACAACAGGCGTGTAATGGCAAGAACACCTATAAAATAAAAGTAGATGGCAGAGTAGGCGTTGCAACAATTAGTGCATCGAAGAATTTAGAACCAGACAGATTAAGAGCGTACAGAGTTTTAAAGTTTGCCAACATTGTAATAAAAAAGCCAACACAAGAGAAGTATTGGTTTGGTTGGTTTAGAAGGGCGATACGAGTGTGAACGTACCCGAAACCATAAGCCACATCAAAGAGATAGCAAATGAAATTGACTTGAACACACTACAAGACAATCCGGAGGCGTATTTTAGAGATTTGGTTGATTTAATTAGTATTATAAAAGATATGGATCAGCCAATGATTGTCGATATTAATGATTTAAATGACAGGACACACAAAGCATGAGTACATACGAAGCTACATATTGCGACACAAACACAGACTTGCAATATATTGTTCCGGATATTAATAACTACAATTTAAGACGTGTAGTGCCAAGCGATTGGGTTTCATCTGGAACAACAGACTTATATTATCTTTATTCTGCCGGATATGTTACACAACTATTCTATAATGGCGAAGAAATGACTTCGGTTACAGATACGCCTAATGCAAATAAAGAGTTTAATTATAACACAAGCACAGGGTTGTTAAGTTTCTTTTTAGAAAATTTTTCAACGTCACTTCTTAATAGTTCAGTAATAGAATCCGGTAGAGATTGGTACGATACAAAAGTTGAAGCTGTACGAAAAGCAAGTGACCTTTGTAGAAACGTGTTACCTGTCCCAATATATCCCCGAAAAGGCGTTGGAACTGCAAGTGCCACAGGTAATGACTACCCAGAAATAATCGTGCGTTCTACGGCAATAATTGCTTGTGCTGATCTTGTCAGACCTTTTGACAAAGAAAAAGGCGATGAACTTATGGCGATGGCTATGAATCCAGAAGGCACAGGATACTTGGACATGGTTCGCACAGGTCAAATTGCTTTATCACAAGACGAAGGACTTGCAAAACATTCTGGTATAATACGAGAAGTATCTATTAATGCAAACTCAACAGGTAGTGTAATAGACGTAAGGGGCAGACCTTCAGTTGATTGGGATGTCATTAAGATTGTTGTTAGCACAGCGGGAACTTTTACAAGTGGCTCGGCTTCTACTGTAAAATACGATACGTTTGTCAAAGATGATACAGGATTAAAGATTGATAAATCAACAAACGCAGAAGTCATTGATGGTGGCTATCAAGACGTAGGTCATGGTATGCAAGTACGTTTTTCTCCCGGTATCTATACGATAAACGATGAATGGGAACTTGAGATTAGTGGTATAGTTGATTCAAGAACAATGGCAGTCAAATACGCTGAAGCTGAAAGAATTTAATGGCGTTAAACATACAATCACCACTTTGGGCAGAATCGCATGAAATATGGACTTCTGTAACAGGGACAACTTTTGCAACAGGCACAGATGATTCAGATAGCTACGCAAACGTAGTCTATGAAAACGTAATAGAATCCTTACAAGATATTATTCGCAAAGAGTTTCAAATTCCTGTGATTGATGAACACAAAGGCAATCAATCGATTGTAATTGATCCACAAGAAGATTCATTGATTGAGTATTTTGCTTCTGGTCAATCGAGAGCGTATGAAGTAGATATTATTTACACGTTAATGAAGGGTGGAGGATACAGAAGCGTTAAAACGCAATTAACAAGTACCGCAGAGCATTTAAAAAGATTAATACATAACAATTCACACTATAAGCCGTCTGGTGTTTATAAGTATCACGATGGACGTGTTGAATCTGTTAATTACGAACAAGACGAAGATAATCTTGATGTGTGGAGAGCAAACGTGTCTTTTAATTGCACAGTTACGGAAATATACACATGAAGTATAAAATTAGTAAAAAAATTCAATCATTTTCTGCAATTAACGATTGGCAAGGTCTTGGAAAAGAAGTTGCTGAAAAGTTAGAAGATGGTCAAGATGTAGAAATTAAGAATCCACCAAAACATTTAGTTGATGGCGGGTACATCATAAAAAAGAAAAAGGAAACTAAATAATGGCAACATTAGACAAGACAGTCTATTCCGGAAAACAATTTGAATCTTATGTTTCAATACAATCAGATGCTTTAGGCACAAATGATGTATCCGGTACGCTGTATAAAATAAGAACACCAGAAATCAATGATATTGACACTTCTGCGGGTTCAATCTTTGCTGACGCAGTACGATCTGGTCAAAGAGTACAAAGACCGACAGACCATATCGCAACATACAAAGGCGGAGTATTTAGATGGTCGTTTAGCGACTACGCAGTTGAAAACGAAGCAGCACTTCAAATGTTGCTTCAATTGGTATCTGAAGATGATAGTCCAAGCGGTACAGTAGCAATCACAGGAAATCAAGGAACAGTTGCGTATGAAGAAGGTTCTTCAACAGGTGAGTATGCGTGTGTTGTTATTTCATCACCAGATGCAGACGAAGATAAATTAATGCACAGTTC
>Ga0209336_10000695_pt1 | contig 17027 bp, 12 predicted proteins | sample LinPmetageLP32_FD_184042 | JGI IMG/M metagenome (GOLD analysis project Ga0209336, IMG submission 184042) | Marine viral communities from the Pacific Ocean - LP-32 (SPAdes) (version 2) | ecosystem: Environmental > Aquatic > Marine > Oceanic | place: Pacific Ocean | collected 2009-08-23 | reverse complement strand
CCACCTACAGGTACAGGCCCATCTTTAATAACAAAATAATCTGTTCCACCAGAACTAATTAATACAGTTACATTAATTGAAGCTGTATGTTTATTAACACATCTAATAGATACTATTGCATCATCACTATTAGATGTAACTAATGTAGTTGGTGAACTAGAGTTATTTGATATTGAGCTTGCAAAATTTCTTTCAAAGTCTTGTGCCATCTATTTCTCCTTTATAACGCGATAGACATAGCTGTCGCGAATCCTTTCGTTGCAAATCCACTGGTATCAACAGCTACAATAGCGTTCCAAGCAGATCCATCATAATATTTAAGTACATTACTTGTAGTATTAAAGTATAAATCACCAGCATTCAAGGCATCTCCATCATTATCTACTGTAGGATCAGATGATTTAGCTCCTAAATAAATATCATCAAAAGCATCAGCAGAAGCAGCAGCGGCAACAGCACTAGCGGCAGCAGCAGTAGCAGACGAAGCTGATTCACTAGCTTTCGTAGTAGCTGTAGTTGCTTGAGTTGTTGCTGTAGTAGCTGATGTAGCAGCTTCACCAGCTTTGGTAGTTGCTGTAGTAGCATGACCAGATGCAGTAGACGCTGAAGATGCAGCGTTTGTTGCAGATGTAGATGCTTCACTTGCTTTGGTTGTAGCTGTAGATGCAGAGCTAGTAGCAGATGTTGCAGATGATGCAGCATTAGTAGCACTTGTACTAGCCTCACTAGCCTTAGTCGTTGCAGTTGATGCAGAACCACTAGCACTTGTTGCAGAACTAGCAGCAGCTGTAGCAGAACTAGCTGAAGCTGTAGCAGAAGTTGCGGCTTCACCAGCTTTGGTAGTTGCTGTAGTAGCATGACCAGATGCAGTAGTTGCACTAGAAGCAGCAGCAGTAGCTGAAGTTGCAGCAGCACTAGCTGAAGTTGTTGCTGATGCAGCATCTACTAATAAATCCCACTTTGCAGAATCTGTATTTGTAGTTAAAGGTTGTGATCCTGATGATGTATGAGCAGTGTTTGCTATAAATATATTATTTGTAGAAGTATCTTTTACTATATCTCTTTGTACATATGATGTACTAGCTGACCAATTTCCTTTAAAATTACCTATTTCTTGAGAAAATAAAAGACTATTACCAGCACTATTTACTGATAATATTTTATCAGCTACTAGTTCAGGAAATACTAATCCAAATGCAGTAGATGTTGTAGAAGAAGCTCTAGGAGATAAATTAATATCTACTCCTTGTTGTTGCATCATTGCAACAAGTTTATCTAATTCTGTATTTAAAGAATCTATAGGAAATACACCAGTAGTAGCAAAATCAGTTGATCTAGCTATTGGTACATTTCTTGTAATTGTGTATTTATCGTTTAAAGTTGCTCCACCACCAAGTGTAATAGAACCACCCCCAGTAACACCAGCTCCTGTAACAGAATATTGTGATGCACTAGAAGGACTTGCAGCTTTAGTTAAAGTTGTATTAACACCACCAGCATTAGTATTAACTACTACTAAATCATTATCACCAAAGAACTCAAAAGGAACTGTAAATGATGTTTGTCCAGACGTAGCTGTATATTGTATTCTAGGTGATATGTCTGATATTGTTATTGCCATTTATCTTAATACATTTTTTTCTAATTTATCAAATAGTGAATCCAAAAACCATACATTCTGGAATGGTACTAGTCTACGCACATTACGAGCTGTGTGATGATTGTACTTACCTGTACCCCATGTCCACATAATATCTGATATATTAGATATTTGACTAGCTGTTGGCCCTAATACATCAGGAATAGGATTGTTTAATATATCTTTGTAAGTACCGTATGGTTTTTTACCACCTAATAATGGTCTTAAACCAATTTCATTATTACCTAATCTTTCAATAGCATTATTAATATCTGAAAAAATACCACCTAAACCTGATCTATCAAATCCATCTACTAGTTTTTGACCAAGTGGTTTTTTACTATAATCTCTACCAAATTGTTTTTGTCTAAACGCATCTACCATCATACCACCAGCCATTAACAACAATATACCTTGCATAAAATTTGTGTCTTTTTCTTGTAATCCACGCATTAACATTCTTTGTGTAGCCGCTGCACCAAATTTTTTAAATTGTGAAATAGCACCACCCATTTCTGTATTGGCCCATAATGGTACATCTCCTTTACTTGGAGTAACAATATCTACATTAACTTGTTTAGATAATCCTTGATGATATATTTCAGCAGCTTCTTTTGCTTTAGGTGTGTCATCCCAAGCATCACTATTAGCTACACGCATATGTTTAAATTCATTTCCATCTGCTTTACTAGATATTTTACCATTTTTACCTACACCATGTTTTTGATATTGTTTATATATTTCTTTAGCAATATCATCTGTAATACCTAAGAAGTTCATTCTAGCTCTATTTAATTTAGAAATAGGTTTACCTAATGCTATTTTTTCTACATTTTCTATTATTCTAGTACCATTAAAGAATCCAGCCATTGTTTTAACTGATGCGTTCCAAGGGTTACTTGCATTTAAAAATGTAAAATAAACATTACCTACTTTACTCATACCTCTTTCCATTTTATTAAATACACCGAATGCATCTTCTAATCCATACATACCCATAGCTCTTGAGCTATCTATCATGTCTAAAGCTTCACCACCTAATTGTGTAGAGTTTTTAGACATCTTTAATATTTCTTTAGCCATACCACTTTGGAACATTTCAGTTTGTATTTTAAATGTTTTAGTCATACCATTAATCATAACTAATCTAGCTGTATCTACTACTTGTGCTATACCAGTAAGCATAGTAGTAGCATTATATAATTTCATCATTCTTAAACCTCTACTAAAGGTTCTATTAGGATCATAAGGCAAACCATATGTTCCTCTAACTAAATGTATAGAAGCATCTATATCTTGTAGATTTTTAATTTGTTGTTTTGTTAAAAAACTACTTAATGGCAAAGCATTTTCATCAAATCTTTGATTATAATACATATCGTACTTTTTGTTTTTTCGTAACATTTCATCACTAATTTGAATTATACCTTGTTGGTAACTGTTATCTGGTGACCAACGTGTTCCATATCCCATAGGATCACCAAATACTTTTGTTAATTCTATGTCAGGAACTACTTGATTAAAGTAATGTCTTTGTAGAAGCATTATATCATCTTCCATAAATCCTTCTTTCATTAATCTAGTATAATCAATATTTAAATCTCTACCTAGAAATCTACTCGATATTTTATTAACTTCTCCTAATGCTTCTTCTGGTATTTCATTTAATACGTCATCAATTTGTCTAAGTCTAAGAGTAGGTTGATACTGCATAAATGATTCTATAATATCATCAATAATATCTGGAGCATTTCCATTTTTCATCATCCATTCTTCTTCTTGTGCTTTTGTCATATTAGGGCTTTTCTTTAATAATGACGGATTTCTTGCAGCTAACTTTTCTAATTCTTCTCTCATTATTTGTTTAAATAGTTCTGGATTAGCATCAATAGCATCTCTTTTATATAATGGGTTAATGTAATTTTTTCTAAGATGAATACCTTTAGTTTCCATTAAAGTTAATTTAGCTTTAAGCTTTCTTCTTAATACTATTAAATCTTCTAGTTTTTGTAGTTTTTTCTTATTTGTAACTGCTTTCCTACCTTCAATACTACCATCCATTTGTTTAATAAACATATCAAGTCTATCAATTTGATATTTATGCCATGCTATAGAAATACCACTTTCTTGATATTCTTTACCTAATGGAGCATAAAACAAATCTTCTGTATGTTTTGCAGCTGCTTTTACTTCAGGAATAGCTGGTGCATCTGGATTTAGTCTAGCTCTTGTAACAGCTGAAGAAAACTCTCTCGGTGTCATAACACCAGTTTTATCAAGTCCTGTACCAATTTTAGTATTAACAACTTTTTCTAAAAATCTTTGTTCGTTTTTACCTAATCTTTTTAAGTAAGCATTGTATTCAGACATAACTGCATCATCACTTATTTTAATCATGTAATGTCTTGATTTAATTTTTCTTTCAATAGTAGGAGCAGAAGGTACTCCTTCAAAGTTACCTCTAGTTAGTAATGGATTTTCTAATACTGTAGTAATAAAATCTTGTTCTTCTAATCCACCTTTCTCTAACACTCTAAATAATGGAGTAAATCCTGATTTTTCTCCAAGATAACCCATACCAGTAGGTTTAATTTGATTTGCTTTAATCCATTCTGCTTCTGTTCTTATAGGTTGTGTAGCACCAGCACCAACAGATCCTTCTTTATAAATACCACCACCTACATATTGACTATTAGAATAATGTGTGTCCATATTATCTAACTTACTAGCCGTATCATCAAACTGTTTACCAGCTAATTTATTGTTTATAGCTGGGAATAATGCTGGTAATATAAAACCACTAGCTGATATTAAGGCTGTTTCTTCCCATGTTCTTGTAGTGCTTAAACCTTGTTTAGCCATTTCTTCTGTAGTTATTAATCCACCAACTTTACCTGATCTCATTAATCTAGTACCAGTAAACATAAAACTACCAGCTTTGGTAAACATAAACAAACTTGATGGATCAGTTAGTCCACCTAATACTCTACCTACAATATATGAAGGTGAACCATTTGCTTTTTTACTATCTTCTATAAAGTCTTTAATTAATTTACTTGTATGTTTTTTACTTTTACTGTGTAGAAAATTTCCAATATAAGGCTCAAGTCCTTTTACTTGTCTATCAAAAAATATGTTATATGTTTTGTCAGTAACAAATTCTGTATCATCTTGTGCAACAGAAGCATCTACAATATATTTAAAAGCTAGACCAAAAATGTTTTCGTCTGCCCATCCAGCACCAACATCTCTTACATCTTGAAAATAATTTAATGGTTCAGTTGGATCTGGTCTACCACTAATATTAGGTTTTGCTTGACTAATATCTCCTACTGTAGAAAACTCACCCATTTAGTCTAATAAAGATTTATTCTTTTTTTGTATTTGTGGTGATGTTGTAACTTGTAGATCAGGGAAATAAGTCATTTGACCTTGTGACCATGCAGTAATAAATTCTGCTACATCTCTCATCATAGTTCTAAATCCACCATATCCTATTGCAGCTTGTCCTTCTGCATCATTCCATAATTCATTTAACAATGCTGGTTCATATTGTTTAACATCAGCAGCAGTTGCACCTGAGTAAAACTCATCTGTGCCTTCTTTATAACTTCCAAAACTACCAATGTATTTCATATCACCAGTTTTAATAAACTGATTTAATGCTTTTTGAAATCTTGGCCCAATCCATGAAGAACTGTTATATGCTAATTTAACTAGAGCTACAGTTAAGTATGCGTTTTTATTTGATGCTAAATCATCTATACCAGTAATACTTTGTACTAATTTTAATTTATCATCTAACATTTTCATCATAACAATGTTGTTATCTTCTCTAGTAATTGTTTGTTCACCAGTTAATAATTTATCAATATCGTAACCAAGTTCTGTTAATTGTGCTTTAACAGTTGGATCTTTTAACGATAATCCAGTACCAATAGTAGGATCACCATTTTCTGACATCATAAGATCATATTCTGCTTTTTGTATTTTACTACCTTCAGTAACCATTTCTACTGGGCCACCACCACCAGCTCTAGTACCAACATTAAATGTTTTGTTTCTATCTCCTGTAAAACCAGAATCATATGCTTGTGCATAGAAACCACCTTCTTGTTTGTTAATAGTGTCCATTAATAAGTTTGTTGCTGTATTTTGATATCCCATAGCTGTTTGCTCCTTGCCTGAAAATTGTGTAGCTAGATTATCATCAAATACTCCAGCTTCTTTTTGTTGTTGATATGTTAAAAAAGCAATTTGATTTTCTTGTAATTGTCTTTCTACAGTATTCATATCAATACTAACATCAGGTAGCCATTCAATATCATTAAACATTCTACCTAAATCTTCTATTCCATTTTTACCTTTGTTATATCCATTATACACAAGGTTAAACATACCTTTTAATGTTTGCATAACTAATGGTTGTTCTTCTATATTTGCAAATCCATATGTTTTAAAAAATGTATCTGCTTTAATATTTTGACTTTTCCAATTTTGCCATGCTGTATTTTGGAAATCTGATCTAACACCACCTAATGTTAATGATGCATTTAGTTCTCTATTAGCTTCAGGTTTAAATCCTGATTCTGGATTGTTAGGATTATTTAATGCCATAAATATTCCATCTCCATCTAAATCCATAGATATTCTATATGTTGGATCACCTATACTTGTTGCATCATAATCAAATCTAATTTTTTTGTTATCCATAAGACCTAGTATATTTTCAGCTGTAAAAAAATCAGAACTTAATCCAAGTGCTGCTCTTTCTCCATCAGTCATATTTAATCCTCTATTAACTATAGTCAGTGTTGCATCTGTTTTAATTTCATCTTCTGATAAACCTTTTGACATATAGGTTTTAAACATAGGATATTTTACTAATTCTCTAGTCATTATATATTTTCATCATATCCATAACCCATAGTTCTAATAGTATTTAGAATGTAAGGTAATTGTTTTTCAAATGCTTTTTTAATACTATCTTCTGTCATTAATACTTTATATGTTTGATTATCAAACATACTAGCTACTCTTACAAATATTTGTTCTCCAGCTTCTTGCATAACTAAATTAAAAGATGGCTGTAAATCTTTATCTCTACCCATAATATTAAATTCATTATTACCAGTTAATAAATCTGTATCTGCAAAACCAAACCCCCACCAAGGGCCATCTTCTTGTTGATCTTCAAAAAAGTTTTCCATCATTCTATTAAAGTCTGTACTACTTTCTCCTATAACGTTATTCATAAATTCAATTTTTTCATCTAGTACAGTTTGTTCTGGATATGTTTTACTAACCCATTTTTCTATAATTAATTTTTCATATTCACCTACATCTAAGTTTAAATCATTAATTTGTTTTTCTGTAAGATCAGCTATTTTATTATTTAATCTACCTACTTTTTGCAATTCTTCATTTAATTCTACTAAGCTTGCAAAATTTTTATTACCTTCACTATCTCCAAAAGCTAATGGTCTACCTTTTGTTTTAGAAAGATTATTTGCAAATTCAGCCATATTTCTTAATTCTTGTCTATCTGCTTGTTCTTCAAAGTTAAAACTATCCATACTACTAAAATAGTTTTCTAATACACTAGGAACTTGACCATATACCCTAGATAGTTCTACTAATGAGTTAGTTACAATATTGTTGCCTGTTGCTCCTGATGCTACTACAGTAGATAAATCCATATTGTTAAAAACACTTTGCGTAATATTATCGTCAAATTCAGGAGTAGTAGAAATAATTGAAAACATTTGTTGCATCATAGCTTTATCTTTTAGTTCTTCTTGTGTTATTTCTATACCTAAATCATTTAAATATTTTGTTTTATTAAAAATTAAACTATTAACATCAAATTCAGTCATATTTGAATTAACTTGATAATTACCTGATTCGTTTTTTCCATAAGAACTAATTTGTCCAGATAGGTCTTGAACTTGTACTGTTAAAGTATTTATATCTATTAATCTATCAAGTTGATCTTCTGTTAAATTATTATTATTTGCTATTACTCTTATTTCTTCAGTAGATTTAGTAAATCCATCTTCTATTTCAGCAACAGTGCTTTGCACTACTACTTCTTTATCTTGACTTAATATTATATCTTGTTTTTTTATATTCTTTTCATTTACAACATTCCATGAATTTATATATTTTTCTACACTTGTAATGATACCAGCTCTATCTTCTCTATTAGTATTTACATATACACTAGCATCATCTGTATCGTGATTAGGTTTATCTATATATTTTGTTCCCCATAGTTGATATTGTTTTAAAACTTTAGAAACTTCTGTTTCATAGTTATCTGGTATTCCACCCATTTGTTGTATGTATGCTGTATCTAATGCTTGTGCATTGTTTAAATCCTTAGCTGTTAAACTAATTAATCTTTGTGTTTCAAAACCTAATTCTAATGTTTTATTAAATTCTTCTGGCGTTCCAAATCCTTTTTGTGATGCTAGTTGTGATTGTATACTTGCATCATATGAATTATATAACTTTTCATAATCAGCCATAGTATCTGCCATTTCAGGTAATAAACTTTGTGTCCAGTAATCTTGAAAATCACTAGGTGGTTTAGTCATTATAATTGAATTTCTTTGTGCTATAAAATCTTTATAATTATTTGACCAATTACTAATTTCTAATATAGTTTTTTGTGATTTAGCTTCTTGCCAAATTTGATCTCCATATTCAAATGCAATATTCCCTATAAATTCTTTTGCATAATTTTTAAATCTATTAGGAGCTTCATTAACAAGAGAATCTCTATAACTATTAGTTGCTTTTGTAAAACCATCAGGATCTTCAAAATGTACTCTTGAAAGATTTAATAATGCTTGTCTACTTTTTAATTTAAAATCTGTTTTCCAAGATACTTCTTCTATATTAGCTTGACGTTCTGCAAATACATCTAATACCTTAGATGCACCTTCAGCTGCTAATCCTAAAGGATTCCCTACATTAGCTGCATCTACTACGCCCATTCTGCTCTGTATAGAGCTTACTGTTGCTTTATTTTGTTTTTCGCCTGATGTTAATGCCATTAATAATCGCTTCCATAACTAGGATCAAAGTTTTCATTTGTTGGTGTTTTATATGTACTTTTAGTATTAGTGCTTGTTGATCCATAATATTTATAATTTCCATAACCATTTACTAAACTAGCTATAGCAGAAGTATAACCACCAAATGTTACTGCTTCCATTCTAGCTTGGTTTTCAAATGCCATTTGTCTATATTTTAAATTAACTGATTTTCCCATAAGTCTAATATCAGCTATATCTTTATTTCTATTTTTTATAATTTGTTTATTCATATTTAAAAAAGACATACTATCATCTGCATATCCAGCTATAGATTGATACGCTAAGTTATTGGCTTTTTCTTTTTCAGAGTACTGCCTTCTTGCATTTTCTTCTTGTGCTGCTGCTAATGCAGCCATTTTTGATTCTGTTTCTAATCTATATTTTTCTCTATTTAATGCAGCTTGTTGTGATTTCATAGATGAAATCGTACCTACAGCTGTAATACCAGCTGATATTAATATTAATGTTGCTGCTATTGCTTGACTACTCATGCGAACTGTATCTCCATTGCTAAACCTAATACCTTTAATGGTAATGGGCTATCTTGCGATATTGTTATTGTTGGTGATTTACTATATCCTAAAAAGGTAAATTCTTTTTTACCACCAGAAGATGATAAATCACTACCTATAGTAAAATCGGCTTGTTGTATTATTAGTTCTTTAGAAGTTAAATCAGCAGCTTTCATAGTTACATCTAATCCTCCAGAAATATCTATTATAGCTTTATTAATCCTTCTTGGTTGTCCTGTCAATGGCCCAGTATCAATTTCTTTATCAATAGGCATTGTTTCTAATATAGGTGTAAAGTTATATCCTACTCTAACACCAGTAATTTGAGGAGCATTATTTAGAGTAATTCTGTTATTACTATCTACTGTATAAGAACCTAACGCACCATTTCCAAAAACAGCTTCTACAACATTAGTTGGTTCATAAATACTATTAACAGTATGAATAAAACCTTTTACTATTGTAATTACAGCATTATTTGTTGGAGTTGCTGCTAAATCTTTATCTAATTGTAATCTATATTCATTACTTCCTAATTGTGTTACAGCTTGAATTGCATATTCAGTAGCATTCCCAGCTATAGTAAATGTTTCAAGAATAGATGGTGCAGTAGTAATTCCATCAATAATTAAACTACTACCAGTTTGACTACCACCTTTGACTAATGGTGTTCCTTTTTGAAATACAGTTGTTGTTGTACTACAGTCTAAAGTTATAGAATCATCATTACCAAATTTTTCTAACAAATATTTAGTTCCTGATGGTAATATTCTTTTAGTAACTACAAATAAAAATTCATTAATAGATGTAATACTGTGAAATTTATCATTTGTTTTAGTATTCCAAATAGTCCAACCAGCTATTTTCTCATCTCTAATACTATGAAAAATAGCTATTTGACCATCTAAATTAGTTCCACTATTTAAAAAAAAAGCAAATTGCTCTGGTCTTTCTTCGTTACCAGTCATCATTGTAATATCTTTAGGATTATCAATTACTTGAGATGAAAGTACAGAAATACTATTTGATTTATAAGCTTGTTCTAAATCAGAAAAAACGAACTCACGAATTGATTTACCATTTTTAGATGTAAATATTGTAGCACCATCAAAAGGTATTGGTCTTGATCTATTACATCCATAAGGTGTTTGTCTAAGGAATGCTATACTAGCTGGTGTAATAGCACTGTCATTACTTTGAGGAATATAATACTCACCTGAATCTGTAAAAATTTGTAAGTTTCTACCAGATATTAAATGTCTAATTTCGTTTACTGTATCAGCTGTAATGTTTACATTAATAGCTTCATTAGCTAATCCTGTTCCTAAATCAAAACTAAAATATCCACCTATTTCAGAAGCAATAATAACTGAAGGATTATCTCTAACACCACCAAACCAAAGTCTATTATCGTGAAATGTAACTGCTTGTGGAAATCCTCTAACAGTAGATATTAATTGTTCTTGCCAATCAGCATGAGGGCCATTAGTAACTGTATCTTCTAAAACAGTAACAGTTACTTCAGTAGCACTTGTATATCCAGTTACAAAAACTTGTTTACTATTTACTGTTAAATATGTGTTTACATAACTAGCACTAAAAGCACTAGCACTAGCTGTTAATGTTCTTCCTGTGCCAGTAGCGTGAGCAGATAAAGTAACTGTAATAGCAGTATCTGCATATTTATAAAATGGTTGTAGTGTCTTGTTTGCTCCACCTACACTTACACTATCATCTTCTTCAAATGTATATAAACTAACTGCAAAAGTAGAGGCTGCAGTTCTTTTGATTTGAACTATAGGATTACTTCTATGACAAATAAAAACTGTATCAGCAAACTGAGCATAACTTAATTCAAATAATTGTGCTGTAGTCCAGTTACAGTTTGAAGTAATATTACTAGCTATTGCTGTACCACTAGAGTTATAAACATCTAATCTATTGTTTGATAATGCAAATATAGCTACTTCATCTTCTGCAAATATAAATGGAATTATTCTAGACTCTGCTGGTAACTCTGCTGTAAATTGCGTTGCTGGTCTACGCATAACACCACCTTCATCTAAGAGATACCAGTTCTTACATTGTCTAGCACCTTCAAAGTATGCTTTAGCATCTGTTCTAGCGTTTAATAGAGGATTAAGTTCTCCAGCTGAAAAGTTGGTAAATACTTGTCTGACTTTTCTTGGCATTAGTAATTAACAAGTCCACTTCGACTGCTCCTTCTTTCAGCTATGAATCTAGTAGTATTTAACTTTTTAGTAGTAGTTTCTAGAGATGCTATATTTCTTGCTCTAATAATTTGTCTTTCTGCTTTAGCTTCATAAGCATTAATCATAGATGCATCTCTGCCTAATGATCCACCAAATGCACTAGCTAATCTATATATTAAAGCTAGTCTAAAATAAGTTGGGAACAAAGATTCATCTTGTCTAAATACATAGTCCATATAAACTTTACTTTCAGATCCATAGCCATTTAAATAAATTTTATCTTCATATCTTGAATAGGGTATTGGATTATCATTATTAGTTACAGTTACTATAGTAATAACAGCTGGGTTTGCTGGCATCTGATATGCATATTCATATCTTGATGTTGGAGCATCAGCTAATAAAGATAATTGTTTTTGGCCCATAGCAAAACGCCATGAACATTCTGATAGTGTAGATTCAACTACTTCTTCATAAATAGTGTTTGTAATTAATGCTTCTGTAGAATTGTCTGTAAATGATGAAATAGGATTAGCTCCTACCATGACTAAAGCTCTTGATGCAATATCTACTTTAGTTACTGCCATTTATACCTGTGGAATTAATACTGATAAGTTTTTACCAGTTATATTTGTAATTCCATATTTATCATTTAAATAATTTAATCTTGCCATAAACTCTTGTTTTTCTAAATATGATGGATTAGTTGATAAAACTACGCTTTCTAATACTGCTAGATTTTTTCTTACATCATTAATATCTTTTTCTGATAATTGTTTAGATGAAAAAACTGCATTTTTACTTGCATCTTTAAATGTTGTACTAAATCTACCATCAGTCATTCTTTTAATATCATACTCTGATTCCTTTGGTGTAGAAGATTTTAACATAGATGCTGTAAATGCAACAGTTGCAGCTGCTCCTAAAGCACCACCAATTAAACCACCTTTTTTTAAACCTTGTATTGGATCTTTTGATATACCAGCACCTATACCAGCACCAACACCAGCACCCATAAGAGTAGGAGTTGCAGCAGTTGCTAAACCAACAGCACCAGCACCTAAAGCACCAGCAGCACCTACTTGTCCAGCTGCTCTAACATTCTTTCTAACATTTGGGCCTACTTTTCTACGAGCAGATACAGATGCAGTTCTAGCAGTTTTTTTGGTTTTTTTTAAAACTGTTTTTGCTTTTTCTTTTACTTTTTGTACAGCTGGTTTTGCTTTTGCCATAGCAGTTTTACCAACTTGAGTAGCTTTTGCAGCAGCTCCTGTAACAGCTCCTGAAGCAGCTACTTTTGCTGCACCTGACTTAGCTGCATTTTTTAATTTATTTGTTTGTTCTGTAGTTACATTGATTGCTTTTTTAAGCTTTTTATTTTTAAGTAATTTTTTTGCTAATGCTCTTGCTGCTATTGCTATTGCCATTTTTTATCCTTTATCAGTGGGGGATTTCTCCCCCACTTCTTAATTATATTATGCTAATATTACAGTTGTAACAGTAGAAGTACTTGAAGCAGATACAATTAAAATATCTACTACAGCATTTGATCCACCACTATTTACAATTATAACATCTCCAGCAGTTAAATCAGCATTAGATAATAAGAAATAATCTGCATCATCTATAGTGCCAATAGCATCTCCATCTGTGTAATACCATAAAGAATTAGTATCACCCATTTGAGTTGCTTTTTTAACAGGATTGTCTAGTGCATATGCCATTGATTACTCCTATTCTGCACACTTCTGTATGCGAATACCATTGGTGTCAATTAAGATTGAACCCATTGATAGGTATGATGTTAATAGATGAGCTACTTTCTCAGGAATGTAGTTTACTTCAGTTCTTACTTCTGAACCTACGCCTAAACCCATTGAGGATTTATGCCAACAAATAGTATGTCTATCTGTTGATCCAGATGTATCAAGACCTGAGTGAACGAATGTTAAGAATCCTAAGAATCTTTTAGCTGTATAGTTCATTCCAGCAAAAGGTAATTGACCTGGGCCAATATAGTCAAGGTTTGACCAGTTATCTTCTGCTAATAGATCGCCCCATTGATTTGGGCCTATTGCCCAATATCTTTGGTCATCATCAGGAACTTCGTTTGTTCCAAATAATGCTTGCATATCTTTGAATTTAGCTACATTCATGTCAGTTGCTAATCCAGCTGTACCATTTGCACCAGCATTGTTTGCTACTTTAGTAGCAGAATCCATAGCTGTTGTAATAATACTGTCAGTCTTACGACCAAGAGCATAAGCTGCGTTGTTTGCAATTACTGCTCTTTCGTCAATGTTGGTTTTCAACTCGTCTAATTTATCCACATAGTCAGATGCATAGTAATCAGCAAGTGTTGCTGTTACGTTAGTGTGTGAAATGTTCATCGCTACAACCTCTGCATGTCTAGCTTTAGTTGTTGCTTCTCCTGTTCCTACTTTTTGGAACTTAACAGATTCACCTGATACACCATTAACTGTACGAATTAAATTTTTAAGTTTACTACCCATTCTTTGGTATGCCATATGTACCTCAGCTTCAAACTGGGTAATAAAAGCATTGTTTATAGTTGCACTCATTTTAACTCCTTTAAGTTAGTTAGTTTATGTAAAAAGATTATCTCTTTTGGAAGCAATCGTTATCCTAATTAGGGCGATCCTAATGCCATCTGAGGTCTTATTAAGCTATCAGTTACATAGATAACTAATTAATTCAACGCACAAATTTAAATGATTGTATATTTTCTGTAGGTATTACAGTCAAATCGCCTATATCTGTATCATTGTAGGACATATAAATGATTGTAGAACGTTTGTTTTTTTCTAATAAAAAACCTTCTGTAGTATTTATTGCTGGTTTGTATAATTTAGCTTCACTAGGAGAGAGCCATTCAGCATGGCTGATAGCATCTCTCCAGAGTATCTTAACTTTTTTACGCTTTGTTTGAGTATTTTTCGTAGAGGTCAGTAACTTTTTTAATGTATGCTGGATCTTTTGCTCCATCTTTCCAATACCTTTCATCAGCCATCATTGATCTTAAATCTAATGGATCAAGAGAAACATCTATTTTAGTTTCTGTACTTGGTATAGGAGCATCTTTATTTAAAGACATAATTTCTTCTATAGCTTTTATTCCATCAGCTGTACTAACCATATTAGCTATAGCTGTATAACTATTTTCACTTAGATTTTTCTTTGCCCAAAGATCAGCTGATTCAATTCTTTGAACAGCATTTTCACCTAATAAATTTATCTGTGTATCTTTATCTGGTAATCCAGCTATTTCATTTTGTACAAAAGCATCTATTCCTTTGTTAAAATCTTCATTACTTAAACCTTTTGATCTAGCTGTTTCTTCCCACCATTTTAATAATGGTTGTTCTGCATCAACATCTATGTGTACTCCATCAGGTAATTCAGGCATTTGCATTTCATATTTTTCAGGTGCGTTGCCACTAATATCTGCTAATACTTCTTCTCGAATAGTACCAGCTAACTCCTCAGTTCTTTGACCTAGTTTTTTTTCTAATGCTTTGTAAGAAGCTCCAAGCTCCTCAACATTTATTTCTTTTAAATCGTTGTTCCAAAATTTTTCAGGAACGTATGATGGTATTTCTGTTTCTGTATTAGTTTCTGTATTTTCTGTTGATTGATCTTCACTCATTTACTGTACCTCTTTTTGCTTTACTTTTAATTAATCCCACTATCCATCTTTGTCCTTCTAAATGCCATAGCGTTTGGTGATTCATTTGTGGTGAACAATATGCGTTGATGGTTAGTGATTCCAAATGTTCCAATAATTTTTTGCCATCAGGCTGATTAAAAACAGAGGCATAAATCTTATCTATATCTGTTGTTTCTGTTTTATTGGACTTCTTGGTCTGTAGTTTCTCCCAACTCATTTGGTTGCATATTAGCTTGTTGTTGTGCTGATTGCAACCTTGAAACTACTTCTTGTTGTTCTTCAGAGGTTCTTACTAATTTTTCAGGTAAATTCATTTTATCTACTAAGTATCTAGCTATTTCATCTTGTTTAACTACCATGTTAAGCATATCTGGCCCAAATGTAGTTCCTAATATTTCTGAAAATCTCATTACATCAGCTATATCTTGTTGATGTTGTGCCTTAGATAATGGTGAAGTAGATACTACTTTTACCTCTCTATTATTAACTGTTGGTATTTGTATTTTACCTTGCTTAGTTAATATTCTAATTACCCTTCTTAGTAAGGGTGTTACAAACTCTGATTGTAATCTTCCGAATGATGATCCTATTTGTCGTGATAGATCAGACATTCTTTCTGCTACTTCAGTAGCTGACATTGGTGTACCTTCAGGTCTACCTAATGTCTCCATGTATAAAGCCTTTTTAATATTTGCTCTCATATCTCCTAAGATTAATTGAGCTACATCAAACCTACCAGCAGCTGGAAGTGCTTGTAATCCTCTGCTATTTGGTGCTACAGGAATTAAAGCACCGGGTTGTAATGTAATATTTTCTGGATTTATTACTCCATCATCTTCAAAAGTATATATACCAGATATACTCATTTGAGCATTTTGTAAGATGAGTTCTACTGTTAAGTTTGTAGTTTTAATTGCAGCCATAGCATTAAATACTGGGCCACGACCATAAACTTCTCCTGATGCTTTATTCCATCTAAATGCAATATAAGGATTTGCACCTACACCTTTTAATTCCTTTTCAAAAATCATTTCTTGCATATCCATACAAACTACACAGTATTTATATATTTCTTCATTAGGCTTATCGTAAACTTTAAAGACACCTTCTATTATTTTTGCTTTGCTATGACCATCATCTGAAATCTTTTTTAACATTTCTGGCGACATTTCTGCTTTAGGGTATGCAGTCATAAGATGATTATAATTAATATATCTAGTTCTAAAGATTGTATCTATTTTATTATTAGGTCCATTATTAAGCATAACTCTAGGTAAAGGTATTGCTTGAAAGTTTATTGGATTAAGACTATCACCTTCTTCTACTAATATAACAGCTGTTCCAATAGCTAAATCCATGAATGCTTCATGTATTTCTTGATTGAAGTTTGAACCACCTAGTATTTCAAATACATATTCAGTAATAGCATCTAGTTGTTCATTAACTGCTGGTATTGCATCATCTGGTATTTCTGAACCAGCTTCAAAGTTTGCCCAACGACCATAAGTTGGAACTATTCCAGCTTGTAATCTTGAGGCAAATTCTTGTACTCCTACTACAGCTGTTTCATCAAATATTTTATCTGTTCTTCTTTCTCCTATTGTTTCTTCATAAAAAGATTCTCTTTGTGGCATTGTATATTCATATGCTTCTTCATATTTATCTTTCCAATTATCAAAAATATATTCGGCATCTCTGAACTTTTTTATAAAAGAAGCTACTCTAGGATCATTACCTGAGTATGGTGCATCAGTTTCTGGGTAAGGTGTATATGGCATTAAAATGTATTATAATCCGAATCTAAAGTTCCACTTTGCATTCTACCTAAAAATGTTTTTGCTGATGATACTAAAAACTTTCTGTTAGGACTAC
>Ga0209336_10000694_pt1 | contig 17040 bp, 16 predicted proteins | sample LinPmetageLP32_FD_184042 | JGI IMG/M metagenome (GOLD analysis project Ga0209336, IMG submission 184042) | Marine viral communities from the Pacific Ocean - LP-32 (SPAdes) (version 2) | ecosystem: Environmental > Aquatic > Marine > Oceanic | place: Pacific Ocean | collected 2009-08-23 | reverse complement strand
AAACTACAACAGTTTAATTATAATACACAGCAGATTATAAACTTTAGTGCTACTGTAGCAGCGACAGGAGTGGCTACATCTGCAGCATCATCAGATATTCCCGTAACAATTAAACTATTCATGTACGCAGGCACTTGGTATATTTGGGTGCCTTCACCATCTACCTATACTGATATATCTGCATATATACATATGGGTGCCGGTTATCAAGGAACCTCAAGAAGTTCCAATGCGATTACTACTCTTTCAAATGCAGGTGTTCCCGGCTCAGGAGTAACTAATTCTGTAGACATAATAGCTAAAATTGCTACTCCTGGTTCAGTAATACAAACACAACATGCAATGAACCAAACCGTGATTACACTAAGCCAGACTATTAATACTTACTCAACTATAGTGCAAGTTAATATTACACCTAAATATGCTACTTCTAAAATTTTAATAACTGGGATTGCGGCGACGGAGGTGATTGGTGGTAATTACCCAGCAATACATTGCAAAATATTCCGAGACAGTACGGAGATCGAGTATTATTCGTATTGGGGATATAACGGGCCGGAGAATTGGCATAGAATAATACAGGAGCCAATTCATTTTTTAGATTCACCTACTACTACATCTGCTTTGACTTACTATGTTAAAATTACTAACACATCGGGTTCTGCGTATACTGGAACATACGGCGGTAGAGGGAATGGTTATAATCCATCAATGATTACAGTTCAGGAGATTGCTCAATGATTAATTTAATAAATAAAGCAACAGCTATTCTTTCGCTTAGGCCAGCAGCAGACTTTGAAATGTACGGTGATGCTATTACGTGGAATGATTCCGAACAAACCGAACCGACTTCTGAAGAAATAGATGCGGAAGTTTTAAGACTTCAGGAAGAATATAATAATTTAGATTGGTCAAGAGCCCGTAAAGCTAAGTACGATTTACTCAACCAAGACGAAATGAGATTTGATGATACTATTAATAGTACAACAACGTGGGTTGATGCAATTAATGCAATTAAAGCAGCTCACCCTAAACCATAGGATATAAATAATAATATGGCACTTACAAAAATACCAGCAAGTTTTTTAGACAAATCAGCTCATGTTGATTTTGCTGATAACGAGCAGATAAGATTAGGTAATACCCAGGGTTTACTGATTTACCATAGTGGTACACATTCACATGTTAGAAATACTAGTGGTGGTAATCTGTACTTACAAGATGAAGGCTACGTTGAAATTGGTAGTCCATCGGGCGAAGTTTATATAGGTGCTATCAAAGATGGTGCGGTAAACCTTCGTTATGACAATGTCACAAAATTTGCCACAACCTCATCAGGTGCATCAGTAACTGGTAATCTTGCAGTATCAGGTAATCTCACAGTAAGTGGAACGACTACCGAATTAGATACAACAAATTTAAATGTCACAGATAAAAACATAACACTTAACTATCATGCTTCCAGTGATACTTCATCTAATGCAGATGGAGCTGGTCTTACAATACAAGATGCAGTTAATGCTTCAACAGATGCAACACTTAATTGGTCTGCCGCAAACGACAGATTTGTAATGTCACATGGCTTACAAGTAACTTCAGGCAATGTTGGTATTGGAATAGCTGCTCCAACAGCAAGCCTTCATATAGACCAATCATCAAATAATCAAGCTGGTGGTTTATACCTTGAACGTAATGGAAGCGCTTATGGTTTAAGTTTATTTGTAGATTCTGGTGGATATGGAATCATAGGTGGTAATGGTGATTTTACACCAAGTAGTATTAGATTAGATTTTAGTAATGACCGTGTTGGTATTGGAGTAAACCCAGCTTATGGACTTCATGTTGGAGACGGAAAGGGTTTTATGGTTGGGCCAGACAATTCACATGGTACATATATTTCGCATACACATGAAAATACAATTAATGGTGGATATGGATTAGATAATGATACTGGTGACATATGGATTAATTATTTAGGTTATCAAAACGGCACATCACGTTTCAGAGATTTTAGAGTAGGAAATGGTAAACAGAATGCAATTATTCATGTAGATGGTTCTTCAGGTAATGTAGGAATAGGTACAGACCCAGCAGGTTTAACACCCACTGGTTTATTACATTTATACAAAAATGCTGTAATGGATGTAAATTTAGTAGGTAATCCACCTGAATTAAATTTCGAAGACTTAGGCGGCACATCAGGACAAAAAAGAGGAAGAATTACTGCAGATGGTAATAAATTAAGTATTCAAGGTTTATCAGATGATGATACAGCAGTTACTCATCATTTTGTAGATTTTCGTTTAGATAATGGTGGAATACAGTTTTATGGAGATTTTCCAGACGGTAGTCAAAACGTTTGTTTTGGAAAAAGCGCTGGTGCAGCAATGGGTTCAGGCGGAGCTAGAAATGTTTTACTAGGTTCAAGAGCTGGTATGGGAATTACAAGTGGTGACCATAATGTCTTTATTGGTTCAGGTACTTCAGGTTCTATTCGAGGTGCAGGTGAGCTCACGGAAACTGGCGTAGAAAATGTTGGAATAGGAACAGGAGCTTTAGGCGATAACACTGGTAGTTATAATGTGGCCATCGGACACATGGCGCTGTATAATAATACTTCATCGACAACAAATATCGCAATTGGTGTAAATGCCATGTTAAGTGGTGGTGGCGCTGGTAGTAATATTGCCATAGGCGCGAATGCATTGAAAACTCTAGGCACTGATAATAATGGAGATTCAAACCTAGCAATGGGATATGAAGCTCTTGAAGATTTAACTGATGGTGACCATAATATTGCTCTTGGTTATAGGGCTGGTATGAATATTAATACTGGTATGCGAAATCTTGTCATTGGTAATAATTCTCTTCCTGCTGTAACCAGCGGAAATAATAATATTGCAATAGGTTATGGTGTTATGACTGGAAGCGCTACCGGTAGCGGAAATATTGTTATGGGTTATGATGCTGGTAGTAATTTAACTACAGGTTCTATGAATGTTATTATAAATCATAGTGGGCATTCACAAGGTGTTGACGCCAGGTCAGTACACAATGCTATTATAATAGCTGATGGTAATAGCAGGCCTGCATTCCATAATATGGTTCATGAAGATATTGCTTATGGTAATATTGATGTGACAAGAAATGGGACTAGTGAAAACTATATTACTTGTGGAGGTGGAGCAACCATACCATTATTTAGTGGTGGTAACTCATTCTCAGGATTATTTATTATAAACGATTTTACAAGAACAGGAGATGTTTATTTTTGTATGACTGGTGGTGGAAATGTAAGTATTATACACCAGACAGGAAATGTTTTACAAACAACTTCAAGCCCAAGCAATTTACAATATGGAATATATCTATCAAATTTAGGTGTAATGTTTAAAAATGGAACTGGCACATCATTTAATTTTAGAGTACTTTCATTCAGAACAAGGGCAGCACAATAGGAGATATTATGTATTATACATTTACAGAAAAGGAAACATATACCATAGATGGAACACCACATAAGGTATATAAGGTTGCTTCATATAATGATGCGGAAAAAACAGATTTTGTTGGTACCCACTCATTAACAGCTGCAGGAGCTCAAGTAGATAAGCCAGAAGAAGTTATGGCAGAAGCTGCTGCAGATAGAACAAATGCATCATCTCCTAATTATGTAATAAAAAGAAAAGAAGCATATCCAGATTTAGAAGAACAATTAGACATGCAATACCATGATGCAGTCAATGGAACAACAACATGGAAAGACGCAATAACTGCAGTTAAATCCAGTATTGCAAAGGTATAAATAGGTATTAAACTCTTATAAATAGATTATAATAGGAATAAATAATGGCAAAACCAAATAGTAAAACAACATTTATAGATTACTGCTTAAGAAGTTTAGGTGCGCCTGTAATAGAAATCAATGTTGATGATGACCAAATAGATGATAGAGTAGACGAAGCTCTTCAATTCTATCAGTTTTACCATGCTGATTCTATTGAAAAAATGCATTTAAAGCATAAAGTAACTAATTCAGAATTAACATTAACTGGTGCAGTTGCTGGTAATTTCTCAGTAGGAGAAAAGATTACTGGTTCAAATTCTGGAGCAATTGCTACAATTAAAACAGCAACTGGAAATAAGATTACATACAGCGCTTTAAAAGATTCAAACACTCCATTTAGTACAGAAACAATAACTGGTGAAGCATCAGGCGCAACAGCTGTGATAGCATCTATTGCCAAAGGTGATATCGAAAACGGATACATTACTTTAAATGATTTAGTAAGAGATGTTGTAAGAGTTATGCCTATAAGAGATACTGTATCATCAACTGATATGTTTGATATCAGATATCAAATGCATTTAAATGATATACATTCAGTTGGATTTATGGGTAGTCTTACTGATTACGTAATGTCACAACAATTTTTATCGCTTTTAGACCAAGTTATAGATTCAGACGAAAAACATATTAACTTTGAAAGACATAAAAACCAATTACGTATTGATATGGATTGGGATAAAGAGCTTGAAGTTAATGATTATATAGTCATTGAATGTTATAGAGTAATAGACCCTGATACATATACAGATGTATACAATGATTATTTCTTAAAAAGATATGCAACAGCATTAATCAAAAGACAATGGGGTACAAACTTAATCAAGTTCGAGGGTATGGTAATGCCAGGTGGCGTAACATTTAATGGACGTCAAATATTTGATGATGCAAACGAAGAAATTACAAGATTAGAGGAAGAAGCTAGATTGAACTGGGAACAGCCAGTCGACTTCATGACAGGATAAACCATGCCGAGAAACGTATACTTTTCTCAGGCCGTCAAAAGTGAACAACACTTATATGAAGACCTGATAATAGAATCCCTAGGAATATATGGACAAGATGTCTATTACATTCCACGTACAATAGTAAATAGAGACAGTGTTTTAAATGATGACCCTGCGTCAACATTTGATGATGCATACCTTATGGAAATGTATATTGATAATCCAGAAGGCTTTGATGGTGCTGGTGATTTATATAGTAAGTTTGGTTTAGATATAAAAGATGAAGCTACATTTATAGTATCACGTAGAAGATGGGATGATAAAGTTGGTACTTTTTCTGCTAATGTAGAAAATCCAAGACCAATGGAAGGAGATTTAATCTTCTTACCAATGACAAATAATTTCTTTGAAATTAGTTTTGTTGAAGACGAACAACCATTTTATCAATTATCAAACTTACCAGTCTATACTATGAAGTGTTCATTGTTTGAATACAATGACGAAGATTTCGAAACTGGTATTGTAGATATAGATGACAACGTATCTCAAGTTGGATATCAATTACCAATAGATGTAACTATTTCTGGTGGAACTCATTTCGAAGTTGGTGAAATTGTAAGACAAACTGTAGATTCAAGTGTCACACCTAATGTAATCGTATTTGGAGAAGTTCAACAAAGAACTAAATCATCAGATATATTAAGTAAAATATGGGTGTCTAATATTGGAACAACTGGTTCAAATTTGGCTAAAACGTTTACTCAAGGCGGAACAATAACAGGAGATACATCAACTTATAGTGGTACAATTGCTAAAGTATATAGCGATGTGACAGATACCACAGGTAACTCTTGGTCAACAGACGAACAAGCTCAAAACGTAGAATTTGAAATAGATGCAGATGGATTTATAGATTTTTCAGAAGCTAATCCATTTGGCGACCCATCGGAGACTTACTAATGTTTGGAGACCATTTCTATCATTCAACAATGAGAAAGTCAGTGGCTGTATTTGGTACACTGTTTAATAATATTCAAGTAGTAAGAAAGAAAGCTGACGGTAGTACTATAAACCAAATAAGAGTTCCTCTTGCTTATGGACCTAAAGATAAATATTTAGCTCGTATTGATAGTAGCGCAACTTCATCAATGGGTATTAAATTACCAAGAATGGCATTTGATATAACAGGTATTACCTTAGACACTACTCAAAAAATGGCTAAGAGAAATATTATATCAGAAACACATGGGTCAGATATTACTAAAAAGAAAACAATAAAACATTATACTTCTTATGATATTGGTATGTCATTATATATTTTAGCTAAAAATCAAGATGATGGACTACAAATTGTTGAACAAATATTACCGTATTTTCAACCAGAATATAACGTTACCATTACACCAGTTGCAGGATTTAATTATAAACAAGATGTTTCTGTTATACTTGGTGGTATTAGTATTGATGACCAGTATGAAGGAGACTTTACTGAAAGAAGAGTACTTACATATCAATTAGATTTTACAATGAAGATGAAATTCTTCGGTCCAACATCTGACCAAAAAATTATACGTGAAGTTAATTTAGACTTCCATGAAAAAGATAATGTCGGCAGAATGTTCGAAGAAATGGACTTTACTGTTGGTGGCTCAGATACTGCGGATAGCTTCACAGTAACTGAAACTAAAACTGAAGGTGGGTAATGGATAAAAAAGAAAAAATGACAGCAAGTTTAGAAAAGAATTTGCCAGCAGTTAACAATAGACCTATAAAGATAGATAAAGATATTAAAGACGATTATGATTTTTCTCGTAAAACATATAAAGACTTAATATACACTGGGACTCGTTCAATGGATGTACTTGCTGAATTAGCGAGAGAATCTGAACATCCAAGAGCATTTGAAGTACTTGCTCAAACAATAAAAAGTATTAGTGATACTACTGAAAAGCTTATGTCTTTGCAAAAGAAAAAGAAAGAGTTAACGGCAGAAGAAGACGAAAAGCAAAAAAACGTGACGAATAATAATATGTTTGTGGGTAGTACAACAGACCTACAAAGATTGTTATTAAATAGAGATAATGTGATTGATGCAAAAGTTAAAAAATAATGAGTTTGGTTATCTAGGCAATCCTCAAGTAAAAAGAGATGGCGTAGAAACCGAATTTACAAAAGAAGACATTCTAGAATACCAAAGATGTATGCAAGACCCAGCATATTTTGCTAGGACATATATCAAAATTATAAATCTAGACGAGGGCTTAGTACCATTTGATTTATATCCTTATCAAGAAAAAATGTTTAATCATTTTAACGATAATAGATTTAGTATAGTATTAGCATGTCGACAAAGCGGTAAATCAATATCTTCAGTTGTATATCTTTTATGGTACGCAGTGTTTCATCCAGAAAAAACAATTGCAATATTGGCCAATAAAGGAGCAGTAGCAAGAGAAATGCTCGCGCGTATTACGCTCGCGCTAGAGAATTTACCATTCTTTTTACAGCCTGGATGTAAGGCTTTAAATAAAGGAAGCATAGAGTTTAGTAATAATAGTAAGATAATAGCTTCAGCTACAAGTGGTAGTTCAATAAGAGGTATGTCTATTAATTTATTATTCCTTGATGAGTTTGCATTTGTAGAAAATGATGCACAATTCTATACATCAACATATCCTGTAGTATCATCTGGTAAAGATACTCAGATTATAATATGTTCTACCGCAAATGGAATAGGTAATGTGTACCATAAGCTATGGGAAGGCGCAGTACAAAAGACAAATGAGTTTCATCCATTTAGAGTAGATTGGTGGGATGTTCCAGGAAGAGATGATAAGTGGAAAGAGACCACAGTATCTAATACTTCTGAATTACAGTTTGAACAAGAGTTTGGTAACACGTTTCATGGAAGAGGTAATACATTAATTAGTGCTAATCATTTGTTAGCTCAAATAAGTATAGACCCAGAGTTTTTTAAAGAAAATGTGTACATATATAAACAACCGATTGAAGGCCATGAATATGTAATGACAGTTGATGTTTCAAAAGGTAGAAACCAAGATTATAGCACATTTACTATAATCGATGTAAGTGAACAGCCATTTGAACAAGTAGCTGTATTTAGAGATAATAATATATCTCCAATGTTATTACCAGATATTATATACAAGTATGCAAATACATATAACGAAGCTTATGTAGTGGTTGAAAGCAACGACCAGGGCGGTGTAGTTTGTAATGGTTTATATTATGATTTAGAATACGAACATATGTTTGTAGAATCATCAATCAAAGCAAATGCTCTTGGTGCTACAATGACAAGAAGAGTAAAGCGTATTGGTTGTTCAAGTATAAAAGACTTAATAGAACAAGGTAAGCTTAAAATTAATGATGCCAATACAATTGTAGAAATGAGCACATTTGTAAGTAAGGGGAATAGTTATATGGCTCAATCTCCAAATCATGATGATTTAATGATGAACTTAGTTCTTTTTGCTTGGTTTACTACAACAGACGTATTTCAAGCTTTAACAAATATTGATATGAAGGATATGTTATATAGAGAAAGATTGGCTGCAATACAAGATGATATGTTACCGTTTGGTTTTCTCGAGAGTGGGAACTATGAAAAGGATAAATATACTAAAGACGATGATGGGAACATCTGGTTCGAACAAGAGTGGACAGGAAATGCAAAATTTTAACGACTTTACAACTGGGAAAACAGTAATAACAGAGGAAGAAAAAACCTATAGGTATGTATACTTATGGTATGATGACCCTGAAGACCCTGATGACCCAGAAGCTACAGCAGATGATTTTATAAAAGAAGGAGATTCTGTAGGTTTAAAAGGATTTAAAGTTGATGTACAAGGTGCTTATTCTGATTTAGAAGATGGAGTAAGGTATATCTACGATGGTATGACTGATAAAAAAGAAAGAAAGTTTAGAATAGATGAAAACACATTAGTATTTGTAAGAGCTCCAGTCACTAAAAGAAAAGCTTGGTCAGACTTTTTAACTCAGTTAGAAAGAGCTGGTGTTGTATGTGTTAACACTCGTGCGTGTATGGAAATAACATCTGATAAATATAGATGTAGTTTATATCTTGCTGAAGCAGAACTAGCTCAGCCTAAAACAGTTTTAGTTCATCATCCAGAAAAAGCAATACCTGCTATGGAAAGACTTGGCGCTAAATATCCAGTTATTCTTAAAACACTTACAGGTTCATTAGGTATTGGTGTTATTAAAGTAGATTCAGAAAGTTCATTACATTCAACTGTACAGTTATTATATAAGTTAGACCCAAACATGGGTGTCTTATTGCAAGAAATGATTCAGGACTTTACATTTGATATACGTGCTCATGTTATTGGTGGTAAATTTCATGGCGCTATTAAAAGACCTGTAGTAGCAAAAGACTTTAGAAGTAATGTATCACTTGGTTCTAAACCAGCTCCGATTGAGTTAACTGAGTTAGAAATAGAACATGTCGAAAGAGCAGCTAGAGCTGTTGATGGTTTGTGGGTTGGGGTAGATATATTCCCATCTAAAGATAGAAAAACAATACCACCTATGTTTATCGAAATTAATTCAACACCAGGCACAAAAGGATATAGAAAAGCTACTGGAGAAAACCTAGCTAAAAATATATTAGTAAAATTTAAAAATAGGGATTATTGGCTTAAACCTAATACATATAAATCAATGTTTGAAGACAAGATACAAACAGATAGTATGGAGTTTGACGGAGATACTGTTAAATGGGCTAAAGATGGTATACAATACGAACACGATATAATTGGTATATCAGATAAAAATCCTATAATAGAACATAATTCTATCGAAGTTGAGTTACTTCGTTAGAAAACAAATTGTTATAAATAAGTATGTATTGAATATTCTTATTATGACACATATTAACTAACTCAAATAGAGGACAAAGCGATGGCATTTCAAGTATCACCAGGCGTCGAGGTAAAAGAAATCGACGCAACGAATGTAGTTCCAGCCGTATCAACCAGCATTGGTGGATTCGCAGGCGCATTCAACTGGGGTCCAGTGGAGCAATTAGTAACAGTAAGTTCTGAACAAGAACTTGCAGCGACTTTTGGCGCTCCAGACGATTCCACAGCTAAACACTTCTTAGTAGCAGCATCTTTTTTAAAGTATGGTAATGCACTAAAAGTGGTTCGAGTAGCTTCCGGTCATTTAAACGCGACCGCACAGGGTACAGGACAGCTGATAAAAAATAATGAAGATTATGCGAATAATTATGCAGCGGGTCAGCTAAATTTGGGTAATTGGGCAGCTAAACATCCAGGCGTACTGGGTAATAGCTTAAAGGTATCAATGATTTCACATAGTGGAAGTAACTCCGTTTTTAACGGATGGGCTTACGCTGGAAATTTTGATGCTGCACCAGGTACATCTACATCAGCAGCTGCTGTCGGCGTTTCAAACGACGAATTGCATATTGTGGTTATAGATGAAGACGGAGCAATCTCCGGAACAGCTGGGACAGTATTAGAAACATTTGGGTTTGTATCACAAGCTTCAGATGCTAAGAAAGACGATGGTACCTCACTTTATTACGTTGATGTTATTACTACTCAATCTAACTATATTCGTTGGATTGACCATAATACAGCTAACTTAAATGAAGCCGGATTTACCCTAGCAGCAGCGAAAGCAGCCAACACAGATAGTGAAGGCGCTAGCCAATTTAAGACTCATACTTCATCGATTGAGGATTCACTTACAGGTGGAACCGACGATAACGCACCAACAGTTGGAGAAATAGCAACCGGATTCGATCTTTTATCCGATGCAGAAACTGTAGATGTTAACTTACTTTTTGCAGCAGCAGACGCCGATGGCGCTGAAGCAATTGCAGAAGATTTAATATCAATAGTAAATGCAAGGAAAGATTGTATGGCATTTATATCTCCACCACTAGAAGACACTGTTAACAATGCTACTCCAGCAGCAAGCGTAAAAGCTTTTGCTGATGGTTTAACATCAACATCTTACGCTTCATGTGATTCAACAGCATTATATGTATATGACAAATATAACGACAAATACAGATATATCGCTGCTTCAGGACACATGGCAGGACTTTGCGCAAATACTGATTCAGTAGCTGATGCATGGTTCTCACCAGCTGGAGTAAACAGGGGTCAACTTTTAGGAGTAACTAAATTGGCATTTAATCCTAAGAAAGCAGACAGGGATTCTTTATATAAAGCAAGAGTCAATCCTATAGTATCATTACCTGGACAAGGTACTTTACTATTTGGAGACAAAACTTTATTAAGTAGACCTTCAGCATTCGATAGAATTAATGTTAGAAGGCTGTTTATAGCATTAGAAAAGGCAGTTAGCACCGCAGCTAAAGCACAACTTTTCGAATTTAACGACGAATTTACAAGAGCACAGTTCAGAAACTTAGTTGAACCGTTCTTAAGAGACGTCAAAGGTAGACGTGGACTTTCAGACTTTTCAGTAGTCTGTGATACCACTAACAACACTAGCTCAGTAATTGATGGTAATAAATTTGTAGCTGATATCTTTATCAAGCCTGCAAGAAGTATTAACTTCATAACATTGAGCTTCGTAGCAACTAGGTCCGGAGTAGAATTCTCCGAGATCTCAGGTTCATAGGAGAATAAGACATGGCAATATTAGGCGTAGACGATTTTAAATCAAAATTAGTAGGCGGTGGAGCAAGGTCTAACCTTTTCAAGGTGACTATGAACTATCCGAGTTATGCACAAGGCGATGTTGAACAAACATCTTTCATGTGTAAGACAGCTCAAATGCCTGCATCAATTATAGCACCTATCCCTGTATTATTCAGAGGTAGAACATTGCAAATAGCTGGTGACAGAACATTTGACCCATGGACAATTACTGTAATCAACGATGTTGATTTTACAGTTCGTAACGCTATGGAACGTTGGATGAATGGTATTAATGGACATAACGAAAACACAGGATTATCTAATCCTACTGACTATCAATCAGACGCAATTGTTGAACAATTGAATAAGGCTGGAGAAGTTACTAAGAAATATGACTTTAGAGGTCTATTTCCAACTAACATTTCTGAGATAGAAGTAAGTTATGACTCTGAAAATACTATAGAAGAGTTCACAGTTGAATTCCAGGTACAATACTGGGAATCAGACACTACTTCGTAGGTATATAAATAATATTAGACGAGGGGATATAATGTCCCCTCTGATAGTATTGAGGTAAATGTATGGCTGAATTATTTGGCTTTGAAATAAATAGAAAGAGTTCTAAACAAAAGGAACTACCTTCATTCGTTCCTAAGACGGACGAGGATGGCTCGGGTGTAATTCAAGCGGGCGGTCATTTTGGTGCGTACATCGATATGGATGGCGACAAGTTCAAAAATGAAGTTGACTTGATACTAAAATACAGAGATATAGCATCACAACCAGAATGCGATGCCGCTGTTGAGGACATAATAAATGAATCAATAGTAGGTAATAACGATGAATCACCTGTTAATTTAGTATTAGACGAATTAGAAATATCAGACAAAATGAAAGACGCTGTCAAATTTGAATTTAGTACAGTCCTTAAATTGTTAAACTTTAACGCGTACGCTCATGATATATATCGTAAATGGTATATTGATGGAAGGCTGCCGTATCATATTATAATAGATAAAAACTCGCCTAAAAAAGGTATTCAAGAACTGCGATATATCGATCCTACCAAATTAAGAAAGGTGAAAGAGATTGAAGAAAAGCAGGACCCTAAAACAGGCGCTAAGATTATAGAAAAAAGCGATGAGTTCTTTTTATTCCAAGACAAATTAATGTCTGGAGCAGAACAAGGATTAAAAATATATCCTGATGCAATTGCATACTGTACATCTGGTCAAATGGACCCAGGTAGAAAAAGAATATTATCGTATTTACATAAAGCTTTAAAACCAGTGAATCAACTGAGAATGATGGAAGATTCACTAGTCATATACAGAATATCACGTGCCCCAGAACGTAGGATATTTTATATTGATGTTGGTAATTTACCTAAGGGTAAAGCCGAAGAATACTTAAGAGGTATCATGAATCAATATAGAAACAAGTTGGTATATGACGCATCGACTGGTGATATCAAAGACGATAAAAAACATATGAGTATGTTAGAAGACTTTTTCCTACCAAGAAGAGAAGGTGGAAGAGGTACTGAAATCACCACGCTACCAGGCGGCGAAAACTTAGGACAAATAGATGATATTATATACTTCCAAAAGAAATTATATAAGTCACTTAATGTTCCAGTTAATAGATTAGAACAAGAGGCTCAGTTTACACTAGGTAGAAGTAGTGAAATAACAAGAGATGAAGTAAAGTTTAAGAAGTTCATAGACAGATTAAGAAAAAGATTTTCTGATTTGTTTATGCAGTTATTAAAAACTCAATTATTACTCAAAGGTATTATTACTGAGAGTGATTGGAAAGATTGGAAAGAAAGTATTGCCTTTGACTATATTGAAGATAACTACTTTTCTGAACTTAAACAATCAGAAATGTTGAGAGAAAGATTTGAAATGTTAGGAAACTTAGATGAATATGTAGGTAAATACATTTCTAATGAATGGATACGTAAAAACGTATTACGTCAGACTGATGATGAGATTGAAGAAATTCAAAAACAAATCGATCAAGAGACAAAAGATGGAGATAATGAAGCTCCAGCTGGAGACGACCCTCGTTGGGACGGCTAATATTATAAATATATAAACAAGGATAAAACAAATGAATGTAAATGAATTGATAAAGAATCTACAAGATGGAGATAACGTTTCAGCAAATAAACAGTTTAATACTGTAATGGCTGACAAAATGACAGCTGCTCTTGATGCAAAGAAAATAGAAATAGCATCAGGAATGGTTCAGCGTAAAACTTCAGAAGAAGCACCTGTAGTAGCTGAAGAACAAACAACTGAAGAGGATTAATATCCTCTATTACTAGGTATTTAAATGAAATTAATAACAGAGTACGTAGAACAAAATATAGAAACGATTTGTGAACAAAAGAAAGATGGTAGTAAAGACTATTTCATCGAAGGTGTGTTCATGCAATCGAATAAAAAGAACAGAAACGGTCGTATTTACGAAAAAGCTAGCTTAGAAAGAGCAGTAGAAAAATACGTTACCGAACAAGTTAAACAAGGAAGAGCTGTTGGAGAGTTAAATCATCCAGAAGGACCAACAGTAAACCTTGACAAAGTTTCACACAAAATCACTGATTTGCATTGGCAAGGAAATGATGTTGTAGGAAAGGCATCAATATTAAAGACACCTATGGGAAAAATAGTCGAAGGACTACTCGAAGGTGGAGTTAAGCTTGGTGTTTCAAGTCGTGGTATGGGAAGTCTTGTACAGAAGAATGGCGCTAGTTACGTGGGGGACGACTTTATGTTGGCCACAGTAGATATCGTTCAAGACCCAAGCGCTCCAAGTGCATTTGTAAATGGAGTGATGGAAGGTGTTGAATGGGTATGGGATAACGGCCTTATTCGTCAACAAGATATTGAAGCAATTGAGACTGAAATTAAACGCGCTCCTCGCAAGGATTTGCAAGAAGCTGAAATAAGAGCGTTTAAAAATTTCCTCTCTAAATTAAATCTAAAATAGGAGAAAACTATTATGTCAGACGACAGAAATCAGTCAGACTTAGTTACATCTGTTGAAGAAGAGCAAGTAGATGCTCTCGTTGAAAATGAAATTTTAGACGAGGAATCTCTTGAAGAAACTTATGGCAAAGACAAGAAAAAAGTCAATGCTATGAAATATAACTCTAAAGAAGAACCAGTAGAAGAAGAGGAAGAAGATGAAGAGGAAGTCAAAGAAGACACTCCTGTAGTCGATATTCCAAAAACTAAAGCTGGAGTTATTCAAGCAACAGTTGATATGCTAAAGAAGGCTAAATCAGAAGACGCAAAGAAAATGTTCTCAAAGCTAGTTACTATTGATGATGAACCAGCAAATATTAAATCAGAAAAAGATGCAGAAAATACTACATCTAAAATGCCTGAACCTAAAGCGAAAGCTAAAGTAGAAGCCATTGATTTTTCTGACGATATAGATGCTATCATCCAAGAGGAAGCAACACTTTCAGACGGATTCCGCGGAAAAGCATCTGCAATATTCGAAGCAGTACTTACTAGTAAGTTAAGCGAAGAAGTTGACAGGCTTGAAGCAGAATATGCGCAAAATTTAGAAGAAGAAGTATCAGAAGTACAATCTTCACTAGTAGAAAAGGTAGATTCATACCTTAACTATGTAGTTGAAGGCTGGATGGAAGATAACCAACTCCAAGTACAGGAAGGTCTTAGGACTGAAATTGCTGAAGAGTTTATGACTTCACTACAATCAGTGTTCAAAGAACACTACATCGAAGTACCAGAAGGTAAAGAAGACCTCGTTGATGACCTCAGCGAACAAGTTTCTGAACTAGAAGTTACTTTAAATAAAACCACAGATGATAATATCGAGTTACATGCTAAAGTTCAAAACTTTGAAAAACAAGCTGTAGTAAGAGAACAATCATTAGGGCTTGCTGATACTGAAGCTGAGAAATTAGCATCATTAGTAGAAGATATCGATTTTGATAGCAAAGAAACTTTCGAAATGAAAGTGAAAACTGTTAAAGAATCATACTTCAAAAATGAAACTAACGAAACAGTGGATGAAGTTGACAGTTTATTAGGAGATGGAGCAGTCGAATCAGACGTTTCAGATACTATGGCTAGATACGGTCAAGCTATAACAAACTTTAATAATTAAGGAAAAAAAAATGTTTAATGCAGATAAAAACTTAATGGAAAAATGGAGTTCAGTACTCGATCACGAGTCAGTCTCCCCTATCCAGGATAACTACAAGAAAGCTGTCACAGCTAGATTGTTAGAAAACCAAGAAGTTGCCTTACAAGAAGAAAGAGTTCAAGCACAAGGAAATTATATTTCTGAAGCAGCAGCTGCCAATAATATTGGCGCTGGTAGTATTGGTTCATTTGACCCAGTATTAATCTCTCTCGTACGTAGAGCAATGCCAAACCTTATTGCTTATGATATCGCTGGCGTTCAGCCAATGAGTGGACCAACTGGTCTTATCTTTGCAATGAAATCAAAATACTCAACCCAGGGCGGAACAGAGGCTTTATTTGATGAAGCTGATACTGACTTTACTGGTACAGGTACTCATCAAGCCGAACCAACTGGTTTAGGTGGAGCAACTGATGCTGACTCAGACGGTACTATCGTCGATACAGCAGCTGCTGATATCACTAACACCTTTGGTACAGGTCTTGCAACTTCGGCTGCAGAAAGATTAGGAGTCGGCGCGTCCGGCGACGGTTCTTTCGGTGAAATGGCTTTCTCAATCGAGAAATCTACTGTAACTGCTAAGTCAAGAGCTTTAAAAGCTGAGTACACAATGGAATTAGCACAAGACCTTAAAGCAGTCCACGGACTAGACGCTGAAGGCGAACTTGCTAATATCTTATCAGCTGAAATTTTAGCTGAAATCAACAGAGAAGTTGTTAGAACTATTCTAACTAAAGCAAAAATTGGTGCTTTACAAACTTCAACTGCTGTTTCAGGTATTTTTGATGTTAACACAGACTCAGACGGAAGATGGATGGTAGAGAGATTTAAAGGTCTCATCATGCAAATCGAAAGAGAATGTAATGTTATCGCTAAAGAAACAAGAAGAGGAAAAGGTAATTTCATTATCTGTTCTTCAGACGTTGCTTCAGCTTTAGCAGCTGCTGGAATGTTGGATTATACTCCAGCTTTATCAGCTAACTTGAATGTTGATGACACAGGTAATACTTTTGCTGGTGTTCTTAACGGAAGAGTTAAAGTCTATATTGACCCTTACTCTACTATTGATTTTGTATGTGTAGGTTATAGAGGAACAAACCCGTATGACGCTGGTATGTTCTACTGTCCTTACGTACCATTAACAATGGTTAAAGCAGTTGGCGAGAATGACTTCCAACCTAGAATGGGATTCAAAACAAGATACGGTATGGTTGCAAATCCATTCGTAGCTGCTGACGGCACCGGTTCAGACCGTGCTAACCAGTACTTCAGAATCTTCAGAGTTGACGACATTATGGTGTAAACCGTAGTTAGTTAAATCTAATTCGACTAAAGGGTTTCTTCGGAGACCCTTTTTTTATGTGTATAAATA
>Ga0209336_10000693_pt1 | contig 17054 bp, 25 predicted proteins | sample LinPmetageLP32_FD_184042 | JGI IMG/M metagenome (GOLD analysis project Ga0209336, IMG submission 184042) | Marine viral communities from the Pacific Ocean - LP-32 (SPAdes) (version 2) | ecosystem: Environmental > Aquatic > Marine > Oceanic | place: Pacific Ocean | collected 2009-08-23 | reverse complement strand
CCTTGGCAGCCCTCTCCTCTGGGGTGCCGGTAGCTGGCCTGATCTCCCAGGTCACATTATCCATGACCTCAGCCCAGGCATTGAGCTGACAGATTTGTTTTTTCTGCTCATTGCTCAACTTCTCGAAATCAATCGTCTCGAGTACATCGGCTATCTTGTCCTGGGTAGCACTGTATTTGCCAAGCCCTACATATGTAACCTTGCCCTCATCAGTGATTGCTAGAACTGCGACACACTCATAGGTGCTTTTCTTAGGCTTACACCACTTACCATTCTTAGGATTGAGCGTTTGTTTGCAAAGCCTGTCCCCGTTCTTAGTAGTCTCAATCCAGAACCTGGCCTCGGTCTTAAGGGTGTAACCCCAGGGCCAATCTTCTACCACGTAGGCAGTATCAAAACATTTTGCATTATATAGTAATTCCATTATGCAGTCTCCTTTTCTGGGTTAGCGATTAGAGCCTCTCGTTCCTTTACGATGGCATCCAATGTCTCATTAACTTTGTAACAAGCTAAGTTTACCTTGAACCGATTTTCTAAAATCGCATCGCTGATTTTTCCTACATCGAATGGACCATCGTCAGGCATCCTTTTCATCTCGTCTGTCATGAACTTAAGCGTGTCTTCAATCGCACATAGTTTCTGCAATTGCTTGTTATACTCCAGCAACACATTACGGAGATATACTTTGAACTCTGCGCTATTCTGTGTCTTTGGTTTGTGTACGTAATTCTTACTCATTAAGCAGTCTCCTTAGTGAGTGTGGCTTTGGCGTCACCGTTTGGATGGTATGGGCAGAGGTCCCAATCATGTTCGAGGCCGTCTATGAAGTATTTAAGGTCATCGACAACATCTTTTTTGGTCATCTGGTTGTACTCTGGTTCACAAACCCAGGTGGTAGTCCCGTAACCAGGGTGGGTCCACGGCAGCTTGAAGGCGAAGTCCATCACGCCACAACTGAAGCTATAGTCCTCAACCTTTTCCCACCGCTTTACGCCGAGGGCCTTTTTCATTTGGGCTTCTGTAAACATTATGCAGTCTCCATTTCGTATTCTGGCAAATCTAGGAAATCATTTATTTCCATATCTAACATTGCCCTTTGAACCTTGCCGGCATTGGTCCAGGCAAACATGACCCTCATTTCAACATCGTTGTGCAAGATATCGAAGATGACGGGATAGTTGAGGTTGACATTGCAAACCTGTTTTAAGTGGTCCGGGTCTAAAGCCCTGTTCTTACCGGCCTTGATAGCCTTCTTGTTAAGGGCAAATAGTTTTGCCCCTGGGATGAATTTTATTTTCTTAGGCATTAGGCAGTCTCCTTTTCTAACTCAGCCAATCTCTCTTTGATCTTCATTTTTGCAAACCCGTTACCAGGGCTGGCTGGTTTGCGATTGCACTCTCTTAGCAACATTTTGAGGTACGCAATTTCGCGGGGTGGCTTGCAGTGCTTAATTTGGTTAGGCATTATATTGTTTTCTCTCCTTGTTTATGTGTTGTTCATTTCTCTTACACCTTGAATATAGTACCATTGCAATTGTATTACAATAGCCAAGGGGTACTTTTTTATATTTTTTTTAAAAAGGATAAATTATGGATGTCGAACAGCAGCAGCTATATCTCTCTAAGTCTTTGAGAGAATGGCTAAAAACAGCGGCTAAAGAAGAAAGACGCAGTGTCTCGAGCTTAGCAGAAAATTTATTGAGAGAGGGTCTTGAGCGGCATTACAATAGCCAAAAGTCCCAAATCAATAAGCTAACTGAGCTTGCTAGAAGATGACAGCCAGAAATAAAAGGCGTGGCTATGAGCTCGAAAAAGAGGTGCAGGACTATTGGACCGGCCTCGGAGTTGATTGCAAGCGTATCCTGGGCAGTGGTGCCTATAAGAATTACTCCTCTGACTTAGCCGGAGACTTGAGACTAAACGGGCTCCTGGTCGAGTGCAAAAGAAGAAAAGGTGGTAGCGGCTTTAAGAGCCTCTATGACTGGTTTGAGCAAGACGAGGCCGACTTATTGGTTGTAAGAGCCGACAGGAAGCCCCGTCTTTATATAATCCCAGAACCATTAATGGGCAGGTTTGCTGCCGAAATGGGCTGGACAAAAGAGCAAGGAGAAATAGAAAATGCTTGATTTAGATAATGGTGATGGCGGTGAATACATCCGTTTTAAGCCTTCGGTAAATGCCTGGTATGTAGATGGTGAGGAGTTTGACCTCAAAGGACTGGCTATCGACCCGGCAAGCCTTAATACGGGCTGGGGCAAGATACAAGAAGGTGAGGCCCCTGTCTGGGCCTGGGATGATACGGTAGGCGTTAGAAGCCCCAGGCCAGAGGGTGATTATAAAAGAGGCTTCAGCGTTAAGATATGGCTTAAAGATAAGGGCTGGCGCGAATGGTCCTCAAACGGAGCCGGGGTCAATAAAGGCCTCAGCAATATCTGGAAATCAATACATGACGGGATAGCTGCCAACCAGGGCAAGCTGGCCGGTCTAAAATATACTGGCTCGACTGCCGACACCAGCGGCAAGGGTGCAACTCGAATTCCTAATTTCGAGTTAATCCAGTGGATTGATAATCCGGGGGTAGCAAGTTCCCCTGCCCCGGTGCCTCCTCCCGCACAAAAGGATGACGATCCCTTATTCTAGCCAGTAGGGGGCAGGGTCTAGGCATCAACTAACCCTGCCCTTTAGGATTTTTAATGACCGAAATTAGCCAACATATAAAGATAGTTGCACAGGCACTGCTTGGTGAGCCTAACAAAAGACTATCAAGCAGCTCCGAGCTTAGGTGGGGCAATCATGGCTCTTTATCTGTGGACCTGGCTAAAGGCACATGGTTTGACCATGAGGCTGATGAAGGCGGGGGCGTTATTGACTTAATCAAAAGAGATAATCCGCTAGTCAATATAAATGAGTTTCTCGAAAGCCTGGGGATTGGTGAACAGCCCAAAACTAACGGACATGACACTATCAAGGCTTCTCATGTTGCCACATATCAATATGCTAATGAGTTTGGAGAGGTAACGTATGAAGTGTTACGCTTCCATCCTAAAACATTTAGGCAGCGCAGAGTCGTTGAGGGCCGGACCGTGTGGGGCCTGGGTGATACTGAGCCCCTGCCCTATCATCTACCGGACATAATCAATAACCAGGATAAGCCTATCTTTATTTGTGAGGGTGAAAAGGACGCAGATAATTTATCTGCCCTGGGGTTTGTGGCTACGTGTAATAGTGGCGGTGCTGGTAAGTGGGCTATTAGCCTTAATAAATGGTTTGAGGGCCGGGATATAATCCTGGTGCCTGATAATGATGCTGCCGGTGAGGCTCATGTTAAAACGGTCCTAGGGCATCTACAAGGCAAGGCTCGAAGGATTAAGGTTGTTCGGCTGCCGGTCAAAGATAAGGGCGATGTATCAGACTGGCTGCAATCCGGGGGTAATGCCCAGGGGCTCAAAGAGCTGATAAAAGCTGCCGAGGAAATCACCGATAAAGTCACGCCCCTTCCTATCTTAACGCTAGCAGATATTGCCAAGCTGCCACCAGTGACCTGGCTTGTAGACGGGCTTATCCCTAAGGGCTCACTTGCTATGATGTATGGTGAGCCAGGCTGCGGTAAAACATTCATAGCCCTGGATATGGCCCTTAGTATTGCCCATGAGTCTGACTGGCAGGGTCAAGGGGTGCAAGGCGGTAGTGTGATTTATATCGCAGGAGAAGGTGTAGGCGGCCTTAAAAAGAGGGTTTTAGCCTGGCATCAAAGACATGGGAAACAAAGACACGCTCCTTTCCTGGTGATACCAGCGGCTGTTGACCTCATGGAAGATACCCAGGACCTACATAATACAGTAAAGGCTGTAGCTGATGGACCGGTGGGCCTGGTGATATTTGACACGTTGGCACGGTCTATGACCGGGGATGAAAACAGCTCCCAGGATATAGGCCAGGCTATCAAAGCTATGGACGCAGTAAGAGAGGCTTTTAACTGTTGTGTCCTGGCCATTCATCACAGTGGCAAGGATGGTAGTAGAGGAGCTCGAGGGTCATCTGCTATTCTCGGAGCCGTTGATACATCGATGAGGATAGATAGGGTTGGTCAGACGGTCAGTCTTACAGTTGAAAAGCAAAAAGACGCAGAAATGATTGACCCCATTTATATGAATACAATCTCAATTGAAATCGAGGATGATATGCTCGGCCTTGATACAGACACAAGCCTGATATTGGAGAGAACAACAACCGGGCCAGCTCCTATAAAGGGGCTAAGGCCAGCTCAAAAGGTAGTGCTCGATGCACTCACAGAGGCTCTAATTGTGCATGGTCAGCCGTCCCCCGGTGGTAAGAATTACCCAGAAAATATATCTGTAGTCCAGGAGAGTGAGTGGCGAGCTGTAGCCATGGCAAAGAGTATCTCAACAGGTTCTCCGGATGCTGAGAGGAAGGCTTTTAGCCGCGCAGCAGAGGTTTTAATCCATAAAAAACTGGTGTGTAAATGGTCTAATTTAGTGTGGAAGGTAAGTGAATGAACGGTGAAAAAATGGGACAAAAAGCTGGGACAAACGGAAAATTAGAAAATGTCCCAACCGGACAAAGCCCGGACAAAATGTCCACAATGAAAACAACAACTTACGGCTCATTGGACAAGAGTGGGACAGCGTTTGTCCAGACCGGACGGACAGGACACTCTCTAGAGTCCTGTCCAACTGTCCCATGTGTCCAGGATAGGGTAGCTAGAAGCATGGAGCTAAAGTGGGGAATTGGAAGGCTCGAGACTTTGGTTAGTGAGGAGCTGGCTGAGAAGTTTAAACGGCAGCAAGAGTTACTTAATGAGGCTATTGAAAAGCTAGGAGTACATGACCGGGCAATGTGCCGGGCTTATCAGCTTCTAGATGCTGAGGCTACCAGGCTAAAAGCTAAGCCCGATGAAACAGGAGAGTTTATAGATGACGAAATCCCATTCTGATAAACCGGAGATTAGAAAGTACAGTGTCCTGCCAGCTCGATCTATCCAGGATGATAATCTGCATTGGACAACGCTCCGGGTGCTAGGTGCTATCTGTCTTTATACTAATGCATACGGTGTTGCCTGGCCGTCAAGAGAGACAATCGGCAGACATATCAGCCGGAGCACAAAGACAGTATCTATTCATGTGGCTCGATTAATGAAGGCCGGATATGTTCGAAAGCTACAGCCAAGAGACTATCCAGGCGTTAAGAGAAAGAGTGCCTGGCGTACGAATAGGTATCAGGTGATGTTTGACGGCCCTCAGACGGAGTTGCCGAGCCGGGAGCAGTTCTGGGCTCCGAGGCCTAAAGTAGCCGCTGACGGGCTTGAGAATGATGCACAACCGGTAATGCAGAATAGAAGGGAGTCCGAGGGTGCTAATCCTGATTTTAGGATATTGGCACAAGCGTTCTGTCAAGGCGTGGAAATGGCCAGTGGTCAGTCCAGATTGCCAGCAGCCAACCTCGAATATGCCAGGAGTCTATCTGATAGAGGTATCAAGCCTGAGGCTGTGAAGACTGCAACCGTTGATATGACTAGGGCTAACCTTAAGATAGGCAGGACACCACCACTTACAATTGAACAGGTAGCAAAATGGGCAGCCTTATGATAGCCTATATTTACAATAGCCAACCGTTGGTATTGCAATTGCAAGAGGGTACCATGTTTTCTGCTAAGTCATTGTTTTTACACGATTGCCACCCTTGCCCCCCCGGGGTCCGCGTGTATATACGGGGGGTTCACCCAAAATTTTGGAGATTTACTAATGGACGTTGACCGATACTCTGAGGCTATCGAGAGTGTAGCCGCCATCCTCAAGGAGAGGAACTTACACTATGGGGCTCCGTATTCCAATCATGTCGCGATAGCGCAGCTTTGGTCGGTGCTATTGCAAGAGGACATAAGCCCTAACCAGGTAATCATGTGCATGGTTGCTGTGAAGTTATCGCGGCTTATGCATGAGGATACGCACGATGATAGCTGGGCTGACATTATTGGCTATGGCGGTTTAGGCCGTGGTATTTCGGATATTGAGAAGGAGGTTGAGAATGTCGTTAGACTCCGCGACAGGGATGACGATTGAGGAGCTTCGAGAGGAGCTAAGGGTATTGTCAGACAAGGTTATTAATTTCAAGCCTACTCAGAAGGATGGACCCAGGCCGTATTTGCAAAGGCGCATGACACCTGGCGAGGCTAGGGGCAGGAGCGGTTGGCGCAGGGGATTAAGCCTTGACTAAGCTTACAACCCGCCAGGCTCGCAAGGCTTTGGTGTTTGGCACTGATGATGAGAAGGAAGCTGTAAAGCAGGAGTTAGCCACACTTGCGTCATCTGATATTACCGAGGTTATGAGCTGGGATGAGCAAGGCCGGGTGACGTTAAAGGATGCGAAGGATGTGCCTTTGCATACCAGGAAGGCGATTAAGAAAGTGAAGGTTACGCCTACCAGGATGGGCAATGCGATTGAGATTGAGATGCATGATAAGGTATCTGCGTTGCGTATGCTGAGTCAGCATCATGGATTATTAACACCGGGGCTTGAGCAGAGTAGCCGGCCGTCTGTGCTGGGTATTAATCTGCATGGACCTAACGTGACGGAATATGAGGAGAGTGATGGCAAGGACGAGTAAAGCAAGGGATAGGTCAGCCAGGCGCAAGGAAGATACATCCGGGGTATTTGGCGGGTTAGATTTGGATTTTAGCACTAGTCCTACGGTGTGGAATTTTCTAGGTGATGATAGTTTTTTCCGGGGATTGATGGGGCCTGTTGGCAGCGGCAAGAGTTATGCCTGTGCGGCTGAGATAATGTTGAGGGCTGTAAAGCAGCCGGTATCTCCTAAGGATGGGATACGTTATACCAGGGCTGTTGTTGTAAGGAATAGTTATCCGGAGTTAAGGACAACAACACTTAAGACATGGCATGAGCTTTTCCCCGAACACGTATTCGGGCCTATGAGATGGAGCCCGCCCTTAACGCATCACATTAAGTTGCCGGCCAGGGGTGATGCAGCAGGGATTGATTGCGAGGTGATATTTCTGGCATTGGACCAGCCCAAGGACGTAAGAAAGCTGCTCAGTCTTGAATTATCTTTTGCCTGGGTCAATGAGGCTAGGGAGTTACCGCTCAGCATTGTCCAGGGTTTGACTCATCGTGTCGGGCGTTATCCATCTAAGGGGAATGGCGGTTGTCCCTGGCGAGGGATATGGGCTGATACTAATCCCATGGCAGATGATCATTGGTGGTATCGCTTATCTGAAAAGGAGAAGGTCCGGGGAAAGTATCGTTGGAATTTTTATAAGCAGCCCCCGGGGATGATTGAGACGAATAGTTCGATGGATGATGCTGTTTTAGGCGGTGGTAAGTATTGGCGTAATTCAAATAGGGCTGAGAATATAAAAAATCTGCCGCAAGGATATTACGAGCAGCAGTTGGGCGATAAGGAGCTGGATTGGATTGAGTGCTATGTTGGCGGTAAATATGTGTATGTTAAGGAAGGCAAGCCTGTCTGGCATGAGTTTGATGATACGATTATGGTGGATAAGGAGCTGGCAGTTGATAACGCCCTGCCCCTTCATGTGGGCCTGGACTTTGGTTTGACTCCTGCGGCTGTGATTGGCCAGCGATATCCATCTGGCAAATGGCACGTACTTGATGAGATTGTAACCGAGGATATGGGGCTGGAGCGATTTGGCCAGATGTTGCTCTATGAGTTAAATATGAAATATCCAAAGCTCGATGTAAAGGTGTGGGGTGATCCTGCGGGTATGAAGCGCGATGAGATATTCGAGGTAACGGCCTTTGACCATTTACGCACCATTGGGCTGACAGCTCAGCCAACTGCTAGTAATGATTTCCAAGTAAGGCGTGAGGCAGGAGCTGCACCTATGCTCCGGCTAGTAGATGGTAAGCCAGGGCTTAGGGTTAATGCCAGGTGTACTAAGCTGCGTAAGGCTCTTGCTGGCGGGTATCATTTTAAGAGGGTTGGTATTTCTGGCGGGACAGATAGGTTTCGAGATGCGCCAAATAAAAATGATTCGAGCCATGTTGGTGATGCGTATGGGTATTTATTATTAGGAGCTGGTGAGCATAGGCGTATGACCAGGGGCGTATCCCGGCATCGATTTGAAGGTGCAGTTGCCAATACCAGTTTTAACATATGGTAACAGCAGATGATATACAGCGATGGTGCGGCTATCGTACTGTTGATTTTCATTATGGGCATATTGCGCTAATGGATTTAAAAGAAGAGGCCCAGCAGCTCGGGGCCTCAGTGCCTAATTATCTGGAGTATATGCAGCGACATACTGAAGGCACCCCGGCATTTACGATATTAGATAGGGGTCATGTTGTATTGAGCTTTGGCATTTATCCTATCTGGCCAGGCCTTGCAGAAGGCTGGATGGTTCCAAGCAATCACATTAATGGCAGGGCAGTTGCGCTATGCAGGGGTGGTAGGGAGATATTCTTGCGTATTGGGAGTGCTATGCAATTGCGTAGATTGCAGTTCATGGTTCGTTCATCTCACTTACAGGCTGTCAGATTTGCAGAGGCTTTGTACTTTAAAGAAGAAGCTACCCTCTCCCGGTATGGGCCTGAGGGAGATGATTATAAAGTTTATGCGAGGTTTTACTAATGGGCGGTATGTTCTCAACACCCCGGGCTCCAACAAATCAGTTTGCAGCTCAGCAAAAAGCAATGGATAGACAAGCTGAGATTTTGGCAAAGCAGGAAGCAAGGCTCGAGTCTGAAGAGATGTCAGCTCGAGGTAGAGCTGCTAGTTCAGCAAGGTCAAGGCGTAGAGGTGGTTATAGATTGCTGCTATCTCCGTCTAGAACAAATGCACAGGTTGGTATTAAAGGAAGTGGAGATACTCTTGGCACCTAAAAAAGTATGGGATAAGCCTCGTCCAAAAGGTTTGGGTAAACCAACAACATTAAGCAAAAAACAAAAAAAACGAGCTATGGATATGGCTCGAAAATCAGGCCGTCCTTATCCAAATCTTGTTGATAATATGAGAGCTGCTCAGAAGTGACCCTCAAGCGTCACCAAAATCCTAAAGGTGGGCTAAACGCTGCGGGTCGAGCGCACTTTAAACGAAAGACCGGGGCTAATCTTAAGCCGCCAGTAAAACGAGGAGATAATCCAAGACGTGCTAGTTTTTTGTCAAGAATGGGTAATATGAAAGGGCCAGAACGTGACAGTAAGGGAAAGCCTACGAGATTACTACTTAGCCTTCGTGCGTGGGGTGCAAGTAGTAAAGCTGATGCTCGTAAAAAAGGGGCATCAATCAGCAAACAAAACAAAGCCAAAAAGTAAAGAGGTCGCGTACCTCAAAGGAAAGAAAGAAAAGCAGCAGCAATCAGCAAACGATTGAAGGGTAAGAAAAATGGCTAAGCTAACACCCCGCGAGATAATGAAACGCTCCGAGAAAGCTGAGCAGCGCAAAGACCAATGGAGGAATATTTACGAGGAGTGTTACGAGTTTGCACTTCCGCAGCGTAATCTTTATTCGGGATATTATGAAGGCAAAACCCCTGGGCAAGACAAGATGGCGAGAGTGTTTGATGCAACGGCTGTAAATTCTACGCAGCGATTTGCCAATCGAATCCAGTCAGCGTTATTCCCGCCATATAGAACCTGGTGCAAGTTGCAGCCTGGTAATGATGTGCCAGAAGAACGAAAAGATGAAATCGGATTATCGCTTGATATCTATACTGATAAAATGTTTGAGGTAATCCGGCAAACAAATTTTGACCTGGCAATGTCTGAGTTTCTACTAGACCTGTGTGTGGGAACAGCCGTGATGTTGGTCCAGCCGGGAGATGAAGATGCACCGGTGCGATTTACAGCAGTGCCTCAATATTTGGTGAGCCTCGAGGAAGGCCCTTACGGTGTTGTGGATAACGTCTATCGTAAGATGAGAGTGCGCCTGGACGTAATCGAAAGACAATGGCCTGATGCAAAACTGCCTGAGGATTTACTCCGCAAGAAACAAGAAACACCAGATGAGGAAATTGATTTAATCGAGGCTACTATCTGGTCGGAGTCAATGCAGACATATTGCTATCATCTGGTTTATGCAAAAGATAAAAAAGAAAATGGCGCAGTAGACCTGGTGTATCGCACGATGGATGTAAGCCCCTGGATTGTAGCCAGGTATATGAAAGTCGCGGGTGAAGTGTATGGGCGTGGGCCTCTTGTCAGTGCGCTACCGGATATAAAAACACTGAATAAGGTTAAAGAGTTAGTCCTTAAAAATGCTAGTATTGCTGTCGCTGGGGTTTATACAGCCGCAGATGATGGGGTACTTAATCCTCAGAATATCAAAATACAGCCAGGAAGTATTATCCCGGTGGCTCGAAATGGTGGTCCAGCCGGTGAAAGCCTGAAGCCCCTGCGCTCAGCAACAGATTTCAATGTGGGTCAGCTTGTTATAAATGATTTGGTTATGGGCATTAAAAAGATGCTGCTCGATGATACCCTGCCCCTGGATACACAGTCAGCCAGGTCAGCAACAGAAATAGGCGCGAGGGTACGTGAGCTATCAACAAACATGGGTGCTGCCTATGGTCGAATGATTGTTGAGGCTATGATGCCTCTTGTAAATCGTATCCTGGCTGTTATGTCCGAGAAAAATTTAATCGATATGCCGCTAAAAGCAGACGGCAAGGTTATCCGAATTGTGCCAGTTTCTCCTCTGGCACAAGCACAAAACATGGAAGATTTGCAGAATGTATTGCAGTTCGCACAGATAGCAGCTTCAGCCGGGCCTATGGGTCAGGTGGCTATAAATCAAGATGAGATGGTTGATTACATTGCTGAGAAGATGGGCGTACCTCAACGCGTTGTAAATAATTCTGAAACTCGAGAGCAAGTCATAATGCAAATGCAAAACACAATGACACAGATGCAGCAAGGCCAGGCTCCAAGTGAATAATGATGAGTTAGATAAAATTTTCGTGAGATGTTTCTCCACGGAAAGCGGACAGTCGGTGCTCGAGTATCTTCGTAATACAACCATTGAGCAAAGCACCTGGTATCCGGGCGATGATGCAAGTCATGGCTATTACAGAGAAGGCAGAAACTCGATTGTCCGGGATATTGAGAAACGTATTAAAAGAGGACGAGAGACATGAATGAAGACGAATTGGCCGTGAGCGAAAACTCGGAAGAGCCGCAAACCGATAACCAGCCTGAGACTTTATTAAATCCAAAAACAGAAGCTCCTTCTAATGAAGAGCTCGAGGCTATGCCTCATACAACCGAAGAAGAAGACGAAGAGGATGTTGATTGGGGTGAAAGACCTGAGTGGATACCCCAACAATTCTGGGATGAAAAAGATGGCCCAGACGTAGAGGGTGTTTTTAAATCCTATAACGAGCTGCGATCTAAAATGTCAGCCGGCTTGCATAAAGCACCAAAAGACGGGGCTTATGATACTAAGATATTATCAGATGCGGGTGTTGGCGATGAAGATGAAATGCTTAGCGGTTTTGTGGATGTAGCAAAAAACCATGGCATCTCCCAGGATGCATTTAACGAAATGGCAAGTTTATATCTTGATGCGGTTGGCGGGGCTGAAGAGCAAGCCCAAACATCTATAAAAGAAGAAAAGGCGAAATTGGGCCGCAACGCTGATAGAATTATCGAAACGACAGACAAGTGGCTAACTAAGCTAGGCAGCTCAGGTGTACTAAATGAAAGCGAAGTAAATGCATTAGCTAACGCTTCAAACAATGCTTATTTTATTACAGCTCTTAATAAAATTAGAGAGTCATACAATGAGGCTCCTATCCCTGCGATTGATATCCAGGAAGGTGCAAAGATGACACAAACAGATTTAGCATCGATGATTGCTGACCCTCGTTATGGCAAAGACATGGCCTATACAAACAAGGTGCAGCAAGACTGGTTCGAGGCTTCCGGTGAAATGTAGTGTGTTATACAATAGCTAAATCTATCTGTTGTCAGTTGCAAAGATGTATCCAGGTGATATGTTTGTGTAACTGACAACCTTTACGGCCAGTTATCGCACCTCGGCCCAAACGGATAACCGCTGCGAATTTACCTTTATTAACTTTAATTGGAGAAGCAAATGGCTATTTCTGTAAGTAATGCATTTGTTACCCTCTTTGACTCCGAGGTGAAGCAAGCATACCAGGGACAAAGAACCCTGGGTGGTCTGGTTCGAGAGCGAGCTGTTGAGGGATCAACTGTAAAATTTCCAAAGATCGGCAAAGGCACTGCATCTATAAGAGTGCCTCAAACTGATGTTACACCAATGTCAGTAACCTATAGTCAGGTAACAGCAACCATGGAAGATTTCATTGCGGCTGAATATTCTGACATATTTAACCAGGCAAAAGTAAACTTCCAAGACCGGGCTGAGCTTGTCCAGGTAGTTTCTGGCGCAATTGGCAGACGTATGGACCAAGTTGTTTTAGACGCACTTGTGGCATCTAGCGGCACTAATACTGTGGCTAATTCAGTGGGTGGTTCTAATACAAATCTGAATGTTGCAAAACTTCGTGAAACTAAAAAGAAGATGGATGCTAAAAACGTACCAGGTGAAGGGCGAACAATCATTGCTCATGCCAATAATATGGATGCGCTACTAGCTGAGACTTCTGTAACCAGTTCTGATTTTAACACCGTGAAGGCCTTAGTAACCGGTGAGGTGAATTCGTTTCTCGGCTTTAATTTCGTCTCAATTGGAGACAGAGACGAGGGTGGCCTAGCGATTGACGGCTCATCTGACAGAATTGTTTACGCCTTTCACCGGGATGCTATGGGCCTTGGTATTGGAATGAACCAACAAAGTCGCGTTGATTATATACCAGAGAAAACATCCTTTCTGGTTGCGTCAATGTTTTCTGCCGGAAGTGTCGCAATCGATGCTGAAGGTATAACCAAAATCACTTGTCGTGAAAGCTAAGAGGAGACTGAAATATGGCATATTCTGCAACAGGTCTACAGCCTATTGGTGGTCAGGGCAAAGCTGGGTCAGCCCCGCAAATGTGGAGCTATACCAGTGCTGACGCAATAGCGACTGTAAACACCGAAGGGTATTTCAATGCTGCTGCTGACTTACTAAAAGTTGGTGATTTGATGTACGTACATGATAGTGCAACTCCCACTGGGAGCCTCGTCATTGTCTTATCAAACACAGGCACAGTAGTTGACGTATCAAACGGAACAACGATTGCTGTAACTGACAGCGACTAATTTCTCCTGGGAGAGCGAGATGGCATCTGGCGATACAAAATTATCAATATGCAGTGATGCGCTGATAATGCTAGGGGCTGCCCCGCTCTCCTCATTTTCTGAGGGTACTGATGCTGCCCAAATCACAGACCGGTTATATGATGATATCCGGGACTCAACTCTGGGGATGCATCCCTGGACTTTCTCATTTAAAAAAACGCAGTTAAGCAGAACAACTGATACACCCGTGAATGAATACAAATATGAGTATAATTTACCAGGTGACAGAATTAATAATGTCCGAGCCGTATTTACAAATGGCACATCTGCTGCAAGCCCTATTCAATATGGCTGGGAGATTTTCGGTGATAAACTTCTTACAAGCGAAGAAGAAATATACGTAGATTATCAGTTTGCTACTAATGAAGGCGAAATGCCTACTTACTTTATTCAACTATTAAAATACATGGTAGCCTGGAATATTGCTGAGACTGTTACGGACCAAATCACAAAAGCAGAATATTTTAGAACAATCGCGATGGGAACACCCTCAGAAAACATGAGAGGTGGTTTTTTTAGAGTCGCAACATCAATAGATAGTCAGAGCCGTCAAACAGAGGCGATAGAGGATTATAGCCTTATATCGGTGCGTGGATGAGCCGACTTGTTCAGATACAAACAAATTTTAGTGTAGGTGAGATTGACCCGTTACTGCGAGCTAGAATAGATTTAAAACAATATTACTCAGCTCTCGAGACTGCTAAAAATGTAATTATACAGCCGCAGGGCGGTGCTAGGCGAAGAGAAGGTTTACGCTTTATAACCTCTTTGGATAGCGGTGCTGCCAATGGAGTGCGGCTGATACCGTTTGAATTTAATACATCTGATAGCTATATGTTTGCTATTACCGCTGGCAAGTTATATGTGTTTAGAGACAAAGCGTTAGTTACTAATATTAATGGAACAGGTAATAACTTTCTTGCTGTATCTGAGATTACGGCTGCGATGTTATCAACACTGCGATTTGCTCAAAGTGCAGATACAATAATCTTCGTACATGAAGACCTTGAGCCTATAAAATTAGTACGTGGTGCTAATAATTCTACATGGACCAAATCAACTATCTCATTTACTGAGCGGCCTTATTACCCATTTACTTTATCAACTTCAAACCCTGCTGCTGATATTACACCAGATAGTACAACTGATAATGTAAAAATTACAGCTAGTTCCTCTGTCTTTGCATCATCTAATGAACATCAATACATAAACATACTTTCTACTTTCGGGCGGCTCAGAATTGTAGATTATGTTAGTGGTACTGTTGTAAAGTGTGTTGCTGAGGTTCCACTATTCTCAACAGATGTTATCTCTCAAAATGATTGGGAGCTTGAGACAGGATACGAAAACGCCTGGTCGAGTACAAAAGGCTGGCCTAAATCCATAACTTTCCATGAAGGCCGTCTCTGGTTTGCTGGCTCTAAGTCCCTGCCCTCAACTGTTTGGGCCTCTAGGGTTAATGACTTTTTTAATTTCGATAAGGGCGAAGGGCTAGACGATGCTAGCCTCGAGGCTACTATATCAACCTCAACTCTGAATTCTTGCACCGATATTTTTAGTGGTCGTGACCTACAAATATTTACAACCGGGGGTGAGTTTTACGTCCCTCAAGCAAACCTAACACCTATAACACCCAGTAATTTTATTGTTAAGATTGCTACCAGGAATGGCTCAAAAGCAGATGTTGGCATTGTAGGTGTTGATTCCGGGACATTATTTATTCAAAGAAAAGGCAAGTCTCTTAACGAATTAGCTTTCACAGATACTGAGCTGGCATACAATACTAGCAATGTCTCTATGCTATCTGGTCATCTATTCAAAACCCCGGTGGACATGGCTATCAGAAGAGCAACGTCTACAGACGAGTCAGACCGGCTTATGATAGTAAATTCTGAAGACGGGTCACTGGTGGTATTTAGTTTGCTGCGGTCCCAGGAAGTAACAGCACCGGCAAAGTTTACAACAGATGGCGAGTTTGTATCTATTGGAGTTGATGTAGATACAATCTATGCAGTTATTAAAAGAACAGTAAATAGCGCAGCTCAATATTATGTAGAGTATTTTGACAACACACTGCACCTCGACAGTTCTGTTTATTCTGCTTCTGCTGCAAGTTCTATTGCTGCGGCTCATCTAAATACCGAAACTGTAAAAGTTATTCTTGATGGAAATATCCAGGCAGATAAAACGGTAAGCGGCAACACGGTTACATTTGACAGGTCTTCTGCATCAACAATTGAGGTGGGTTTAAATTACACTGTTGAGATTAAAACCATGCCTGTTGAGCCTCAGATACAATCTGGGTCAATGCGTGGATTTAAAAAACGTATTCTCGAAGTTAATGCCGAGCTGTTTGAAACTCAGGCTCTAACTGTCAATAGCCAGCAAGTACAATTCAGACAGTTCGGAGAAGATAATCTTGACTCATCTGTAAGTAAATTTACCGGAATAAAAACTGTAGGGCCTCTGCTGGGCTTTGACAAGCAAGGTCAGATAACAATTACACAAAGCGTTCCGCTCGATATGACGGTTTTAGCTTTAGATTATAAGATAAGTGTAGGTGCATAAATGGAAGCGGTATCAGTAGGCGCAAAGGTTTTTGCTGGTTTTGCCCAATTGCAACAGGGTAAAGCCCAGGCGCAACTTTATGCAATGCAAGCAAAACAAGCTGAAATGCAAGCTAAAGTGCAACAGCTTCGATTCCGCAGCGAGGCAATTAATCACAAACGCCAGGGGGTTGAGGTTTTAAAGCGAGTCGCACAGAACTTCGCAACCATAAACGCTCGAGCTGCGGCTGGTTCTATAGACCCGTTTTCTGGTTCTGTTGCTAATCTGGCAGTTTATAACCTGGGTAAAGGTGTAACAGATTTTTACACAACAAAAGAAAATCAGGAAATCGCTAAGACTGGTGGTCAAATTGCGATAGCAACCGGGGCTATTCAATCTGCTCAATATAATGCTGCTGGGAGAATGGCAAGGACGCAAGGCATGATTAATGCTCTTTCAACCTTCACATCTGCTGGTATGCAAGCTCAAGATTTAGGGATGTTTAGTCCAAGCCCTCAGCCAATGAGTAATCCTGGATATGTGGAATTTTAAAGATGGCAGATTTATTTGACAGATTAACAAACCAGCCAATTGGTACAGCAACCCCGGCTCCCTTGCCTTCTGTTGATTTTGCAGCAAATCGAGAGGCTGTAAGAACAAGTCAGACCATAGCTAATGCAATGGATCGCATATCTAATAGTGCATTTAAAAGAGCTGAGAGAAGTCAGACTATAGCAGGGTCATTGCAGGGCTCTACAGACCCGTCAGGCACTCTTCAAGGGTTGCAAGGTCGTGACCTTACTAATCTTAATATACAAGAGTCAGCGGCGTATAAAACAGCAGTTGAGGGGTTATCAGCTCAGGTCGAAGTTGAGGCCAAGCAGGAGATGGGCAAGATATATCTTGATGCTGTAGAGAAAAATCAACCGCCACAAGAGCTGCAAGAGCGGCTAGATATGGCTGTTGTTGGTTTTAGTGATAGTATGAGTTTACTAGACCCGGTATCTGCACAACAGCTTGGCTTAAAATTAGACAGTTATTCAGGGGCTCAATTCCTTAATTTCTCCGAAGATTATTTAAAAGAGCAGCGTAAAACTAATAGAGCTGATGCTGCTGTAAAGCTAACCCTATATAATGAAAATCTTGAAGACTTGGCCAGGACAAGTTTACCTGATGCAGTTTTGAATGAGCAGCTTGTTGAAGAATATAAAACTATACAGACTTATCTTAAATCTAAAGAATTCAGTG
>Ga0209336_10000690_pt1 | contig 17097 bp, 28 predicted proteins | sample LinPmetageLP32_FD_184042 | JGI IMG/M metagenome (GOLD analysis project Ga0209336, IMG submission 184042) | Marine viral communities from the Pacific Ocean - LP-32 (SPAdes) (version 2) | ecosystem: Environmental > Aquatic > Marine > Oceanic | place: Pacific Ocean | collected 2009-08-23 | reverse complement strand
ATAATGTTCAAGAAAGTGTTTGAACTTTTTATTAAAGTTGATAAACCTCTATTGGGACGTTGGAATTTGAAGTCGTGTAACGAAATTTCAACATCCATCAATTCTATCTATCAGAACAGGGATCATTGTGGTGATACGATATGTAAAACACCAAAGAAGGCTTCAGAGTACCCCTCAAAACAAAGCCCCACCGAGACCACCCATGAGGGTACCGATGAGAGCCATAGAACTGGCTGAAGAGGCAGCGGGTGTGGTAGGAATACCACCAGCTGACCTGACGGATGAGGAGCAGCAGCATAAACAACAAACTAACATTAACATGGGGGCAATTTGTTGCATCTTTTTTATAATGGACTTAGAAAATAAACCCAATACCTAATCATGTATGAGATATACACCGATGGGAGCAGTTTGGGAAATCCTGGACCTTCTGGCTGGGGTGTGGTCAGTGATAGTTTTAAGCTTAGTGCTGGACAACCTAATTCAACAAATAATCGGATGGAGATGACCGCAATTTTGAAAGCGCTCGAGGAATGTGTGAAGAGGGATATTCAAGAGGTGCGTATATTTACGGATAGTAACTACGTGAAACAAGGAATCAATTCATGGATTATAAAATGGAAACAAAATGGGTGGATGACATCTGCGGGTGCACCCGTAAAAAATAAGGATTTGTGGATTGCTATCGATGAAATGCGTAAAAAATTGAACGTAGTTGAGTGGCGATGGGTAAAAGCCCATAATGGCGACCCTAGAAATGAAGAAGCTGATACATTAGCCAGGGAGAGTGCGAAAAATATATCTGTATAATCTAAGTCCATGAGTGTTCAAAAGCAAGACGAACACTGTGAGTGGTGCGAAAAACAAGAAAAGTTGCTTATAAAATGGGCTGAAAAAGCGGCTGGTTACCGCTGGTTGCATAATCATGCACGCCTATTCTACAAGAAACAGAATGATTGGTTGTCTTATCCTAGTATAATTATAGCGAGTATAACAGGTGTCGGTGGTTTTGCAGTATTAAATCCGAGTGGTAATGAAAATGTATCCCAAGATACGAAGAATAACATAATGGTAATTCAGTATTTTTTCGCTTTCATGAATGTGCTGGGGGGGATTTTGACGAGTATCTCAAAATTTAGTCAGTCTCTACCTCTATCTGAGTCACATTCAGCGATGTGTGTACAATGGTCAAAGTTTTATAGATCTATTGATATGGAAATTTCACTGGATGTTAAACATCGTTCGGAAGTTGTCGAGTTTCTTATGAAATCTAGAGAAGAATATGACAAGTTGCTCGATGACGCACCAGATATACCAGCGATATCTATTCAAGCATTCATGGTTCAATTTCCTGAGAAAGAGAACAAGCCAGATGTATGTAATGGTTTAAGTATAGTTGTAAGTGATGATGCAGCGTCTGTGACGGGCTCTAGACGTGCAGTAAATAGATGGTTGGGAGCATTCCAAAATGTAAATAGAAGAAGGAGTAAAGAGATGGATGAACTAGAACGTGTTGACTCTGTATAATTTTCTCAGGATATTATAAAATGATTGCAAAAGTTCTGACCATTTTGTTAATTACCCTAGTATACGGTCTCATCTATGCTTCTATTCATAAAGCCGATCCAACAGCGTTTGGATTTGAGGATGGACTTTTTGATCCTTTTTACTTCTCATTCACTACGATGTCGTCCGTGGGCTATGGTGACTATTCACCAAAGACCAGGATCGCTAAGGCTCTTGTCATGTCTCAGCAGACTATTCTCATCGTCGAGCTTATCAGTATTCTTGAGGACACAGTGCTCGGAGGAGGTGGTTCGAATGTTCTAAATCTTAATAAATTAGCTTAAAGTTGAAGTTCCTATCTAGTATGTGGGTGGTCCCACCGTTATACAAGTTGATTAGTAATATAATCAAGTTGCACCGTTCTTATAGCTCAGTTGGTTAGAGCGTGGTGCTTATAACGCCAAGGTCACGGGTTCGAGCCCCGTTTGGAACAGCTTTTAGAGTGGGTTATCCTCACTGTAAAAGTTGTGATTTTCATTTCTATTACTCATATATGACTCCCACACAAGTTGGGATTAAATTGAATGATACGACGTCTGCTAGTGAGTTAGATTCATTTTTTACTCAAGTATGGTCTCAGGATAGACGTGTTAAGATTGTTTTAGATGCTACAGATTGTAGAAAGATTTCAGTAGGACGTATCCTTTCTATGAAAGGTGTGTTAGATGAACACAGATACAGTTCTAGAAAGTATATAGACCATACGGTTGTCTTGGTCAATTCGAGATTTGCACGATTTATATTACGTGCAGGTTTGGCGATCATTAAGACTGAGAGACCTGTTTACATTAGTACCCCCACTTCACATCGTCGGGGGTAGCTTGAGGGTGATGCCTCGAGATGAAGTTCTTCTCACCATGGTCGCTATGTCCAATGAGACTACTCTTGGATCTATCAATGAGCATGTACTTACGCATATCTTTGTAATACACTCTAGCCCCCTTTTGAATAAGATCCTCGTGTTTCATGTCTATGTGATTGTCCATAGGGTAGAAATATTTGTTATATTTACGCATATTGTCAACATTTACAAGATAACACTTCGTACTCGATATCCATTTTACTTTTTCGAGATTTCCCTCGGTTTTATCAGGAAGTCTTGAGAGACAGTGGAAGAAACACATTTCAAAGTTATTCCCTTTTTCATCTATGACTTCTTGAATTTGATTGAAAAGTTGAGGAGATTTGATCACCACATTATCTTCAAAAATGACAGCATATTTGAGACCTTGATCAAAACACCTTTTGTAAAAATCCATATGACCAACAAAACAACCAATCGCACCCAAATTGAAAAAGGTAATATTAGGTCTTTTAACTGTGGGATCATAGTGCATCTCTAGAGCCTTTTCAAAGTATTCAGGTTCCACAATATGTTCAAACTCTCGTGCAACTTTCACTTTTGACGTGTTGGGACCATAAATAATTTCGAGTGGTTGTTCATCATCAAAATGTTTCAAGAAAGTCTGCTGACGAGTTTTTGCGTCCTTTACTGTGAGCATAAAGCATTTGTATTCATATTTTTCTGTCTTGTTTATTCCTGGTTTACGAAATGATTCTACAAGAATATATATCACTAACGAAAGTAGTATGACAAACAAGAACATACCTACTTAAACGGGAGAAAATATATATAAATAAGAATGAACGCCATAGATGTATGTGGTCTGTTGGGATCCGCTTTCATCGTTGTTATGTTCATACCCGAAATTAACCATGTGTACAAAAATCGAGATGCCAAAGCTATAAATTACCACTTCCTACATTTGAACTTGGCTGCGAGTGTTCTGTCCCTCGTATACTCATTCCATTACAATGTCGTACCTATGACCATTACAAATGTTGCCGCTACTCTTTTCACCTTTCTCATGTACTACTTCAAATATATATACGAGGTTAAAGAAAAGAATCAAATTACTGATATAGTAGCTGAGGCTCCAGCTCCTATGGTGTAGTTGGTCAACACTGTGGTCTTTGAAACCACCACCCCAAGTTCGAATCTTGGTGGGAGCTACATCCTCTCTTAGCTCAGTTGGTAGAGCAGTGGACTGTAGTTCCAAGGGTCACCTGTTCAAATCAGGTAGAGAGGACCATTCCTCTGTAGCTCAGTTGGTAGAGCGACAGGCTGTTAACCTGTAGGTCATCGGTTCAAACCCGGTCGGAGGAGACTGTTGTTTTTACAACGTGTTATATCCACGTTGTAAAAACGACTTAAAAGTATAGTTCTAAATATTAATAATGACCACTATTGCTAATTTATTGGTTTCACCAGTCGTGTCCCTAAAGAAGAGATTCGGGCGTCCTTTCGCTGCATCCACTCTAGATACCCCACCACCCCCAGTTGACAACACGAAACAATGGAACTTTGGTAGTTACTGTTGGAAAGTTACGGTCAAGTCTAAAGATAAGGAAAGTGGTAAACTCGACAAAACCTTCATTGGATACAGCCAGAATATGAATATCGCGGAGAGGACCAAAGGTGCCTGTGATAGATTTAAGAAATCGGGGACAGTTTGTGGAGAACCGGAATTGGCTATGAAAGGTGGTGAATGCGACGAGGTGATTTTTATGAAAAAGACTCCAGATGGTCCACTGATCCCGGTTAGTGTCTCACCTTTTTAATCGCTGCTATATATAAGTATGAGTAATTTCATCAAGACAGGAAATCAAGTTGGTAAAGGGATTGCGACATTGAACATGGCAATGGCTGTGTGTATTGCAATGTCTCTATCCTCATGTGGTTCTTTTCTTCTTTTAAGAAAACGTAAACACTCTGAAATTGCTGAAGGAGTAGTTACACAGTCAGAATGTACTTCACTCCCAGGTAAAGATGGAAAGGTCCTATATGCTTGTGAAATCGAATATGAATACACCGTAGGTGACAAGAAGTACACAAAAAATACAAATATGGAAAAATATAAAAGATATCGAGATGGTGACAAAGTAAAAATTTTCTATGATCCCTCAAATCCCGATGATAATGAAGTTGATGGAATCAATCAAAATATGGTTGGTTTTGGTCTAATCGGTGGAGGATTTTTCATTGTGATGATTGCCACTGTGTGGTACCTCATCGCAACAAAGATAAAGGGTGGTGGGACAGCCTTGACAGCTATGACTGCTTTATCGGCTTTTAGGAGGTGATTATTAAAACTTATCACTAGGTTTATCAGCACCTATATACACTGGTGGTGCTTCAAGTATCTCAATCTCAAGCTTACCCTCTTGAGTCTGAGATGGTGTTACATATGCTATACGGCAGTCATTCGCTCTTAGTACAGGATTACCTGTTTGAACTGGAACAACAACCGGTTTACAAAGAAGGGCAAACATTTTAATATACAGTAATATTTATTTATCCATGTTCAAACCACGTATTTATAGTGTATCTAGAAGTACCGTCAATAAGATCAGTTGTACCGTGCACATGTGTCCAGTACGGTGGGAATATAATGGCATCACCTGCCCCTACTTTCATTTTAAAATTATCAAACTCTGGAAAGTGTAGTTCACCCCCTTTGAAATTGTCATTAAGACCGAGTATAACTGAAAACATACGAATATGTTTCGAGCTTAGGTTGGTATCACTGATTGGGCCATCTCTATGTAATGTAGTTTTTCCATAGATTTGTCTAAATTGAATTACGTCTTTATTTATCTCACTTTTTACACCAAAATATTTAGACATATAGTCACGAATATATTCTAATGCATTCATTGTAATACTTTCAATTTCATCTCTATTATTGAAATCTTTTAGATCACAACTATTAGCTAATACATTATGATTATTGGAATATGTTTCTTTTATATGATGATGTTCATCTATCCCATCTCTTATCATTTTCAATTGTTTTTCAGAGAATAAATTTTTGAAAATGTATATTTTTGCACCAATCCCATCAATCATAATTTCACCGGCAAATCTCATCGTCGTATATCAAAATGAAATTTTTCTTTTAAACTTCTTCAATTCCACCAATGTATTTAACATTTTTATTAATTTTACGTAATAAATTCTTGTTTTCTAGATACGCCATATGCGTACCCATAGCGTAAACACAATCCTTTGTGATATTAATCGCCATATATTGAGTGCTATTTTTAAAACAGAGTTCTGATCTAGAGTGTATACGATCCGGGGTATCTATCATACAATCAAGTACAACGTCCAACGGACCCATACCCTCTACAAGTGATTCTAAAGTATCTTCAGGATCTTTAGCCTTCATCGGAAGTATTGTGATGATTTGACGTGGTCTATCCATGTCACTAATCATCGATTTTGCACTTTTATAATTAGTTGATATATGGAAATTGTCAATTTGTTTTAAATCGGCTCCTATTTTGTTTCCCATTTTATGTAAAACAATTGGTAAAACGATTCCGATTGACATATTGTAATTCTATAATTATCATATATTTTAAGTTCGTTGTCTAACATCCACCCATCCTTGAATACTTACATCACTCTCTTCACACCAAGGATAAATACTATCCTCATCTCCTATGAAATTAAGGGCATGTACACCATTTTCGATACACCTGTCACATATGGCTTTATTATCGTCTATGATGAGACCTATATTAAGTGCACGACAAATATCTGCTTTGTGTATCTCATTCTGTGTATAACTATTTGTAAGTATGACATCATCAAATATACCTGGAAAGTATGTATCTACCCACGCTTCTGTTTCTTCTCGGGCAATATCTTGACGTCCAGTGAGTACATACATTTTATCATAACGCTTTTTAAGATTGAACATAGCTTTCTGAGATCCTTGAATAGGTGTGAGATCCATGAAGTCCTTGGATTGGTAAAATTCGTGAACCATTTTTTGTGAAGTTGGTTCATCTACTTCAAATATTTCGCGGTACACATATCTATATTTGGGTTTACTCCATAATTTGTGAACTTGACGGTGGTGATTTGCCATGGGAAAGAGGAATTTTACTAAGACTTCATCGATATCAATTGCGACCCTGTTCATTTATTTATTACAAACATTATTCATAATCTCTAATTACAACACCCACGGGAAAACGGGGAACACCAATCGCGGTAAGGTTTTGAAAACGCACGGTAAGCATCTTTCCAATGTACTTCTCGTGGTTCTTGTAGTCCTCCTCACGTTGGATGATGGTACCCTCAGGTCTGACATTGAATTGCTGACCATCTTGGGTTTTACAGACCCAAACAACCGCGTCTGCGTCACGACCGTGACCCGTCTTGGCACCAGTGATTTCATATTCCTCGGTCTGGAAATCCTTATGCTTGAGGAGATAGTTGCTTCGCTGACCAACCTCATAGACACTGAAGCGGTCACGGATCATGGTACCTTCATGTCCTTCTTCAACATGCTTCTGATGCATGAGAGGAAGATCCTTCTTGGATTTTACGAGTGTCGTTTTGACAAATTCGTAATGAGGATTGTAGATAGAATCCTTGACATACTCCCAGCGTTGCTCGAAGGTCATCTTATCCCTGGCAAGGGCTTCAGCTTTGAGATCAAAGAAATCGAACACGTGGAACTTGAGCTTCAGAGGGTCAGTCTTGAAAGTACTCGTGAGTTCCTCAAAGTTGAGGTTGGGGTCAAAGGCTTCACCATCAACGTATTGACCTGGCTCAAGACCCTTACCAAGAACCTCGGTTCCAGGGATAATCTTCCCAGTTCTTGAGATGCCACCATCTTTGGAGACGAGTAGGCGGACACCATCAAGTTTGGGTTGAACGTAGAACGGCTCAGAGATGTATTTCTGGCGATCTTCCCACTTGTTAGCGAGCATAGGCAACACTTGGCTGCACTTGGTATGCTCATTGTTCCACATGGTTTGGGCTCTCTTGAGAGCTTTTTCATAACCAGTCTTGACGTTGGTTCGTGACACAGAAAACTTGTCACTCCCCACGATACCAGAGATCTTCACGATGTCTGCAGTTTTATCCTTAAGTTTTTCAACTTTGATGTCAATGTAGCGGTCGCGGTTGTGTTTGTCTTGTTTGATAAGGCGTTCCATTATAGGAGTAATTAATTTCTCAACTTTAAATAGATGTCTGGATTACCAGTTGTTAATTACGCTAGAATGGAACGACTTAGGCCTCCAGAAAGCACAACGTTGCCTTTAAATTTAAACACGTTTTGTATAATATTTATAATTCTATGTGTACTAGCTCTATATCGACGCTCGGTTACACTTACTCAAGAGCGTGGACGATTCCATACTTGAGGCAGTCTTTTGGAGAGAGATATATGTCTTTCTTCATAAGCTTATTCAGCTTTTTCTCAGGAATCTTGGTCTTTTCGAGATACATCTTCTTCAAATTTTTCATAAACTTATCCGTTGATTTGAGCTCATGTTTAAGTTCCTGAAAATTACCCCATAATTCTGTAGAGATTTGGTGAATGAGGACGTATGCATTTTTCCCCATAAGTCTCTCAGAACCTCCAAGCAACATGAACGTCGCGGCACTGCAACAAGATCCCTGGGCGATGGTAACAATCTTTACACGGGAGGATTCGAGAGTGTTCATCATCGTCATACCAGCAAAGATGTCTCCACCTTCACTCATGATATGAACCCTAATTAGGGGTTCGTACCCAAAGAGTTCAGCTTTCTTTTTAAGAAGTTCGATCTCCAGCTTTTTAAATTTTTCAACGAAATCAAGGGCATTTTCGCGGTCGACATCAGCATAGAAGAGAATTTCGTTCCCAATAACCTTAACATATTCTTCAGTTTCAGTTTCAGGTTCTTCCTTCGTAGACATTCTTTAGAGCCTTCTTTACTTTTGTTACTTCTCTCGATTTTAAGCCACTTCCAACAGCCAAATGATTAATGACGTCGAAGTCTTGAGGTGTGATTCCATATTCTACCAACTTACTTAGGTCTCCTTTCTCCGCATATTTCTTCAAAAGACATAATTCTTCAACCCCCAATCCCATTCTCGATTTTTTCTTAATTTCCTCAAATTTACCCTTTCTCATTTTGTAATTACCAAGTTTAGTCCAACAACTTCCAGGTCTAATTTTATCCTTCACGAGTGGTTCACCTAAACACTTCTTTGGTATCGTGAGGGCGTGTAACACAAAATAAGGCATGAGACTCCAATTACCATATTTGTATATATGATTGTCATAGTAATCAGCTGTAGAAAATGATTCTGTAATTTTTAAAACATTTACACCATTCGAATTAATGTAATTCTCTTGAAAAATATCCCACATGTGTCCATGTTCGTGTATACTATCATGAATAGGTATAGGATTAGGATCTGACAGTACTTCAGCAATAAATTCTTTAGGTGTTTTGAAAATGTCCATTTGATCATATCCGTCGAGATAAGTGAAAAAGTTTCGAATATTACCATTACATCTATACGCCGCATTCTCAGCCTTGGGACCCTTATCTTCTGTAAGTGTGAGTAATGTATCTGGTTTGTGTCTAGGGATAAACACAGTTTCAAAATTTGGATACATACACATGTTTACAGAAGTCACCAATAATGAACCACGAGTCAGAGGGACACCATCCGAAACTTGTTCTATGATAGGTTTAAACACTGGATCATAGTCTTCAATAAATACATGCTTTGTAGAAGGTTTAATAAATGCCAGAAACGGTGATTTACTTTTCAGATGATCGGTTCGTAGTTCAACATGATTTAAACCTTTCAATACTTCTTCGAGAATATACGATTTCCCAACACCATACCCCCCACATATGAATACATTCTTTCTTTCATCTAGGTACTTACGAATGAGTTTGATCTGTTTTGTGTGAATTGTTGTCACGGTATTTATCTCTTCTTTTTTTTGCTCGATTACTTTAATGAAAGAGTCCATTGATGATCTTACTAATCAGGCCATAGATTTAGTGCTCGAAAATGACGCACTACATAAACGTATCGTAGAACCTTTAAAAAGGAAAATTTTACCATACGTTGCATGTGGAGTTCTAACCAATGTGGTTATGTTTATTCTTTTGGTGTACCTTGCTCGACGTCTGTCTCTTCTTCCTCTAACTCCTCAACTTCATCTAGATTAGATTCTTCACTGGCTTCACTTGGTGGTGGTGTTTTAGATTTAGAAAGAAATTTACCCACACGCTCGAGAGGTGTATTTTTAGTTATAGCTTCAATTGGTTCAATAGTCTTGGGAAGTTTGAGAATTGGAATTGAACGCACATTAAGAATTTCGGGTTTTGTAAAAATATTATCAAGTGGGTATTCTTTATCAAAATCTTTCATTATTTGTTTAGGAATTGATGGAGATTGTTCGAGAAGTCTATCGTATTCAGTCTTGCAGTCTTCAACAAATTTCAAACCATCCTTCTTACGTTCATCACGTGATATCGCTAACATGAGTCGAATATTTCTAGATAATAGACCATGAGCTAAAGCCGCAGTTCGATGATTCTCCATTAATTCATTAATTTTTAAGAATTGCATGATAGTCGCAATCAGACCTGCAATTAAATTCAAACCACCTATAACCGATGGTGCAGCGGGTTGAATACTAGGGGGGAGTGTAGATTGTGCAAAGTTAGCTGTTCCTGTAATAGTTGAAAGTACAATGACGGGTAAGGTAAATTTCATACTCAGGTCTTTATAGAGTAAATATGATCTATGATGCATAAACCTATAACACGCACAGGCCTCACCCCATTGTCGTAATATAATTTCGTGCTGATCATTCCATACAATTTTTTCTTTTACCATTGTATATAGTAAATGAATATAATTTTTGCACTACACGTTATTTTTTTACTCATGATTTTGATAGTACCTTTTACAAATAATCGTAGAAATCTAGAGTTTTACTCGATGGTTATACCATTCATTTTTTATCATTGGTCAGTGAACGATGATACATGTGCATTAACCCAAGCGGAGATTGCAATGACTGGTAAATCGAAGGATGAAACTTTTATGGGTAGGCTAGTGGGTCCAATTTACAAAATGGAAGAGAATGATGTAAATAAGATGACGAAGACTATGTTTTTCGCACTTTGGGCATTTGTTCAGTATAGATTGGGTGTTTTCGACACGTTCTTTGATGAACTAAAAGTAACACTCAAAGGTAAAACTACTTCTTCTTGACGAGTTCTTGAACTTGTTTCATAAAATTACGATTCCTTTGAATCCTGGGGTCGGCAGCAATTAAACGAAGAAGAGCTGCTGTAGGTATAACAGGTTTGTTACCATTGGATTTAGGAGTCTTTTTTAATTTTGTCTTTGCGTTCTGGAGTTGTTTAGCTGTTGGCATATACTATACCTTAGGAAAATATCTAAACTTGTCGAATATGTGAGTCGTAACTTTAAAGTTAAAATAGACAATCATACAGAGAGCATCCGCTATATCATGTTTTCTTTCATATGGAATCTCATCATCTAGATATTTTTCAGCTATTAGTACGGTTCTCTCTTTTCGCTCTTCATAATCCAAGTGTCTCATACCAAAATGCATATGCATGCTCACAGGTGAAATTAAAATAACCTTATCTTTGAACATGTAATTTAATAGAATCTCAATATTTGTGAACCCCCCGGGTGGTTGTCTTTCTATAAGTATTTTATCAGCTGAATCAAATATATCTTGGTGATCTTCAACAAATAAAGGGATGAGGTCAACAAAGTCATTTGTATGTATATACTTGTAATCCTCGAGACTTACCTTTTTCATGTACTTTACATCAATTTTTGGGCTATCTTCAAACTCGGCAAGAACTAGACCCATATTATGGTATCCTATATCGATCGCCAAGACCTTCATGTCTTTATGTAAAAGATTTTCCTTAACTATAGTATATGAAGAACAAGCAAAAGACAAACTTGTTAATATTGACTGTTATTGTACTTGTAGGGGCTGTAGGCTACATGTTCTACAACCCCCAAGTTGTCGAGGTCCCAGTAGAAGTAGCTGTTCCAGTGCCAGTGCGTCCAGTACCTACTCGTCGTGGTCACACCCAAGAACCCGAATTTAGGGGTCCACCCATCAAACAATACAAGCCTGGTCACATGCAACAGATGGGTTTAATCACGAATGGTGATGAGACTCTCCCTCTCTATGGTAAGGAGGTACGTGGTCGCCGTGATCGCTACAATTACTACACCACCACCGGAGGTGAAAATCTTTACCCAGTGTCAGTATCCCACAATGCGAGAGACTGTATGGAAGACATTGGATGCCAAGAGCTATACGGAAATGAAACAGTCACCGTAATGGGAAAGACTGGTTCATTCACTGTAAATATGTACAGGACTGATGATTTTTTCTAATTTAACGTTTCTGTATATCTTTTGCCACAGTAGTTGTTGAAGATATGCAAGACAAACAACAACAAGCTGCCATCAACCCAGTTTGTGGTACTAGGGGCATCTGTAAAATGGTTGTGGTGCCACTACCTGTAATAAATATACATATGATTAGGCATATGAGAGCCCCAATATGCATAGGTTCATCACTTGAATGTATCATCTACTATAAATTATGATTTTTTATTACACCGCCGGAGTTTCAGCTGGAGTCTCCTGACTCTTTTTGACACGTTTCTGTACGTCATTTATAAGTGAACTTGTTTGACTGGAAGAACAGCATGCTGAAAGAGCACAAGCTGCTAATATAGGTGGTGATTTTACGGGTATCTTCATCATACCCATAAGGCCCATAACTGAACAAATCAAGCATGCAATTGTGAAACCTAATTGGGTATTACCCATTGGTTCACCCGATGTTGACATGAGAGCTCCTAACATCTTTACTATAGCTCAACAAAAATTATTTCGTAAATTAGAAATCATATCATATTCTCTTGTTAGAAATCCACTATTTCTACTAAGTTTTACTTTTGCCCTCAATAATTCAACTACTGTGTCCTCATCGAGATGTTTAAGAAAATCCGCCTTCGCCTCGATATCGTCAAGTTGATGAGATTCTTTTTTCCCCTGTACATACGGCCACGTATGTTTTCGTAATGACGCAAGTTCTTCTTCAAGTTTTCTAATTCTTGGAAGAAGTACCTTACTAATCATAATTTTTAATTCAAATACATCAGTCATCTTACCCTAGGTGCGTTTTTTATCTTTATACACAATAAGATGTCACTCCCACAAGGTAAGCGTGAATTTATAAGAAAGTTAGTAGCGGGTTTGGATAATCTAATGGAAATTACACAAATTGCAAATCAAATTGGAATTAGCCCAAGAAACGAAACAGAAGAATTTATAAAAAAACAATTTCTTGTTCAAACTGATACGGGTGAATATAGTGTAAACAAGGTCGCATTCCGTATGGGTGTCCAGGTCCTAGATTTTGATATATTATCCAAAGTATTGATGCATCTAGACAAACTAAAAATTAAACTTAAAAATGTATTTGATAGGGCGAACCTAAACCCACTATATTTCGGTCAAGAAGGTATGTTATACGCCAGACTTATTGAGACGGGTGATCTGAAGACTTTTCTTGATCTGATTTTATATTGATACTACCATCAAAAGTGACGGGCTTGAAGAAGTCATTGAATGGGCAACCTGGACACCTTCTATGACGTATAGCACAATCGAGCCTGTCAACCTTCTTCATACATGGTTTTTTTCGCGATCGATAGGTTCGTCGCCGTCTTCCAATGTTATGAAAACAAATTGGGGTTTGACAAACAGCCAACATATTAATAAAATTAAGAATGATAACTTTATATTATAATATCAACCAAGAGTATATGCAGTATCTTGAATTAAAAAACAAGGCCAAGAAGCAAGGTCTTCGGATCACCAAAACTGTCAAGGGTAAACGTGTGAAGCTCACAGCAAGGGAACTTCGCACCAAAATTAGGATGAACTTTGATAACAGTGTGAAAAATGCACAGAGAGTTATCAGAGTGTGTCAAACTATAGTTGCTCCAACCGTGGTTCGTGCGGGTATTCCTCCCCCACCACCACCACCACCTCCACCACCCCAACGGCGACCGGTCGTAAACGCTCGACGCGCTAAACTCATGGCTGAACTGAAAAATGTCCTCAAAAAGAAGGGAATGGTGGCCTAAATTATACAAAATTAATCCCAAAACGTTTCTTCATGAACTTCTCAACACCTTGAAACGTAGGAAAACTCCAGAGGTACCAACGGGACCAAAAACCGGCCCCGCTGATACCGCTCATCTTCCAATTCTCTTTGTCGCTCCGATCGACATTTAACATTTTTGTTTGGATCTTCTTGGGATCTCGTTCTTCTATGGTTTGTCTGGGTACATGACCCCCATGACGCAACACATAGGAACGCATACGTGAAGGATTCTTGTGTTTGGTGTAGTCGGAATATCCACTGGCACCAAAGTCAACAGTCCTGCCGTCTTCTAAGACAGCCCTGAACTTCTTTTTAGGGTTAGGGCTACGAATAATTTTGACGCGCATACTTATATTTTACTGAGATTTTTTAGTTGCCGCAGCAGCTGTAGTGCTCCTTCTTATGACCCATCATCTCAGTCTTGCCGAGGAAGAAGAGCTTTTCGGGGCCACGCTGGACACGGTACATGTGGTCATACATGTGGAGGAGGCCAACGGTCAGCGCAAGGCTGGCAACGACGACACCGTTCATCTTACGCGCGGTGAAGGCATAGGCCGCAATGAGACCGACGAGCACCATCTGGACGATGGTAAGCTGGGGGAGAGCGGGCATGGAGAAGCGAGACTCGGTGGTCGCGACCTCCTCGGTGGGCTTGGGCTCAGCATACTTAGAGTGGGGGTATCCGGGCATTTTTATTATCTACTGAGAAAATAATGTGGCGGTTTATGTTTGTGCCCATACTGATGGTCCTGTATGATTATGTAAAACCACCTATAGACCACCTCTATTTTTCAAATCTACATCGACCACTCCTTGGTATACAAAATACATTCAGGGAAATTGTTAAATGTCTACCAGAGTATGATGTAAAGAATTATCCAGGTCTTCTTCTACTGAAACTCCATTATCCCAAATTACGTGAAGAGTTTGAAAAAGTTTCACCAACTCTAGAAAAGACGTGGTACCATGATACTAACCCATGGTTTGAAAAGAATGATGGATACTATTTTTATAAAGCTGAACAATTCCCTCTCCTAAATAGTCTCATTCGTCAAATACCATGTATAAATAGAGAGGGTGCTTCATTTGCGGTAATAGAGGGTCCCATGGTCTTACACCCACATCGTGCTGAATCAAATGAACTCCTACGATACCAGTTGACTATACACGGTGATGGGGATTGTAGCTTGTACACTGATAAAGGTCGGCACATACACAAAGAGGGTGAAGATATCCTCTTTGACCACGCGAGATATCATGAACTGGCGAAAACCGGGGACGGTCGAAGGGTTGTACTCATCTTGGATATTCACAGGTGATTGTGACACACTGCTTCATACATATCACTCCCACCGATAAGTTCTAGGGTTTTGTCTTTGACAATCCTCTTGGTAAAAGGACCCGGTGTTCCATCGTTACAAAGCATACACAGTGCTGAAAGTTTAGTTACGTCACTTGCGAGAGGGATACAGTCGATGAGTTCACCAAACTTTCTCTGAAAACAGTCTCCATCAAGACCTGCGATAATAATTGATTTTTCTAGGTATAAACACCCTTCTATAAATTTTTTGAGTCTGGGAAAGAATTGTGCTTCATCTATGGCTATTATATCAGCCCGCTCAAATTCATCCGTATCGATGATATCAAATAGGTCATACACTTTGTGGCAATTAAACTTAACATTGTCATGCGTTTTCAAAACTTCTTCAGGTGATCTGGTATCTTTCGCTGAGTTGACAATCATGACTTCCTTACCTATGACTTTTAGACGCTTAAGTCGACGGATAAGTTCGGAAGTTTTACCGGAAAACATATTCCCCATAATAATCGAAAGTCCCATCTCAACTAATTATTATAATATTGTATTTTTTATATGGGTGAACTTCACAAATGTATCTTCAACGGCCACAAGGGGTACTACAATCCTAGGACAGGTCGTGTCAGGTTCGGAAAATGCATCTATCCCAATATCGCTTCGGCTATAAAATATCTCAAGTAAAAAGTAAGATGAACAGATTTGTCAATTCTACAGCTCTTACTGTGTCATTATCTTATATCCTAACAAATATCCAGAACCGCTCAAATTTTAGAAAGGAATATGTCATACCACTTATAGCTCTTTTAATGACAAAATATATTGTTGGTGATTTCGATACGGGTTATACCTGGACATTGAATGATATTATTTTCGTTTCGTATGTTTTATTACTATCATATGCGGTAGTAAGATTTTCTAAGTAAAAGGTAAGATGCCTCTCACCGATGCTCAAATTGCTCGAAAAGTTGGGCAACTGCGTAGAACGGAAGGTCAAATCTATGCACCCCTCAAATACTTCAGGGGGCTTGGGACTCTCAAGGAGGTTGAAACTCGTTACAAGAAGATGCTCAAAAAAGATTACACCAAGTTTAGAACAGACGAAGGACGAAAGACGAAGACTTCCTCCTACACCCAAAAGTTCAGGAAAAGGTACGGCTCAGATGTCAAGTCGTTGCCAGATATTGCTAAGGCTACTGGCATTCCTCTAAAGACTGTGAAGACCATCTACAATAGGGGACTCGCTGCATGGAGAACCGGGCACCGACCGGGAGCCTCTCCACAGGCGTGGGGGTACGCGAGGGTGCACAGCTTCGCCACTAAGGGGAAGACGTACTACACAGCGGATGCTGACTTGAGGAAGTGATGTCCTCTATCCATTCCTTCTTTCCGTTCAACACGATAAGTCGAAAATCATAACCAAGTTCGTTACTTGCTTTTCGAGTTCTCTTGATTTTATCATCATTTTGTTCTTCCGTCCAAGTACTTTTTACTTCGATAATTAAATTCAGATTCGGTATGAAGAAATCACAAAAATAGTGATGTTCCTTCCCATCTTCATCGAACCATGGTATTGCTGGTACACATCTATCACCATCTATTGCGGCTATTATATTTTCTTCTCCGTACTCTTTTATTAATTTTGGTGTAGCTAAGGGTTCATACCCCTGTAAATACCATGTTTGTCCTCCAGGTGTTTTGAATTCTTTCTTTTTAAATCGCGCCTTCTTAGATCTTGACATTATTACCCTTTTAGTACAAGTTTTACAACAAGGAACATCATTTTCATATAAACTTCTAAAGTTTTTTTCGAACATATTAGGACAATTTGGGATTATACACCAACCTTTTATAATCGATTCCCTAGACAAATACTCATCCTTATACATAGATAGATCTATATGAAGTTTTCTAGTTTTTTTGATACGTTCTAATAATTTATAATCGTAAATAACGGGTTCCGTTTTTATTTCTATATTTTGTGTTGTTAATGCCTTTGTGACCCTATTTATTAGGGTACATGTAGTACAAAAAGGACCTCCATTCTCTCGAACTTCTCTAAACGGTTTACGAAACTGGTTACAACAGTTTTCTTTCTGACAGTCACCCCTAATAGGAGTATCCCTATTTAGAGTTCCAACGTAGTGTACATTT
>Ga0209336_10000689_pt1 | contig 17097 bp, 23 predicted proteins | sample LinPmetageLP32_FD_184042 | JGI IMG/M metagenome (GOLD analysis project Ga0209336, IMG submission 184042) | Marine viral communities from the Pacific Ocean - LP-32 (SPAdes) (version 2) | ecosystem: Environmental > Aquatic > Marine > Oceanic | place: Pacific Ocean | collected 2009-08-23 | reverse complement strand
GAGACCTGGTACGTCATGCGGTGAGAAGAGGCTAATCTCTCCATTCTGAATGAAACGTTCGTAGAAAAGTTTTGAAATTTGGATTGAGTAGTCAAGTTTACGTACCCGATTGTCTTCTGTGCCTTTGTTGTTCTTAAGAACAATAATATCTTCTATTTCTTGGTGCCAGATTGGGAAGTGGACTGTTGCTGATCCTCCACGAATCCCATTTTGCGTGCAACATCGTACAGTTGATTCAAATTTTTTAAGGAAAGGAACAACACCCGTGTGCTGTACTTCTCCGCCTCGGATCTTAGCGTTGATTCCACGGATGCGACCCGCGTTGATACCGATACCCGCCCTCTGTGCAACATATCTGCCGATAGCCATATCAGAACTAAAGATGCTATCGAGGGTGTCATCAACATCAACAAGAACACAACTAGCAAATTGTCGAAGTGGTGTTCGCACTCCTGCCATGATGGGGGTTGGGATGTTGATTTTGTGTTTGGAGATTGCGTCGTAGTATCGTCGGACATAAGACAGTCTTGTCTCCTTAGGGTATTCCTGGAATATGGTCAATGCAATCATAATATACATGAATTGTGGCGTCTCATAAACTCCACCAGTACTACGATCCTGAACCAGATACTTATCTACTACCTGGCGAATTCCAGCATATGTAAACAGAAAATCTCTACTATGATCGATATAACTATTTACCTTTTCAATCTCTTCTTTAGAATACTTATTAAAAACTTCCTTATCATATACGTCAATATTTGTACAACTCATAATATGAGTTTCTAAATTAGGAAGTTCTCCCATCTTTCCATAAAGATTTTTTCTCAATGAAAAGAGCAGAAGTCTTGCAGCAACGAACTGATAATTTGGATGGTCCAAATCAATAAGGTCAGAAGCAGAACGAATAAGAATTTCTTGAATTTCTACAGTCGTAATTCCATCATAGAATTGAATGCCAGACTTCATTTCAACTTGACTTGCAGATACACCAGCAAGTCCATCACATGCTTCTTCAACCATAAGATGCATCTTATCTAAATCAAGAGACTCAATTCTTCCATCTCTTTTTTGTACTTTGGTGCCGTTGGTCATATTTTTTTCCAAGTAGTAAATTTAAGGGTTGCTTCTAAACCAGAGTATGTATTTGATTCTACCACAGACTGAACGTCAAGTCCAGATAAAACCATCTCATTAATATCTTTTTCATCTATATCCGAAGGCCAGATGACTACCTTATCTCCTTTAGAAATACACTTTGAGATTCTGTTGATAATCTCTCTATTACGGGGTTCGTTATCATAAACCCAGACAGGATCACTAACCCCCCAACAGCTGACATCAGCATCAGCTCCGCACATAGCAATCGCGTTGCGAATGAAGGTGCTATCGAAAGGACCTTCGGTGATGTAGACAGTTCGTTCTTTTTGTATTTCATCGAGACCATAGATTTTGGGTGCAGCATCATCAAACATCACAGTGATATATTTAACAACTTTAGGATTGACAAAATCTAAAGTTCTTCCCTGAACTCCAACTAAATTCTGTTTATAGAATAAAGGGATAATAATTCTAGACTCATCATATTTTGTATCGCTAAAAGTGGGTTTGTTTGAGTTCACCCACTTCTTAAAATGCTCTGCAAAGTAAAATTTAGTAGGATCAAGTTTTCTTGCAACCAGGTATCCTTCGGGTCTAGGGTCATTAGACGCTTTAGGAAGATTTACTTTTTTAGTAAACTTGGGTGCCTCAAAAGTAAACTTCGGTTCTTCTACAACAAAATTCCTACCAGTATGTCCCTGCTTAAACTTCTCCATAGTATATTGCTTATGGACAACAGTATCCATTTGCTTCAAGAAGTTATTAAAAGACAAAGAAGCACCACAGTTATGACACTTAAAGTTAATATTTGCCTTTACAGAATAAAGATAACCTCTTGTCTTATTCCTACTTTTCTTAGAGTCTCCACAGATAGGGCAACGAAAAGTGTATAGGTCAGACTTTACTCTTTTGAATTTTGCAAGTCGCGACGATATAATTCCAATAAACTTTGAATCAATATGATCCATTCACTAAGGTTGCCACTGGTGCTACTATAGCACTATTGACGTTTCCTAGCAAGGGTTTGAGGGTCTTTATTGATTGTGGATTGGTGATAATTAATATTGCTCCCAGTGCCCCCATACCAATCCAAAGTTTTTTTTCCAATAACGATAGTCGTTTAGTAACGATGTCGTGGTCACTATCCATTTTATCGCGAAGTTTGTCAATTTTATCAAATAATACCATATCAATTTTTTCCTGTTTACCTATTCTTTCCTCATGAACAGCAAGCATTCTTGACACATTATTGTTTACCTCTGCTAATTTTTCTATAGCAGCATCCAACTTAGAAACAATTGCTTCAAAGTTTTGCAATCTTTCTTCTAGAACTGCGACCCTAATTTGCTCAGCCATTATTGGGTTTCCAGATTTTCCTTACACCCTTAATGTAAATATATTTCCTTTTCTTTCTTTGGCGTACAGGAGGATCGTCACCTGCCTCAGCAGTTCCGGCAATCTGCCCAGTGTGCAGTGCCATATCCTCTCTAATAATATTAATTATTTTCTGCAGTTTCTTCGTGTCCATTATAGATTTGATAGAGTTGGGATAAACAATTAATATCAACCTTCACATCGTGAATATAACACTTTGGATATTCGGGCAATTTGCCAAGAAAGATAACGAAACTCTTCATAACAGGCCACAAATCCATTTCAATTTTATGGAAGAGCATTGGAGTTGTGGCCTCACCAAATACATTATACAGAATAATAAAATGATTCAGTATAAGATGAACTTTTAACTGTCCAGTGTTTTTGTATTTTTTGAGAAGTCTTTTTATATACCTAAAATGATTTAAGTCTTTTTCAAAGTCTTCTCTAGTGACTGCTTGAGGATTTTCATAATGTTTAATAGCAAAGAGGAGGAAATTATCCTCATTCAGTTCAGTAAAATGCATATCCTATATTATGCAGTTACTGTTACAGTGCCAGCGGCAGTTCCTTGAGCACCTGAAATTGCAACAGCAACATCAGAGGCAGTTCCAGTAGCATCCTTAATAGTTCCACTATTTAATGCAATATTCTGAGCTGCGACAGAAAGAACGTCATTAGCGTTAGTAGCAGCATTAGCAGCTGCAATTGCCAAGGAGAAGATTAACTCATTAGTTCCAGTTCCTGATGCGTATGATAGTGAATGTGGTCCTCTTCCAGATCCAGATCCAGCGTTACTATTTGTAACTGCGAGTGTTGGTGTGCCACCTGATGTGACAACATTAACAGGTTCGTTATATCTGACTCTGACAGAGATTGTGAATCCTTCAGACTTGTCAGCGGTTGTGGTAACCATCTCAACTTCGGTAATATCAGCAGCGCCAATACCAGTAGAGAGACTTTTAACGCAGCATAAAACTTCTGGTTGAGCGGCAGTATTGTCGCTACCAGTCATAATAGAACCACCTTCAACAACCCACCCACTTGCGTTTGCGAAGATCTGCTTTTTTTCTTCAGTGGTCAACCACTTTGGTTTTGCTTCGTCAGCATCAGTAATACCCCAGAGTGCCATGTCCTTTCTTCCAATAAAATTTACTTTGATATTAGATATTTATAACTAGAATTTATTCGGCAACAGATACTTCTTCTTTTGCAAGAATTGCTTTTTGTACAACTTCTAGAAGTTGATCGTCCATATCAGTCTTGGTTAACTTAACTGCTTTAGCAAGAATAACAAGACAAATCTCAACCATCTTCTCACCAAGTTCTTCATTCTCGGGAATTTTATTGACAGCATCAGAAATAATTTTGGATGCAAGGGGAAGTAAAAATGCAAGCATGATAATTCAAATAGATTATATTCTATATATCACTTATAAACTGCTTAAATGTTTTTCCTTCATTAACATCACCAGATGTATCTTTTTTGTGAAGATTTTTATATAGATGCTTATGAAGTGATTTTGCTTTCTTCATAATTTTATCTCTTTGAACAAAAGTTTTTTCTTCACTCACACCACCAGCACCACCGTTGCCGTTACCATTACTACCACCATTACCGTTAGAACCATTACCATTTCCATTTCCACCTCCATTTTTATTTTTGGTTTCTTCACTTGAGTCGTCATCTTTAGAAAGATAACCACCACGACCAATATAATATCCCATAGGAAGTTTTCTACACTTTTTATGAGTGTAGCAATAATAGTATCCTGCTTTACAACTCTTTTGTGCTTTGGAGATTGCTGACATTATTTAATCTCCTGCGTATCCTCCAGTGTAACGACCACTGGACTCTTGCTCACGCTTATTCGGTTTACGGGCACTTGCTTTAGCCGCATTGATTTTAGCATGATCCACCTTATTTTTAGGAGCACCTACAATAGCATTCTTTCCGTGTTTTTTGATAATGTCTGCTTTTACTTTCTCAAAGGCAGTCATTTCTTCTTTCTGCTCAGTTCTATGACCAGAAGGCAACTTACCCTGTTGTTGTGCTTGTAATCTTTGCTTATCAAGCATTTGTTGCTTCATCATCATCTGCCTCTTCTTAGAAAGCATTTGCTTTTCTTTTGGGTCAGATTCAATTTCCTCACTCATACGATCAGCAATTTTTTCTGCAGCACTCTTAATCTTACTCTTTAAACCCTTCTTTGCATTCTTAGAAGTATCAATAGCAGACTTTTTGACTTTATTAGCAATATCAGAAGCAGATTGTTTTACTTCTCTCTTTTTATTGTAGGCATCAACTCGTCCTTGAGCAACTGCCATTCCTACTTTCTTCTTTGCAGATGTCATCTTTTCACCAACTTTTCTGCCAAGGAACTTAAGGCGACCCTTTGCCTTCTTCATCATCTGCTGTTTTGGAGACTCAGTATCCGAACCATAGGTAACTTTTGCCTCAGTCAATACCCACTCAAGTGCTTCCTCAATAGCATCTTCAGCATAACCTTCTTCGTGAAGTTCAAAATATACACCTTCAACCATTCCATCAAACTCATCATACTCAACCATCTCAATCATAGTTCCACCTAGTTCAGATACAACTTCTTCACCAAGTTTGGGGTTGAGTGTTATTTTATTATTGACCTTCTTTTCTTTAATTTTTGTTTCTTCGTCATCCCCAGTAGGAGCAACTTCAATCAGGTCAGTTCTCCAGTTAGAGAAAGACTCAGTCTTAACTTTTGCAAGTTGTGCCTTGCGACCAGCAGGATTCTGCATTGCAATTCTGCGCTGCATCTGCTTATTAGTTTCTTTTTCATCACCAGCAGAGACTGCACTCTGCTCTTTATCATATGCTTTATTAGACTGACGTGCCATCTTCTCTTTAGGAAGCACTTTATAGTCTTCTGACATCTTCTTCTTCATCGCTTTGGCAATTGCCTTACGACGCTTACCAAGATACTTGTCAGACTTATCAACATCACCGTCGTTATCTACATCAGCATCTTCCTGACCTACAGGGTCAAGTGCTTCTTTTTGAGTCTTAGCACCAGGAGCATACTTACCTAGCATAAGACGCTTATCAATTTCGTCTTGGGTCTCTTTCTTCTTACCCTTAGCAGCATCCATACGTGCAGCACCCTTAGGATCAAGTGCTTCAAAATGAGGGTTTTTCATTTGAGGTCCCTTGGCAAGTTCTTTACGTGCCTTCTCATTATTTTTCTGACGTTTATTCATGTCAGGTTCAAGATACGTATCGTCTTTTTTCTCTGCAATCTGTTTGTTATAAATTTTCGAGAGATCACTCAAATGAATTTCAGACATTGGGATACTACGACTTCTTTTTCTTATACTTATTTATGAAATTTCGTATAGCAGTTGTCCCTGTCATTCTCTGAGCATATTCTCTATGAGAATCTGTGCCTACAAGTCTCTGATCAGAAGGAACACCTGATGGTCCTGAGTAGTTTACAACTGCTTCCATCACATCTCTAATCCAGGACTTAAACATATACTCTTCTTTGGTCAGACAGATTAAATGATTAGTTCCTCTACGAATGATTCTACCAATCAAACCGGTATTCAGGTTCTCTACAATATCACCAATTCGGTAAATTTTATCGTTAACATACTGCTCACGTAAACCTTTGTGGTCAAACTTTGGAGCAATCTGCCACATCTCTGCAACATCTTTTTTCTTCTTAATCTTCATCCCAGAACGGACGGCATTAAATAGTGCTTGTGTATCACCATCGTCTAATGTCTTAGGTGTGCCTCTACGGAATGAAGCAAAGTCATCTTCTACTACTGCCTTTCTCATCTTGGATGCAGACATTCCCTCAACACCCTCTGCCTCACTATCTCTAGCACCAGCAGAAATCACACGTATTTGATTAAACTCATACAACTCACCATTATATTTCTGTGCCAGATTCTCAAATTCTGCCTGACGGTCAGCACCTACAACAATATTAATGTTATCATATCCATCTTCATTTGCTGCAACCAATACATCAAAAATAGATCTCATATTAGGATCATTAATAATATTCTCTTCATAATCAGAGAACATCTTCTTCATATAAGATACTTTCATATCAGCATCAAGTGGATTCTTCTTTGGATCCTGTGTCCTAGAAGGATATACTTTAAAGTCATCACCTTCTGCCATACGATCAGCAGACTTTAAAAGTTTTTCGTGGCCAACAGTAGGAGGATTAAATCTACCAAATACAACAGTTAGAGTACTAGAGGATCCTTCAGTATCTCCATCTTCAGGTTCACCAGTCTTTGCCTTTGCTTTAGGTTGCTCTTCTGGTTTAGCAGCAGGTTTAGCAGTAGCAGGTTGCTGTGCTGCTGATTTCTTTTCTCCACCTTCTTCTTTACCCTTTGCTTCCTTCTTATCAACAAATTTTAACTTACCGTCTTCGGTAGTTGCTACAAACTTACCACGGGAGTCTAACCAACCACCGTGTCCATCACTCTTTAGGTTTAACTTCTGTGCTTTAAGTGATGCTTCTGATTTTGCCTCACCTAAAAATTGAAAGAAACTTTTCATTTATATTGTTAGTTCTTATACTATATTTAGTGGTTATTGTAATTTATAATATACAGAGGATTTGTCTGACTGGGAAGAAGCATAGAGATAGATTTCCTTCATTGCCATATTTTTATCTTTGCAAGTGTTCTGCAACCAATCTAAAAACCTCAGTCCAGCAAGTTTACTATACCTCCAAGATTTATCTTGGGTGGCAATTTCTGCTTTATCTTTCGTTTCCGTGCCAGTCATACCTTTAGCATTATAATCGTTCAATAAATTATAAATTTCTGTTGTTATTTTTTTCTGTGCTGGACTTGTTCCTGGAGCACACTCTGCCCAAGTTGGAATATTAAACTGAGATATATTACCAAATCCAGCATTTTTTAAAAGTTCAATAACAACTGCTCCCTGAATTTTTCCTTGAGCAGCAGACTTTCCTTTCAATTCTAACTTCCAATCTCCCTTTGAAGATCCACCAAAATTTCTTGCTTGAAATTTTTCAAAAGTTCCTTGTCCATAATAAAGATAGACATCCATAGAAGATGTAAAAGTGAGATCATATTTTACAAACCTTGCTTTTTCATTTGCTTTTCTGACAGTAGCAGTCTGATTATTTTTAGCATCCATCTTTGGCGCACCCTCAATCTTTTTGAGAGAAATACCAATTAAAGATCCATCATTAAACCTTTGAAGAAGTGCATTGTTTAAACAATCAATAGTATTCTCTCTATCCAAATGCTTTTTAATTGCATTAATTTCAGATTCCTTTACCATCCAGATGTCAGCAGGATTCCACTTATCTTCTGAAGAAAGATTAGTTTGTTTCTTTACTCTACCAAATGCTTTTTTAATTGCTCCATCATCAATAATACTATCTCCTCTTACAAACTTCCACCCAGTTCCACCAACTTCTTTAAATATTTCATTTGCTCCTTTTACAGATCCCTCTTTCCATTCCTTTGGAAGACCCATAATTTCTTCTAGTTTTGTGCCACCAATATCAACGTGGTCTAGACCGCACTTAAGATCTTCTTCGGTATATATTTCTTTCTGACCGCAATAATATCTCATAGCAGCATACACACACTGTGCAGATTCTTGTATTACTGTTGCTGCTGCGCCACCACCAGACCCTTTTGAACCATTTGGTTTTACAAGAATTCTAATATATTTTTTTACATCATCTATTAGATATACATCTAACTCAGTTTCTTTTTCTAGTATTTTAGCAATAACTCCATCACCATCAAGAGATGCTTGAATATTAGCAGTTGCCGTTACTCTTTTTGATTGTGGCACATAGACCACCATTTCAATTACTTTTTTTGCTTTGGGATTTTCATTAACATTCTTAACATCAAAAAGATAGTAAGAATAATCTTCTCCTCCCAATGCACCCATAACCTTCTCAAAAGTTTTTGATGCAGATGCAGGAATAGTGATTGCCATAGGAATACGCTCCACCGACGTTTATTTTTATTTATGGAGAATAGCGGACTCGAACCGCTGACAGCCTGCTTGCAAAGCAGGTGCTCTACCAACTGAGCTAATTCCCCTTGTTTCTTTCTTCTTTAGAAAGACGGAAATACATTTTATAGTATTTCCGTTTCATCTCATCAAGTGCAGCAGCATCTTCTAAAAAGTTTAACTTTCTACAATGTGCCGAACTACCTTCTAGTTCTCCAATTAATAATAGAAGATCAACAGGTTTCAAAGTTTGCCACTAACAACACCACTATTCACAACTCTAGTATATTGCTCAAGTGTTCCATCTTGTTCGCACATAAGATGCCAACGAGACATCTCAAACACGCCATCATAAGTTTCTCCAGTTAAGAAGTTTTCTTTAGTATCTTTTCGGATACTTGTATACAAACCGAATCTTGTTTTGTAAACACAGAATGCATCATCAATCCATTCTATATTATCGGTTTCAAGATTTGGTCTGCAACTATTTTGATCGCTCATTAACTCTCCTCGTTTTCGGCAATAGGGGTTTCTTTATCTTTATCTTTGTCGTTAAATCCGAATGGACCTGCTCCCTTTTCTTCTAGTGCTAACTTTAATGCAACACCGCCGATTGCTTCCATACATTTAAGAACATCTTCTGTCTTAGCACTTTCACCAAGTTCTTTTGAGATATACCAATACTTAGGCCAAAATGTTTCGCCTGCTCTTTGATAATCATCAAGTGTTAGTAGTTTCATTCTTTAGTTCCTCCTCAATTTGGTTATCTAATGTTTGAATAGTTTCACGAATATTAGTAATCCTTTCTGGAACACAGGCAGGATCATAAGTATAACGCTCTTGCTCTTTGTATAATACGTGACGAATTGCAGCAGCGTTCTTCACTTCAAGTTCAAGTTTAATCACAACTCACCTCTCAAGTCTCTAAGTTCTTTTTCTAGTTGAAGAGTCACACCCTCAGGAGTATATGCTCCAGTTCGTTCTTTTCTACGATCCATTTCTACTTTTACCTTTTCAATAATAGAAGCGTGGCGACGAATCTCTCCACCCATAGACATTTGATTTTTAGTTTGGTCCATACAAAAAGCAAGTTGCATTAGCTCCATGTCGTCAAAACTAATCACAGGTCTCCCTCCACACGGTTTTCAGACTTGTGAACATCAAACTCACCGCCAGGATAACGTGCCTTGAGTTTCTCAACGTTCATCTCAATCACTTCATCAAAAGTAGTATCAAGTGCCATACATGCCTGTGCCAGATACCAACAGATATCACCCAGTTCACGTTTCATATGAAAGACATTTTCCTCATTATAAGGTTTGCCTTGAAAGACAATCTTCTTTACAACCTCAGTAAACTCACCTGCTTCTGCAGATAGTCCGAGAGCAGCAGTTAGAAGTTGAGTTACATTAGTTCCATTAACTTCTAGTTCAGTCAGACGTGCTGCAAGAATAGGATAGTCAAGGCTAGGAGGACTGGTTACCCCATGTACAAAATCAAGGTATTTTTCAGTATCAACTTTAGTCATGAAAATCGGGGATAAATGGTTCTTGACAATTTTGAGGGAATTCTTTAATTACTACTTCGTGCCAACTACCACCAACACCGCCATCCATATTCACAACGATGTCTTTGGTTGGAAGTTGTCTGCCAGATGAAATGTCAATAACATTACCTGGTAATGGAATGAACGAATAGTAGTGTCCTTCCCATCTACAGTTTCTCATACCGAGAAGAATGACTGCATCTTTTTCAGAACCACAGTCGGCAATCTTTTGACCTCTGGGATTAAATACAGAATAGTAACCGTTCAAAACTTAAATCCCTCAAATGATTTTTTAGGTTTGTTTTCTTCATTATTATACTCTGCTTCCCGACCACTGTCAAGAATGTCGTCCTGTGCTGTCTGTTCGCAATCATAAAGACGCATCTTTGCGCGATCAATACCAACCACAAAACGTTTAAAAACGTTAATGTCATTGTATCGGTTCTTTAATTGCTTCACCATAATTTGTCCAAGCCCTTCGAGGTCATCTGTAGAAATAAGGGCAAACATAAGATCAGCAGTAGCAGGGAGACCAAAGGACTCAGAAGTGTCAGTAAGCTCAACGTCAGAGCTACCAAAACCAGAACGAGTGGTCTGCGTGGCAGAAACGATAGGGACGTTTGCTTCAACAGCCAACCCTCGCAACTCTTCTGCAATTGCTTTAATATAAGAATATGAATTGACAGTGCTGTTTCCGCGATACCTAGAGGAAGCACATATATTAAGGTAATCAATAAAAATAATATCAGGTCTAAATGACTTCTTAAGTGCAAGTTCGTTAAGAAGTGATTTAAAGTGTCCACTGTGTGCTGATGCTGTAGGATATTCTTTGATTATAAGAGTGCCTTGCGTTTTTTGTGCAAGTTTTGTCACCTTATCCTCAAACATTACTTTTGGAAGGTCACCAATTTCTTGAATCGGGACATTGAGGAGGTTGGCATCAATTCGCTCTGCAATTTTTTCTTCTGCCATCTCCATTGTAATATAGAGAACGTTCCTCCCTTGGAGCAACACGGAGCTAGCAACATGGCACATGAATAAAGATTTCCCGACACCTGTACCAGCAAGCGCGATGTTAAGAGTCTTGTTAGGTAAACCGCCTTTTGTAATTTTGTTGAGGTATTCGAGATCGAATTCAACTCTGTCCTCCTTTCTGTGATAGGTTTCATAACGTTGTTCATAGTCTCCAAGATAATCATGACCAATATGAGTATCAAAACTCACTGCTAAAGCATCGGATAAGATGGCAGGAATAGCATCTCTACCTTTCTTCTCATCACTATTGCCATCTGCTAATGCAATTGATTCCATTAGCGCCAAGTATATAGCACGATCTCTGCACCACTTCTCTGTAGTATCAACCAACCATTCAAACTCAGAAATCTCTTCTTCAAGAGAAGTAATCAAACCAACTACTTCTTTGAAAGAGGAGTCATTAATGTCACTACGATTCTCTACTTCGATACAGAGAATCTCTTTGGTTGAGACTTTATTATACTTTTCAACAAAGTTTTGAATCTCCTCAAAGACAATCTTTTGGTGGTTATCCTCAAAGTATTCTGATTTAATAAATGGTAGTACTTTTCGGAGATATTTTTCATTGTGTAGAAGGTTTCTAAGGATTAGAAACTCAACTTTCTCCATAACTAAACTCCTTCTGTGCGATTTGGTCTAACTGTTCCATCACTTCTTCAGTGAAGTATACTTCTGGTTCCTTAAGTATTGCCTTCGCATATACTTTCTTACCATTCATTTCATATCGACCAGCAACGTTCTTCCAAAGTCCTCCAATCTCACCCAATTCAAGAAGACCATAATAACGATCAAGACCACGCTTATCATAATAAAGACGCACTGTAACATCCTTATTCTCCTTACTCAAACGCGACTTATGAGTCTTTGCCTTGATAAGATTTCCAATGACCTCTGTTCCATCCTTCTCTTTCTTTTTGCTGAGATAGATGATTGTAGAAGCAGCATACTTGAGACCAGAACCTCCACCCATTTCTTTCATAGGGACATAGGAACCAATGACATCATAAGTATGATTAGTGACAATCATAGGAATGTTTGCTTGACCCAGTTTCAGAGTCAGCATACGGAAAGCACCCTTGATGAGTTGAGATTTTGTCATATCCCTGACCTGTTTTTCGTCAAGGGCATCTCTAATCTCTTTCTCAGTCGAGAGCATACCTAAAGAGTCTAGCACAAATATACAAGGTTTGCGATCCTCCTCAGAGGTTTTGAGATACATATCCACTGCCTTGAGTGCCTTGCTTCTGAACTCCTCAACAGTGACCACATTGACGACTACTGTGCGGTCAAGGTTTACCCCACGACCTGCGAGTAGAGACTTATTAACAGCGGCCTCAGTGTCAAAATATAAGCAATACCCATCAGGATTAGAATCAAGGAAATTTTTGACGACTGCCAAGCTAAAGAAAGTTTTTCCAGTGCTAGACTCCCCAGCAATGGCAGTAATCTTATTCCCAGATACACCACCAAATATGCTACCTGAACAAAGTCCGTTAAAGATGTACGAACCCGTATCAACATATCTTTCGGTTTCATCAATATCTGCTGCAAGTTGTGTGAATTCATCTCCAATTTCTTTTACAATTTCTTTCAGGAAGTCCATAAGGTAAATTACACTGGTTCAAAGTCTAGTATAGTTAGGTTAGAAAGTCAATGCTCTAGACATGACACTTAAGAGAAGAATGACTCTAAGGTATTAGTCTTTTCAACCTTCCAACCAATAGAATCCAAGATTGTTTTTAATGGATCCAAGAATGCCTTCTCAAACTGAAGGTCATAATCAATGTATTGATTTAAATTAAGTTCCTTAGGAAACTCTTGAATAAAGGAAATAACATTTTCGTGGATGATGTTTGGTTTCTTCAGATAGCAGAACTTAATCTTCTCTCCATTCTTAATTAAAGAATACTTGTTGTCCAATTTATTCTCTTTGATGTAATGATTAAAGAGAAGTGCTCCTCTGGCATGAATAGGAGTTCCTTTTGAATAAATGTTTGATGAGGATTTATATTTTACAACATCAGAAACTGAACGAGGGAAAGAGATTTGTTCTGGAGGTAGAGATTTAAACTTACTACGACTCTTGTCAATGAAATCAATTACTTCGTCTTCTGTTCCACTCATCATCAACTGTAGTGCATCTTTAATCATCTTACGACAAGGTGCCGGAGTAGATGATTTTACTGCCTCAATACCCATCATCTTGAGTTTAGGTTCTGCATAAGCAACACCTTCACTGTTCCATACGTTTAGAATATAACGTTTCTTTGCAGTCCAAATACCACGGTCAGCAATATTCTCCCGCTTCATACTCATTTTTTGGTCATATGCCGAGACATAATCCGCCAGTTCCTGGTAACACTTCTCAATATAAGGTTCCAGTTTTTCACCGCAGACCATATCAAGTAACTCCACAATCTTTGCTTTGTCGCTAGACTTATTAGCAAAAAATTTATCAACAATAGGTCCCATATTAAGATAGATCGAATCAGTGTCTGATGCGATAACATAATCGGTATCCGTCGTTTGCAAAAGATTATTTAGATATATGTTCATCTTATTCTCAATCCAACGGATAGAAACTTGACCAGAAAGCGTAATCGCCTCCGCATTGGCCAGTTGGTAGTACCTAAAATACTGATTACCGATGGCACCATAAGCAGAGTTGAGCGAAATCTTCTTAGCCATCTGAATATTATTACACCTAGAGATTTCCTTCTCAAGTGCTTTTGTTGGGGTCTTTTCATAATCTTGCTTTGCCTTAAGCATTTTCTTTTTAAAGATAACCCTATCGCCGTACATCTTCTCCATCAGTTCTGGCAAGAACCCACGCACATCCTTACGGAACATAGCACCATTTGCACAGACTGCATTATCCTTATACAACTCAAAGTTGATTTCTTCATTAAGGATTTTATCTACTGATGCTGTTGGATGCCTTTCTTCCAGCAAAGTTTCTGGTGAGATATTATATTGCATAATCAGGTGAGGATACAGACTATTCAAGTCAAAACTCACAACCCAATCATACTTACCGGGAATTGGTTCTTTTACATATGCACCAGCATACTTCTCATTTTTAGTTTCTTTCTTACGAGGAGGAACTACAATATCCCTCTTCTTCAGGTAGTTGTAGATAATATTATCCCACATACGAACCTGATAGAACACATCAGCATAATTAACTTTGGCTTCATATGCCATAGTCAATGCAAGTTCAATCAGTTTCATCTTACTCTCAAGACGGTCAACCAATTCTACGTCAACAATATTATATTCAATAAACTTCTGCCATCCTTTAGTATAGAAATCTTTGAACGTATCAAACTCAGAGTGGTCAAGTTTCTTCTGACCAAGTTCAACCTCAGCAATATAATCTAGGCGATATGATTCCTGTGCCTTATAAGTAAACTTCTTATACAAATCAAGGTAATCAAGTTGAGTCAATCCACCAATATCATAAGTGACGTGCTCGCGACCTTGAATAAAAATCTTTCCTTCTGTTACAAGACCCCAGTTAGAGAGTCGCTTCATTACCTTCTCCCCAAACACACGATTAAGTCGTTTGCAGATGTATGGAATATCAAACAGTTGAATGTTCCATCCAGTAATCACATCAGGAACATCAACCATCCAATAGTTAATAAAGTGCCCAAGAAGTTCTTGTTCACTATGACAATGATAATAAGTTACATTATCTTGCTTATTAGCAAAAGGTTTCACTCCCCAAGTAGTAATCTTTTTGGTAGTGTAATCCTGAATTGTAATTGCAAGAATTTCTTCTATAGCAGATTCAATGTCAGGAAATCCGTGCTCTGCTGTAGTCTCAATGTCAAGAGTCACCAGTTTAATTTGACTAATGTCAAACTTAATCTCATCCTCTGGATACTTTTCAGAAATGTATTGATAGATATATCGGTCATTTCCATAAATCTCAAATCCATCAACATCAGTATACCTTTTATAAAAATCCCTACAGTCACGCACTGTTCCAGGTCTTACCTCTTCTACTGCTTTGCCGTTTAATGTTCTATACTTGGAATCTTTCTTCGTCTTAACAAATACAGATGGAAAAAATTCATCCCGATGCTCATATCTTTTTCCATTCTCAACTCCTCTTATGAGGAATTGATTTCCAATCATTTGAACATTAGTGTAGAAACGCATTACTTAGTAAGGTCGATGTATTTTTCAAGTAGGGTAGGCATAGGATCAGCAAGAGTAATAATCTTATCCGAATTAATCATAAAATTATCCTGTTTTGTATGATCCATCATCCAGGGAGCAAGCATATTGCCTTCACATACTTCCATTGGATTGATTAGTTTACAATCAGGTTGACCGATATCGGCACCAACCTCTTCAATTTCACTGATCAGTTTCTCGTTGTTCGTCAGTAGAACTACTTTGATTACTTGATCCATTGATAACATCCTCTACGTACATTTGAATTAATTTTTCTACTGGTTCCACGATAGTTATTACCCAATCGGCAACAATAGGAACGGTATCCTCTGCAGACAAGGGAATCCAAGGAAACAGAGATACCTCATATGCTTTTTTATTTTCTATTGCATTAGGATTTCTCAGTTTAACTACACATGCTTTATTAAGATAGTAACCGATGATTCTTTTTTCATCACCTTCACCGACAGACATTTCATCCACATCTGCGATAATATCTTCTCCAGATTTTAGCATTAAAAGTTTAATACTCATTTTCCCACTCCATAGTCTGATTGTTCTTCTTCAAGTTTGCGAATAGTTTCATGAAGACGGGCAACTGCTTTAGTTACCTCAGGAGTTTCTTCCCACTCCCAAAGTTCTTCACGACCTTTGCTGTCAGTTTTTTTGAATTTCTTGGACATGCAGTTCTCCGTTAGGTTAATTATAGCAATAAAAAAGAAGGGTGTCAACTGGATTTTGCCAGTTACCCTTCTGTCTGCGACGACGATATTCATTTTTATTTAGTGCGTATCATCCCAAGGACCCAAGACTTCATGTTGATAAGAGACTGAGTTTCTGCTACTACTTCGGGTGGTACAACTAAACAAAATCCAATGCCAAGATTAAATACGTTTCTCATCTCTTCTTCAGCAATGTCCCCTGCTTTCTGAATCGTATTAAAGAGTTCTGGTCGTTCCCAAGCAGAGTAATCAACGTCAACTGTAAGACCTGCTGGAAGGCATCGTGGGAGGTTCTCAGGCAGTCCTCCTCCCGTAATGTGCGCCATACCAAGGATAGGAACTTCATCTAGCAGCTGCTGGATTAGAGGAGCGTAGATGGTAGTTGGTGTCAGCAACTCAGGCATATCTTTATAGAAAATCTTATGTCTCCATATCATATCATTAACAAGAGTGTATCCATTACTATGAAGTCCACTACTCTCAATACCAATGACTACATCACCAGGTCTGATGTTACTGCCATCAACGATCTCATTCTTCTCTACAATACCAGTACAAAACCCAGCAAGGTCATAGTCAGTTGCTCTGTAATGCTCTGCAGTTTCTCCACCTAGGAGTTCCATTCCAGCAATATCACACCCCCTAACAATTCCATGCACAATGTCACTAACATCGGAATCTATAGTTTTAGTGGAAATATAATCAAGGAAATATAATGGTTTAGCACCAGAACATATAACGTCATTGACGCACATTGCAACCAGGTCAATTCCAATAGTAGAATAGTCCCAAGCAACTCTTGCAATATTAATTTTGGTTCCGACACCATCAGCACCAGATACTAAAACAGGTTGCTCATATCCATATGGAATTTCTATCTTTCCATTAAACCCACCAATGTTAGGTGCCATAATTTTCAGATGTTCTACAAATGCTCTACCCTTTTCAATATCAACGCCTGCAGTTTTGTAGTCCATTAGTGAATTTCTCCTTTCGCAATTTGTTCACGACGTTTTAATTTCCATACTATGTAATCCATTGTTGGGATACACATAGGATTCCAACCAACAAAGGTTGTTGACTCTCCACTGGGTATCTTCCAACAGGGAGCATCATCATTGTCAAGG
>Ga0209336_10000688_pt1 | contig 17100 bp, 3 predicted proteins | sample LinPmetageLP32_FD_184042 | JGI IMG/M metagenome (GOLD analysis project Ga0209336, IMG submission 184042) | Marine viral communities from the Pacific Ocean - LP-32 (SPAdes) (version 2) | ecosystem: Environmental > Aquatic > Marine > Oceanic | place: Pacific Ocean | collected 2009-08-23 | reverse complement strand
TGCTCCAGAAGAAGTTCCATTTGTTGACAACGATGGGGTACAATCAGGAGTAAGTGGAGGAGCAGTAGGAGGTTCAGATGGCAGCGACACAGGCGCACCTGAGGGATTAAACGAGGATCCTAAAAGCACAAGCAAAATAGGAAATCCAAAAGACGCTAAGGGTATACAACAAAGCACAGGTGTTTTTGATGCAGACTTGAGTGTGGTAAAAATTGATCCTAGACCTAACGAACTGAACAAGTTTAGCAGTTACAACTATAACATTGCACTGTATATGATAAACAGTAAAAGTTATGTTAACTTGTTAACAGCACCTAATTCTCCACAAGCAGTACTTGATGACAGTCTCTTACTAATGAAAAGTGGCGGTGCTGGCACAGGACCAGAACTGGCAACTGAAAGAAGTCTAGGATTTTTTAATGACTTCTTTATTGATGATTTAGAACTTACTAGTCTAGCAGTAGGTCCTAGCAAGTTTAATCAAAATACAAATGTTACAGAAATAAAGTTTAATATTACAGAACCACGTGGCGTAACTCTGTTGGAAAAACTTCGTGATGCAGCAGGCACAACACTTGTAAGCACAAAAGAAAAATATATATCAGCGCCTTACATTATGGAAATAAAGTTTAAAGGATTTGATGAACGTGGACAACCAATGGCTGCTCCTAGTAAACCCAAGTACATACCTATTAAAATTACAGACATACAGTTTGATGTAACGGAAAGCGGAACACAATACAGAGTACAAGCAATACCTTTTGCGCATAATGTATTTGGTCAAATAGCAAGTACTATTCCTATGAACGTAGAACTTACTGCAGGTAGTATTGGTAATATTTTCAGTGAAGGTCTTAAAAGTTTTACAACAGAAACAGAAGAGACTAGAGTTGAAGATGAAAAAGGAGTTGAAGCCACAGAGACAGTTACAAAAACCAAGTATGGTGACAGTTACAAAACACTAGCAGATGTAATGACTGATTATCAAAAGAAACGCACAAAAGATACTATTAAAAAATCACCAAAAATTGCATCAAACCCAGGTGATAAAAGTGGTGGCTTTACTGAAACTACAATACCAGCCGCTGCAGAAAACTATGACACATATGAGTTTATGATTGCTAGTGAGATAGCAAATAGTAAACTTAATATTGATGCTATATTTGATGCACTTGATACTCCTGCACCCACTGGTCAGAAGAAGGATGATGGTAAAGCAAACAAAAGTCAATTTCAAGCATATGCTGAAGGCTTTAGAGGCACAGTAAGTCTTGACAAAGATAAAAAAACGTTTAAAATAAATGCAGGCACGGACATTACAAAACTACTTAATCTCGTTATCATGCACAGTGATTACATGGATAAGAATGTAATAGAAAATGCAGAGAAGGGTGTTACAGAAGGTAAGCCTATAAAATGGTTTAAAGTAAAACCTGTTATTAAGAGTGCAGAAGGACCTGGACAAGGATTTGATGGCAAAGACGGAAGATACAAATATCATATCATGTATGTTGTAGAACCCAGTGTAATTTATTATCACGATTTTCCATGGGCCAGTAAGAGTAAACCAAAAGGCAACGGTTTTCATAAAATATATGATTATATTTTTAGCGGAAAAAACACTGAAGTACTGGACTTTAAACTAAAGTTTAGAGCAGCATTCCTACAAGTAATGACAGCAGGTACAGGTAAGCCATTTGGTGATAAAACTGCAGATCAAGACTTCAGCGCACAAATAAAAGAGATTCCAAACAGCCCAGAAGGCAATACTGTGAATGGTCAAGACAATGTTACAAGAGCGAGAGCAAAGGATTTGTTTAGTAGTGTAATGAGTGATGGCATTGATATGATAGAACTTGATATGCAGATCATAGGTGATCCAGCATATATTGCAACAAGTGATGCTTATTGGCAAGATAAAGTGCGACAAGGACAACAGTACACAGATTCCTTCATGCCAGACGGTACTATAAACTATGACCTTACTGCACCCTATGTTCAGGTTAATCTAAAGACACCTATAGATTACGATGACATTACTGGACTTGCAAATCCAAATACTGCAACAAATAGTAGTTTTAGTGGTGTATACAAACTTAATCAAGTAAGCAGTACATTCAGTGGTGGTATATTTCAGCAAAAGTTAAAAGGTTTGAGAGCACCAGTACAGCCAGAAAAAGGCGGTGTTGCCCTTAGTAAGTCTGATAATGCAGGAAAAGAACGCAAAGAAGTTGTAAAGGAGTCAGGTGAAGCAGAGGGTGAATCAAAAGGCATAACTAATCAGCAAGCCACAGTAAAAGATGACTTTGCGCAAAGTGTAGCAAACGAATATTCAGGCGGTGATCTAGCAGGCGAATTTGATACAGGACCGCCTCCATTTTCATCCAGTGTAGCAAAAGAGTTTAGTGGCGGTGATTCGCGCGGTGAATTTGGAGGCATCCCTACTACAATACCTAATACAACTCCGGATGTAAACAGCTCTTGGAATTCTCCTACTAGTGCATTACAAAACGCACCTCCAAGACCTCCAAGGGCAACAGGTCCAGTAGATCAATTCGGTGGCAATAGCCAAATATAGGATTATTAAAACATGGCAATAGATATTTCAAAACAAGGAGCCAAAGGCGGTGATCCGGGGTATGATACCAGTCAACTAAGAGGCGTTAGAGAAGAACGCGGTATTGTTACTGGTGTTGTGAAAGCAAACGTGCATCCAACAAACATGGGTGTAATTAAAATTTGGATCCCTACATTTAGCACAGATGAAAAAGACAAAACACAGTGGCGCAGTGTGCGTTACTGTACACCTTTTTACAGTCGTGTTGATAACAGTGGAGTAGGCGACACATACTTTGGCACAAAAGTAACTGCCGGTATCACTACACCTCCGCCGGACATTGGCACAAAAGTACTGGCGTTTTTCCCTGAAGGGCGCAACAGTGAAGGCTATTACTTTGCATGTGTCCCTGATTTATATATGATGCAAACCTTGCCTGAAGCAACTATAAACACTGGAGTAGCAGCAGGCGAATTTAATGACAGTCCAGCTGGCACACATCACACAGGCAAGATTACCAACTGGCGTACACAAACACGCCCAGAAGATTTCTTTACGCAGAGTACACTTGTTAAACAAGGACTCAGTGATGACCGTACAAGAGGTCTTAACAACAGTAGTTACATGCGCGATTCGCCGGCAGAGATTATTGGCATTGCCAGTAAAGGTCGTAAAATTACAACACAGGGACAGGACTTTACTGTAACTTATAACTCTCAAATTAGAAATCCAGACACTGCTGACAAAAAGATTTTAGAAGGACTACTAGGTCCCACTGCAAGACGCAAAGGGCATAGTATAGCACTTGATGATGGAGACATTGATGGCAACAGCAATCAAATTCGTTTGCGTACTAGCACAGGACATCAACTGTTATTAAATGACAGCGAAGGTGTTATCTATGTTGGCAACAGTGATGGTAGTTGCTGGATTGAACTTAGCAATGAAGGTACCATGGATGTATATGCACAGGACAGTATTAACTTTCGTAGTGCAAATATTAACTTTCATGCAGATGAAAACATTAAAATGCATGCAAAGGGCTTTGCACAGATTGTTGCAGATCAACAGTTACACCTACAAGGCACACAGGAAACTACAATTGTTACTGAGGGCGAAGCAGGAATAAACGCAAAAAAGAATTTACATTTGTACAGTGAAAGCGAGCTGTTCGCTACAAGCACTGGCGCAAGTTATCTTAATGCTGGCGGCAATATTAGTGTTGCTGGTAGTATGGTTTTACTTCAAGGTCCTAAGACACAAGCAAAGCAAGCAAAGAAAGTTACCGAAACACAAAAAGAAGATACCACTTACTTTCCAGACTTGGATCAGTTTATTCTTGATGAAGAAGAAATGGTAACAACCACTGTAGACAGAATTGTAACACACGAACCATTCCCATACCACAGTGTAATGAATACAACAAGTGCTTACACAGGCGGGCTTGGCGGCGCAAGTGGACAAACAACAAGCAACTATGGAATTGTGCCTGCAACCGTAACACAACCTACTCCTATACAGTCAGGCGGCGCAGCGGGAGAATTTGGTGGAGCAAGTTCTCCATTAAGTGCTGCAGCAGGTGGAGCAAGTTCGCCATTAAGTGCTGCAGCAGGATCTACAAGTGCTATTGGAGGCAGTAGTCCACTGTCACAAATTTCATCAAGTGTGCCTAACATAAACACTGCACAACTTCAATCGCAACTAGGTGCAGCAACATCGCAACTTCAAAGTGCAGACTTCGATAAACTTATAAAAGATAGTAGTGGAAAAATCACAGGACTCGCAGATCAACTCAGTGCAAATGCTCCGCAACTCACAGCAGGCTTGCAAAGTGCAATACCAAATGTTAAGGATCAACTAGGCAGTGTATTAAGTACACCCAACTTTAATAAGTTTCCTGTTACTGATCTAGTAGCACAGGTAAACACAGGATTTAGTGTTGGCGCATTGGATAGTTTTGATGTACAAGGACTTAATGCCGCAGTTGTAAAACAAGTTGGTAGTGCTAACAATCCTGCATTTGTTGACAGTGTAACAAAGAGTGTTGGTAAGTTTGGCTTTAATGTGGATCAACTTAAATCACAGGGCTTTGTTCGTCCGGAAGCAGTGTTTAACGACCAACTAAGTGATAGCAGTGTATGGACAGGCAAAGCAGGAGCAAGCAGTCTTAGTAAGATGTTAAGTAATTCTCCGCTGCAAGAAAGTATTCAACAAGGTGTAGTGGCTGCAGATTATCAGAAACTGGTTAACCTCGGTGGTATTAAAGCAACTGACGGCAAAAAAGAAGTTATGAGTATGCTTACTGCAAGTAATGTTTCAACACCAGAGATTACTGCACAAGTAAGACAAGGATTTCAAAATATTGAAAATGTGCTTCCTAATACTACAAACATTCCTAGCGGCGAAGATATTGCAAGCAAAGTTAAACAAAGTATGCAAACCGGTGCCGCAGCAAGCGAGCGTGTTGAGAAAATTAAAGTAACAAAGAATGAAACTGTAATTAGTACCAGCAAGTCAATAACAACAGGCGGCGGCTCAATTACTACTACAACTCCTGTAACTGGAGGGCAAGTAACAACAGGCACTGCTTATTCACCAAGTGATGATTTGTTAGCAGAAGAAGCAAACTCAACAACCAAAACAGATTTCAGTGATGAATTTAATGCAGAGCCACTTCCAGGCTCTACTGACGATGATCCATATGGATTGGATGCTCAGCAAAAGCAAGCAGAAAAACGAGAAGAATCTGAAGCAAGCAAGCGTTCACGTGAAGCAGTAGCAGAATTTGAACGCAAGAAGAAACTAGGTGGATACCCAGCATACAAAGTTCTGCGTGATCAGAGCAGAGAATTGCGCAAGCAGTGGTGGGCAAATAGACGCACACTGAGTAAAGCAGAAAAAGCAGCACTGGAAGCACAGATCAAATCATTACTAGCGCAAGCAGATGCAGCACTAAAAGGAAAGTAAAATGGCAATAGCAACATACAAAGGATTTAGTACAATAAGCAACAACTTTGGTAGTTCAAAGTTAACTGATACGGATCTAATTAAACGAGATTTACTTAATAATTTTGCTATTCGCAAAGGTGAAAAACTAATGCGCGGCAACTTTGGTACTAGTTTGCGTGATTTAATCATGGATCCACTAACAGAAGAAACAAAGCAACTTATTATTGAAGAAGTAAATGCTGTTATTGCCAATGATCCTAGAGTACGCCCAGAAGAGGTAACGCTTGATGAATACGAAAGTGGACTACAAGTACAGATAGTATTGCGCTATGTAATCGACAATCAAGTAGAAAATCTCCTAGTACGTTTTGACAGGCCTGATAACGCAGTATTATAATATACCTACTTAATTCTGCAAATAAATACTGCATAAGATAGGAATATTTAAACATGGCTGCTAGTACAAGACAATCAAATTTATTTGCTGCTGAAGATTGGAAAAAAGTCTACGAGACTTTCCGTGAAGCAGACTTTCAAAGTTACGACTATGAAACCATTCGTAAGAGTATGGTTGACTATTTGCGTAATTATTACCCAGAAGATTTCAACGATTTTATTGAATCAAGTGAATATATTGCACTGATTGATTTAATTGCATTCCTAGGACAAAGTCTAAGTTTCCGTAGTGATTTAAATGCTAGAGAAAACTTTTTAGAAACAGCAGAACGCAGAGACAGCATACTGCGTCTAGCTCGCATGCTTAACTATTATCCAAAGCGTCAGCAGATTGCTAGAGGCTTGCTTAAAGTTGCTAGTGTAGAAACAACAGAAGCAATTGCAGATTCAAACGGCAACAGCCTGCGTGACACAGAAATTGTCTGGGGTGATCCAACTAATAGTGACTTCCTAGAGCAATTTACTACAGTGCTTAATGCAAGTATGGTAAACACACAACAGTTTGGTAATCCGAGTTTAAAAACAACAGTTGGCGGCATTAATATTGAAGAATATCAACTTAAACTAAATCCTGGCACTGTTCCAATTTATGATTTTAAAACAACAGTTGGCACACAAAACCTAGACTTTGAACTAGTCAAAGGTACCTACAGTGGCACAGACTATTTGTATGAAGTGGCACCGCAGCCTAGCAGCACAACAAACATTCTTTATCGCAATGATAACAGAGGATTTGCTAGTGCTAACAACGGATTTTTCTTTTACTTTAAACAAGGTAACTTGCAAAGTGCAGACTTTAATATTGGCGAGAAACTACCTAATCGCACAGTAGAACTTGACATTAACAATATCGACAACAACGATGTTTGGCTTTATCAACTTGATGATGCCGGCAGAGAAAGTTCACGCTGGGAAAAAGTACCTGCTATTAGTGGCAACAACGTTATCTATAACAGTTTAAGTGCAAACAACAAAAACTTGTTTACAGTGCGCAGTCGTGCAAACGATCAAATTAGTTTAGTGTTCGGCGATGATGTTTTCTCAAATATCCCAACCGGTAACTTCCGTGTTTATTTTCGCACAGGCGCTGGTACTACATATAAGATTAGCCCAGACGAAATGCAGAACTTGCAACTTGTTATTCCATATGTAAGTCACAGTAATCAAATCGAAAATCTAACAATTGGACTAAGTTTACAGAGTACTGTTGCAAATGCCAGTGCTAGAGAGAACTTGCGTGATGTTAAACTAAAAGCACAGCAACAGTATTATACACAAGATCGTATGATTACAGGTGAGGATTATCAAATCCTTCCTTACACAAAGTTTAGTAATATTATCAAGTCAAAAGCAATCAACAGAACTGCTAGTGGTATCAGTCGTTACTTGGATGTGCGCGACACAACAGGCAAGTATAGCAGTACAAATATTGTTGCAGAAGACGGAATTTTCTATCGCACAGAAGATATACAACAGTTTCAATTTACATTTATAACAGACAGCGACATCAGTAATACTATTAGTCAGCAAGTAGAAAAAAATATTCTTAAAAACGAAAGTTTGCACTTTTATTTGAAAAACTATGGTGGCATCAGTGTTACAGGTCTAAGTGCTAGTTGGAATTTAACAACTACAACAAGTGGCACAGTAACGGGTTACTTTAAAAATGATGTTGACAGTCCTCTTAAAATTGGCGGTTTTACAAGCAGTAATTTAAAATTAGCAAAAGTTGGTGCGCTACTGAAGTTTACTGCACCTAGCGGCAAAGTATTTGACGTAAACAACAATCTTATCACTGGTACTAGTGGCACAATTAATACTCGTGATTTTATCTGGGCTAGTATAAGTTCAGTGGTAACTGATGGAACAAATCAAGGTGTTGGTAATTTAGAAACAGGCATTGGACCTGTTGCGCTAAGTGAAGTTATTCCGCAAGATGCAGTGTTGGATCAGGTAATTGCTCCTTGGAATACTGCAATTGGTAGTACAGTAAGAAACAGTATTATTCAAGCAATCGGTGATTTTAAAACTTTTAGTTTGCGCTATGACAGAGATACACAAGCCTGGTCTATTATTGATGCACTGGATTTAAATCAAACAACAACATTTAGTTTAGATTATGCAGGCAATACTAGTAACACAAATTTAGATGCTAGTTGGTTCTTTAAGTTTACCAATGACGGATCAACCTACACTGTTGACTTCAGAAGCACAAGTTATGTGTTTGAAAGTAAACTAGAGACACGTTTCTATTTTGATAATGATCTTAAGATATTCGATCCACGCACAGGTAAAACTATTAAAGATAAAGTAAACATTCTAAAAGTTAATGCACTGCCTGACAGTGTTAGCAGTCTAGCAGTTGACTATGCAATGCAAATTGATGATGTAATTACAGAAACAGATGGCTATACACTTACAAACAGAATCAAAGTTACATTTCCAGATATTGACAGCGACGGTGTTGTTGATAATCCAGAAGTGTTTGACATTGTGGTTGCTCCGATCACAAATGCAAGTACTAAAGTTGTGTTTTATCAGACCAGTATAAGCAGCGGCGGATACTTGACCTACACACCAGTTACAACCACTAGCGTGGAGCAACGTTATGCGACACAAGCAGCAATTAATGAAGTGATTGCACAGTTTAGCAGTGGACAAATATTTTATGCAGGCACAGACGACAAGTTTTATATTTTAAGCGTAGATGGCGCTAATGTTAAAAGTATAGCACAAACCACAGACTACATCAAGCGCACAGGACGTAGTGATTTGTTATTTCAATACACCCATAACAGCCCAAACAACAGACGTATTGATCCAAGCCCAAGTAACATTGTAGATTTGTTCTTGCTCACAAGTCAGTATAACACTGACTACAGAAACTATGTCACAGACATTACTGGCAGCATTGGTAAACCAACAAAGCCAACCACAAATGAACTGCGTGATCAGTTTGGTAGTTTAGAACAGTATAAAAGTGTAAGTGATACTATTATCTTCAATAGCATTAGTTACAGACCACTATTTGGTGATAAGGCAGACGAAGAATTGCAAGCAACATTTAAAGTAGTAAAAAATACAAGCACACTAGTCAGTGACAGTGAAATTAAAGAGCGTACGATTGGAGCTATCAACGATTACTTTGCTATTGAAAACTGGGACTTTGGTGATAGTTTCTTCTTTAGTGAATTGGCAGCATACTTGTACAATGCACTAGCACCAGATGTGCTCAGTATTGTTATTGTTCCTAAACTTGCAACAAGCAACTTTGGTAGTTTATTCCAAATACAAAGTCAACGAGATGAAATTTTAATTAATGCTGCATCAGTAAATGATATTGAAGTTATTGATGTTATCACTGCAAACAGTTTACAAGCAAGTGGCAACGTTGTTAACCAGACAACAACAAATCTTGCAGCAGAAAGTGCAAGTGCAAGCGGCACAAGCACAGTAGTAAATACAGCAACAAACACAACAACAAGTACTACAACTTCGTCGAGCAGTAGCAGTAGCAGTAGCAGTAGCAGTAGCAGTAGTAGTTCTAGTAGTTCAAGCAGCTCTAGTAGCAGTAGCAGTAGTAGCGGCAGCAGCGGGGGGTATGGTTACTAATGGCACTTCGTAAAAGTCAGGTACTACTACCTGATGTATTCCAGACAGTAAAAAACAACAAGTTCTTAAATGCTACTGTTGACCAACTAATTAGCGAACCTAATTTACAGCGTGTAAACAGTTTTATTGGACGAAAGTTTGCTCCTAACTTCACAGTTGGTGATAGCTATGTGCAAGAAATTGACACAGATAGACAAAACTATCAGCTTGAGCCAGCAGTTGTATATCGTACTCCTAATAAACAGATTGAAAGTTTAACTGGCTATGTTGATTTTGTAAATCAGTTACGTTATAACAATGTTAATGTTAACACACACAGTGACTTGTTCGATCAGGAATACTACAACTACAGTGGCTTCACTGATCTTGATAAACTTGTAAACTATGGTGAATACTTTTGGTTGCCTGACGGCCCTGACAGTGTACAGGTATTCAACAGCATAGTAGACACTGAAAAAGCATTTACTATAACACGCCGCACAGTAGCCGCTGTGGATGAATACAGTATTGATGGAAGTGACAACAGCAACCCAACTATTACTGTTGCAAGAGGCGGCAGTTATACATTTAATGTGCAGCAAACAGGCACACCTTTCTGGATCCAAACTGAAATTGGTATCAGTGGTATTAGTAATTACGGCTCAAACGTAAGCACAAGAGAAATACTTGGTGTTACTAACAACGGTGACGATAACGGCACGATTACATTTAACGTTCCGGAAACAGATGCACAAAACGATAAGATTAATGCAACACAAGCAGCAAATCCAGACTTTGCCACTACGCTAACCTATAAACAAATACACAATGTTCCATATCAAACATTAATTGACACACATGGCGGCATTGATGTGCAAACAAAAATTGATGGCAAAAGTCTAGTATTTGTCAATCTCACAACAGATGAAACTGCATGGGATGCAGGCGCTCCATTTGATGGATATGGTTTTGACGATCCCAATAATCCATTTGATGAAACAACTACGCTTGCAATTGAAACACGCTACGATGTATATAATATTTCAGTTAATAATGTTGGCGGTGTTGATACAGTGCAACTTACTCGCAGTACAGACTGGCCCGCGGCACAAAAAGTAAAAATTAAACAAGGCAATGACTACGGCAACAGAGAGTTCTACAAAGATGCAAGCGGTTTGCCTGAACTAATTCAACCATACACTGCTGGTTTAGATATACTATATTACCAAGACGGTGTAAATGCAACACAGTTTGGTAAAATACAAATAGTCGATGTAAATGTAGTTCCAGCAATTGATGTTAGTGATGATATACTAGGTAAACAAACCTTTGCCAGTGCAAACAGTGTAAAGTTTACCAACGGACTTAAAGTAGAATTTAACAGTGATGTTACGCCAAGCACTTATGCAAACAGAGAATATTTTGTTGAAGGTGTTGGACAACCTGGAGGCATTACACTTACACCTGTAGATGAAATGCTTACACCTGAAACTTACACTAACAGTACCAGTGATGGATTTGACACTGTAGCATATGACGCAGGCGGCTGGGATGGCACACTTAATGCTCCTATAGATCAAGATTATATTGTTATCAATCGCAGTAGTGTAGATAAAAATGCCTGGAGTCGGGGCAATCGTTGGTTCCATAGAGAAGTTATCGAAGCAACAGCAACTTATAACAACTACACCGCAGACATTGATGATGCAGCAAGAGCAAAGCGTCCTATTATTGAATTCCATAGTGGACTAGAATTGTTCAACATGGGCACAAGCAGTGTTTCGCCGGTGACAGTTGTTGATACAACACAGACTGATGCACTTAGCAACGTTAATGGCACATTGGGCTACTTTGCTGATGGTATTGATTTGCAGCAGGACAACACAATTATCTTTAGTGCAGACACAGATGCAGATGTTAGACTCAAGATTTATCGTGTAGACTTTATTGATCAAGACAGTGATGCAGTGACTGGTAAGATTATTAACCTAGTTGATGTCGGCACAGTAGTTGATGGTAACTGTGTATTAAGCACACTAGGCGCAAGCAACCAAGGCAAGCAATATTGGTTAAATGTAACTACTTGGACTGCAGCACAACAAAAGACTAAACTCAATCAAGATCCACTGTTTGATATCTTTGATCCAGACCATGTTAGCTTTAGTGATACGACAAAATATCCTAGTAGTAACTTTGTTGGTAGCAAGTTGTTTAGTTACAAGCGTAATAATAACGCAAATCCGGACACAGTTTTAAACTTTGGACTAACCTATAAAAACTTTAACACACTAGGCGATATTGTTTTTGAAAATAACTTTGATAGTGACACTTTTCAATATACAAAAAGTACAGGCAATACCAACGTTATTGTGCGCAGTGGACATGCACACCAGTTCGATATTGCGGGTAAAAGAGTACTATACAACGGCTGGACCAAGACTGTTCAATCTAGCACACAGTATCAAATTGTAAGTTATGATGTAATAAATGAACTGTATAGTTTTGAAATTGGCGCAAGTGTAGACACAAGTAAAATTAGACAGCCACTACAAGTATTTGTTAACGGCAAATTTAAATATCCTACTGAATATACACATCTTATCCAAGGTGACAGAGAGTACGTTGTGTTTACAACTGCATTGGTTGAAAACGACACAGTAACTATTAAATTTGTCAGCAACGCTAAAGCAACAAACAGTTTCTACGAAGTTCCAGATAACCTAGAACGTAACGCAGGTAATGCAACATTTGCCACACTAACACTGGGACAAATGCGCAATCATACTGTTGAAATTAGCCATCAAGTTAAAACATTAACTGGTGTTGCTCCGGGTAAAAGTAATATCCGTGATGTAAACTACAGAGCATATCCTGGTAATATATTGCAGCACAGTGCAGGTATGATCTTGCCTATGTATGCACTTACCAATAAAACAGCAAATACTATTGACAGTATCAAATATGTTAAAAATGAATATACTAAATTTAAAAACAAGTTCATCGACAATATTGATAGACTGGATTTAGATTTGTCTAACCCTAGCAAGTGTGTTGACGATATTTTAACACACATGGCAGGAAAGAAAACCAGCAGCTTTCCGTTCTACTACAGTGATATGCTGTCATGGGGCACACAAAAGTCACAGGTAGTTTACACAATTGACGATGCTGCTGAAACAGAATTTGAATTTAATACACAGTTTGATCTCACTGCTATTAGTAATCAAGGGGTGCTAGTATATCATACACCTGTTAGCACTGGGGTAGATAACTTACTAGTTGAAGGTGTAGATTATACATTTGATACAGTGGAAGCAAAACTAACGCTTACGGCAACTAACCTTGGTGTTGCAACAATTGGACTTACTGTCAATGATAAAATTACTATTGTAGAATACACAGAAACAAACGGAAGTTTTGTGCCTCCTACTCCAACTGCACTGGGACTATATCCTAAGTACAGTCCTAGTATTAACATGGATGCAACCTATGTCAATACTATACCGACAGGTGATGGCCCTTTTAAAATTTATGGTAGAGACACACAAACAGATAGATCCTATTATAACCAATTAGGTTGGTACTATCCTTTGTTTACTACCGAGGCTGCAGCACAGGACTATGATACTACACTAGGCGGATCTGGAGCAGCACACACTCACAAGTTTGAAAATGTAAGCGGTGTATTTTACATGCCTAACAGTTCAATGAATCATGCAACTAATAACGTAGATGACTTTGTGGAATACACAGCAACAAAACCTGTAGTACAAGGACATGATGGTAGTTTATGGGTTGGCTGGAGTGATATCAGAGACAACGTTTTATTAGAACTAGAAAAACGTATCTATAATAATATTAAAACACAGTACACCAAAGACTTGTTTAACTATGCAGAAGTTGTTCCAGGCTACTTCCGCAGCACACTTGCTGATTTAAGTGAAGCAAATAATATTACCCGCAGTTACTATGGCGAGTGGGCATTACGCAATAAAGTTAAAACAGCACCAAACACAACAGTAGATCCTGACAATGGATTTACTTGGAACTATCGTAACAGCGTTGAAAAAATAAACAAAACAAGAATACCTGGTTACTGGCGCAGTATATATCGTTGGTTCTTTGACACAGATACTCCGCATACAACACCATGGGAAATGCTAGGAATAAGTGTTAAGCCAATTTGGTGGGATGAGCGTTATGGTGTTGCACCTTACACACAAGGCAATACTGTGCTTTGGGAAAATCTGCGTGATGGCATGCTGTACAATGATGCAACAGGCACTACATTTACCACTGACGTAAAACGTCAGCGTCCAAACTTAATGAGTATTATCCCAGTTGATGCACAAGGCACATTAAAACCACCAGCTGACTTCTTAGTTGAAGATGCAAGACAAACAAACGCTGATGGCGACTGGGTATACAGTGATGGCAGTCCTGCAGAGACAGCATGGAGACGCAGTAGCGAATATCCGTTCGTATTACAGATTCTTGCTGCTACCGTAAAGCCTGCAATGTATGGCACATTGATGTTTGACACAAACATGTACGAAAAAAATGCGCAGTATGATCAGATATTACAGAAAAATAAAAGCTATAGACCAAGCATTACAGATTATCAAATGCATGGACAAAGCAGCGGAAATAACGACATTGTAAGAGTCGAAGGTTATAATCAATTCATTAGTGAGTTTATTAGATTTAGTGGGTTTGGCATAAACGATGCTATTACAAAGATTAATAATTTAGAACTTAACCTATGTTATAGCATGGCTGGATTTACAGACAAGAAATTCTTAAAGGTTGTTGCAGAGAGTGTAACACCTAGTAGCCAGAGTGAAAACATCTTTATTCCTGATGAAAATTTAAACATCTTTACTAAAAAGAGTTTACCACTGGAGCGTGTAGTATACAGTGGTGTGCAGATTATTCAACGCGGCGACGGCTATGAAATACAGGGTTACGACATTGAGAATCCATTCTTTAAGATTGTGCCTAGTGTCTCATCAAATCAGCCTAAAGAAATTCGTGTAGGCGAAACAGTACTATTTGAATATAAAGACTTTGATAATAAGATAATCAATATTCCATATGGCACAGTTATTACTAGCAAGCAACAAGTATTTGATTTCTTGGTTGCTTACCAAAGATATCTACTAAGTCGTGGATTTGTATTCAATGGAACAACCGGCGCCGGTGATAAGGTTGACTTTGTTAGTGCCGGAGCAGAGTTTGCGTTTTGGACAGAACAAAAGTGGGTTGAAGGCAGTGTTATTGTACTAAGTCCGTATTATGATACATTAGTTGTTAACAGATCATTTGCAACAGTTGATGATCTTACCGGCGGATTAAAAGATGCAAATAACGCTATAATCAATCCTCGTTACTATGACATAAGCAGAACAGACAATGCTGTTGAAATTCGTATTGACACAGAAAACACAAACTTATATTCGGCACAATGTGATCCTATACAGCATGAACATGTACTTGTGTTTAGTAACACAACAATCTTTAACGATATCATATATCAGCCAGAGCTTGGTAACAGACATAGTAGACTTAAACTAATCGGCACAAAGAGCGGTGACTGGAATGGCACACTGCATGCTCCTGGTTTCTTTATTAATGATGATGTTATTAACGTTTGGCAACAATACGAAGATTACAAAAAAGGCGATCTAGTAAGTTTTAATAATAAAACTTATGTCGCAAAATACAACATTGATGGAAGCAGTATATTCAAGTTTGATGACTGGACACTGGCAGACAATATACAAACAGGACTTGTCAAAAACCTTGCTAACAAAGCAGGGCAGTTTAAAAACTTCTTTGAACTTGATAATCTAAATCTTGAAGATGGTGTTGACAAACTGGGCAAAGGTATTATTGGATTTAACAATAAAGACTATTTGCAAGGACTAGGACTGGATGACGTAAGTCAGGTCAAGTTCTACCAAGGTATGCTAAAGCAAAAAGGTACCGGTGCAGCAATCAATAAACTCATTGATGCAGAACTTACTAATCTAGATCAAAGCATTGACTACTTTGAAGAGTGGGCATTCCGTGTTGGCGAATACGGCAGCATTGACAGTAACCAAATTATTGAAACAATTATTCCAGAAGACCAAGCCTCAAACAATCCATTTGTGCTGCACTTTCATGCTGATGGAGAATCAACACCTAGTACTATTGGTCACTATCATTTGCAAGCAAAGGATCTTTACAAAACACCTAACAACTATACTGGTGATGTGTTTGCTACAAGAAACGCAAACAGCCTTATATTAAATGACTTAGACAGTGCAGGCTATGCAAGATTAGATGATGTTGACTTTACAGTGTTTAATGGCGATGGACTAGAAGCACTAAGTTCACGCATTGACGAACTTGGTAAAGGTAAAAAGATATGGGTTGCAACTGATAGTACAAATACTTGGGGCATGCGCAGAATTGATGAAACACTAAGCACAGTTATCAGCGTTGAAAGCGCAACCAATGGTTTCTTGATTTACACAACAGATAGAAATCACGGACTTGTAGTAGATGACTATGTGATTGTTCGGGCTGTACAGCCAATTGGCAGAGTTGCAAAAGTTGCAGGAGTTCCTAGTCCAAATAAATTTGTAGTTGCTGACACCACTACTAACGCAGACATACAGGATGTTCGGATTCCGATGTATAAACTTAGCAGTGTACGTTTTGCACAACCAAGTGATCTAAGCACATACACACCTGTAAGTGGATGGGACAGCAAAGAACTAGTATGGGTAGACAAAGACAGTGATGGCGATTGGCAAGTATTACAAAATGCTCGTCCGTGGAGCACAACTGGTGTCAACACAGCAAGCCCAATTAATGCAGATGATGATTATGGTTCTGGCGTTGCTATCAACAGTGCAAGCACAATAGCACTAGTCGGTGCACCTGCAAATGGTAGTGGAACAGTTGTTCCTTATGTTCGCAGTGAGGGCGGCATACTTATTGAAGGTAACAACATTAGTAGTCAAACTATAGGTGACAGTTTAGATAGTTTTGGTGCTAGTCTAGCAATTGCTACAGACTATGCAGTTATAGGTGCACCTGATACAGAGAGTAGCAAAGGTGCCGCTTTCCCTTATTACATAGACAGCACAGGAGCGTTTAATCGCAGACCAGCAATTCGTCCAAGTGCATTAAGCACTAGCGATAAGTTTGGCTTTGCTATGGCGATGAGCGGCAATGGAAGATATTTGTTTATTGGTGCTCCGGGTGATAATAAGATTTATGCGTATACACTAATTGATCTTATCACAGATGAGGAAAAAGTTAGCACATTAACCGGTGACGGAAGTACTGCTGGACTTGCGCTAGACTTTACACCAGTCAACCTAAATGCACTTAATGTTGTAGATGAGAACGGCAAAGTTTATTTGCCTACAAAAGACTTTGCAGTAAGTAGTTCTACTATTACGTTTACAAGTGCACCTGCAGATAATCTGCAAATTGTTGTTAGACAAATGGACTACTTTAGAGAAATAGGTAGTTACACAGCAGGCAGTGGA
>Ga0209336_10000687_pt1 | contig 17108 bp, 25 predicted proteins | sample LinPmetageLP32_FD_184042 | JGI IMG/M metagenome (GOLD analysis project Ga0209336, IMG submission 184042) | Marine viral communities from the Pacific Ocean - LP-32 (SPAdes) (version 2) | ecosystem: Environmental > Aquatic > Marine > Oceanic | place: Pacific Ocean | collected 2009-08-23 | reverse complement strand
ATCATCAAGTTAAAAAATAAAGGCCACCTAGTGGGTGGCCCTGTTGTCGAGTTGAATTGTTTTACCCCAAGGTGCTTCATCGTCCTCAGTCGAGACCCACAGTGTTGGGATCTTTGGGTCTTCTGGGAAAGGGGCGCAAAGGTCAGTCAGCCAAACAATCACCCTTGGCTTCTTTCTCTTTTTGTCCTTGAGGATCTCCATTGGTGCTTCAAAGCAAGTGCCACCAGACTTGATGTCATCAGGCATTTGAAAGCCTTTGCCCATGTCCATCTCTTCAGTCCTCCAGACCTCATGGTGAAAGTACTGGACAGTGACTTTCTTAGGCTTGACCTTTTTGACGATCTCTTGAAACTCAGCCATGAACTCGTTCATACGATCAACGATTGATCCAGAGGTATCAATATTCAACAAGATTTCACCAACACCGTTCTTAGCGGAAGTTGGAAGCCTGATGCCCATTGGTCTCAGTGAGCGATTGAATCCACGAAAGTGATAGCCAGAGGAAACGACTGGAGCAAAAAATCTTCGTAGCTGATTTCTCCAGTTCACCTTGGGTGCTTTGAGGTCTTCAATAATGCCCAGAAGTTCAGCTTCAAGGCCACCCTTTGACCGCGCCAAGTTAGTAGCTTGCTCGATCATGATGTCCAACTCAGCCTCAAGTTCGTCTTTGTCAGCTTTAGATAAATCAGAACCATCATCATTTGTTGGTCGAACCCAGTTGCCTAGACCACCCTCGCCCTCTGCTTGGTTGGCCGACTGGTAGTCATCAGACTCTTGAGTTGACTGGGATTCTTGAGACCCCTCTCCCGCTGTTGGTTGCGACTGACCTTCGCCCTGACCTTCGCCCTGACCTTCGATATTATTTTGATCATCGTCAGCTTGTGGATTTGGAACATCCTTTGGCTTCTCCTTCATGAGGATAGCGTAGACCTCAAACCAAGACATCCCATTAAATCGCTCGTCATAGAGTGCAGACTCAGGCATCTTCAAAAGCTTTGGGTGCTTGTCAGAAAGCTTCTTCAACATCATATTAATAACGTAATCTTGCGCCATGTTTGCGGTTGAAAAGCAATAATGGCTTGGAGTATTCAAGTGGTGCTTGAGGATCACATGGAACACCTCATGCAAATTAATGAAGGTCACCTCAAGTTTGTCATGCTTTTTAAAGAAAGCACCGCTATAATAAACTGTTTTGCCGTCAGTACAGGCGGTGCTGATCTTATCGTCTCGTACAAATTTAAGCTTGGACATCGGCAACCCTAGAAAGGGAAGCTGATAGAGTGCCTTTGTTTTTGAACCTTGGACTAGTTCTTCAACAGTCATTTCCATATTGGATATCTCCTTTAATTAATAACAAAACCCAGAAGCCATATCGTCTTGCTTAGTCTTTGATATGACTACTGGTGGTTTCTCCTGCTTAACCTTCTCAAAAATCTTAGTCTTTTTTAGAGCTTGTTTTGCGGGTTGCTTAGTATTGTACACTTTAATGTTGAGTGAAGTTGCAAGGGATTTGACCTTATTCATGGTCTCCTCACAGTAGTTTTGACCGCAGTGATGCCTCGCGTCTTTGACAAAATCCGCACATGCATCAGCAATTTGTGCAATCCGCTGATCACCAGAGAAATTCAACTCAGGTAAAATATTGACCAGTGCCTCAATTTTATTCAGAGAGTTGGGTCTAAAGCCTTGAGCTTTCTTGATATTGATTAAATCTTCTAAGGTTGTGTGAACGCGGTCAAACACGTTTGCGACAGACTCATCAACTTTGTCTTGTAGCTTCTTCTCAGCCTTCGCAACAACTTCGGCCTGTCCCTTGCCTAAGATTTTATCTAAAGCGGATGAGGATGGGATAGCATGAATATCAACCTCAAGTTCAAACTTTCCTTCCATTTCTGACGCTGAAGGAAAGTCACTAGCATTCACCGCCCCATTTGATCGGGCTACTGCGTCAGCCACGCGACTTGCGTAAGTGTCGCAGAACTCAACGACCTTCTGATCATGCTTTTCCTTGATCTCTTTGACCTTCGCATCGTGAGGAAACAGGAGGTTGTAAGGTAAGATATGAAGCCCTTCTGAAAGCATTCCAACGCAGAAAAATTTTGAGACTTCACGACAATGCTTTCCCAAAGCTCTGATCTCCTTGAGTAGAGTGTCCTCACCACCAAATAAATTCTTAGTGACGTTGAATGTGGCCTTAGTCTTGAGTCCAAACTGCTTGTGCAGATCTTCTCGCCTGTTGTTGTCGTATTTTACACCGCTCCAAGCTCTATGAGTGATGCTAATTGCTAAAGCTTTATCGTTTAGTACAGACATATATGTCTCCTTAAAAGTTAAATAATGTTTGACTGAAATCTAAGCTAAACAGACAGTGTCGTTGCTATCTCTAGGTTCGTTGGATTAAGTAACCACTCCCTAATTTTTTTGACCTTCGCAAGATCAGGGTTAGCCTTAAGAGTATCGACAAGTATCATGGTCTCAAACTCTTTTGGAAGTCTTGACGCATAGGTGAAGGTAGCTTCGACATTGTCCTCATCGGCCTTCTGACCAAGCAAAGTTGCAAGAGCATACTGCACATCAGGTCTGTCTTCACTTGGAACAGGAGCAGTCGTTGGATTCTTGTAGATCTCTTCTCTATCAGGGATATCGTTGAACACCCTTCGGAAACCTACGAACTCAGTCGCTACTCCATGACCCACTATACTCTGAACCAATGGGATCTCAGCCTGACTAGGGATGCCCACTTTGCAGAGTTTAGACAGTGCGTCCAGACCTCTAGGTGTGCATGACTTGTAGAGGTCTCCATTAAATCCAGAAGTTACCCAGTTTGGGAATCTCCTGATCCCTGCGATAACTTCGGGATGCCAGTTCATTCTGACCGCGTGATCCTCTAGATCCTCAGCCGAAGGGACAACCTCAACCGCCATGACCCTGTCCATCGTGGCCTGTGACGGCTCATTGATTAAGCACCCATCTTCAGATCTGTTGGACGCTACAATAATGTAAGTATTCTCAGGAAGCTTGAGAGTCCCTGCCGTCTTTTCTAAGATCAAAGTGTTCATGCTATTCTGCATCGCACCCTCAGCCATGAAAAGTTCATCGATGAAGATACATGGTTGTTTTGCGTCAACCAGTTCGGCAAACTCCTTGTGCGGTAACCAGTCAGTCACCTTGTTGCCATTCTCGTCAGTAACGTGATCAGGTGTACCCATGATATCCCAAGGTTGCCTTGTCTGACCATTGAACTCTAGGAACTTATCAACATCTAGCTTTTCAGCTATCTGCCTAGCAATCTGGGTCTTGCCTATACCTGCCTGACCTAACATCATGAAAGGCATCCCTGCCTTGAGAGCGGTCACTCCGCAAAGAATGGCTTGACTTGGCGTAATCGTTTTATGATTTTCTAACATTAACATCTCCTGATTGATTGATTGATTGAATAAAAAAGGGGCAACGAATGCCCCTATTGATTAAGTGTAGTGAGATCAGTGTTAATTAAAATAAATCCTCGACGCTTAATGCTTCTGCGTCAAAAAGCTCCGAATGGTCGAGTTTACCGTCCAGATAATCATCGTATGCGTCTGTTTCAGAGAGAAATGTGTATGCAACCCAATCGTTGAAACTTTCAATTTCGTTTCTTGAGACTGTATATAACGAATTTTTAGAGTCGTAAGTGACTTTACATACGGTCATCTCAGTCTCACTAATATGGCCGCCAAACTTATAACTACCCATAAAATTGTACGCAAAATTAGTTGTGTTTGTCATTTTTCTTCATCCTTTTCGTTGGTTAATATTTTAAGTAGCACCACAAGATGCTACCAGAGATATTAACTCTGTAATACTCAAAACAATGTGGGGATCAGTTTAAATTAGATGACTCTGATATGGATCGTTCTATATATGTCCCACCAACAAAAAAGATCATCGCCCGCTAGACCTTGGTCGTTAAAAATCTCAATCACTTTTGTTACTTGATCTTCGGTTGCTAGCGCGAACTCAAACATCTCATTTTTTGCAAACTCCACTAATTCATCTATTGTGTACTCCATTCACATTACTCCTTTTGTTCGATTGATTGATTGAAGTTGGTTAAAACACCTGATGAGCAAAAACAAATCTTTGCTCATCAAATTTTCTAACCACAAATACCCTGAGTTTTTTATGACTAGTTGTCAGTGCTATGGAGGGCAAATTAAACTAGCGTCAGGACTTGGCCCAGTTCTGAAGTGACTGGTTTTGAGGTAGTTGCTCATTCGCTATTTGGTCATGGCCCTGTCCCTCACTGTGTGGCTGATCAAGCCTTGTGGATCTATTTTGCAACCTCCTGTCAATATTTTGACACCGAATCACTATGGCACGATGCCCCACATCCTTGTCACATAATGTGGAGCATAAGTCAAATAATGTTTGACTGTTAACAATCTCAGGGATTTCAAGGAAAACTAATGCTATCGTGTAGTACCTATATATAAAGAGAACAAACATGCATTCCCAACGAATAGAACAATAGTAGAACAATAAGAGAACAACTAGAGAACAAGAGATTTCACGATAGATCATACATAAAAACGGCCAGAAGCCATAGAAACGCAAATTTGAGGCCTTACAGAACGATTCACGTTATGTTCTCATATTATGCACCTTCAAGAACATACTTATGCTATAATAAAGTAAGTAAGTCATATTAAACCATCGGAATACAAAAACTAAGGAATCTCAGACATGTCGAGACATAAGAACAAATATAACCTGACACCGAAGCAAGAAGCGTTTTGCCACGCCTATATGAAGCTTGGCTCTGTAGCTGACGCATACCGTGAGGCTTTTAATGCTGACGGCATGAAGGCCAGTAGCATTCGAGTGGAAGGCTCTAGGCTTTTGAACAGCCCCCATGTCTCCCAACGACTTGGCATGCTGAGAGAGGATAAAGAGCAGAAAAATAGTTTGGAGGCAGTCAGCCTGAGAGACCGAATAATCTCAGGTTTACTTACCGAAGCTGAGGGTATCGGAATGGACACAACCGCATCAAGCCGCGTCACCGCATGGAAAACTTTGGGGCAAACGTTGTCTGGCTTCTATTCTCCCACGGTCAGTGAGATAGACAACAAAGTCACACTCAATAAGAGTGAACAAGATCTCGAACAAGCAATAACAAACGCTATGACCGATGGAAATGTCATTAAGTTATTGAAAACAAAGGGTAAATGATCCCCTATTTTAGGGGAATCTACTGCATTTTCTAGGAAAACTGGGCTATTCTCAACAGAACTAGGCATTCTGAGAGCCATTTTGCCTTAAAAGCAAGGGGGGGACTTATCATCAAACACGACTTCGTCTTCGCCACCCCCTGACCCCCCTGTGTGTTTTTGCTCGTGTATTTCTCTATACATCGTACTCCACACACGCAATTCTGGCTATTTTTAAAAAAAAGACCCCTAACATCCCTACCCCAAAAAAATTATATGCAAAAATTTTAGAGTAGTTTACATTCGGGTAAAGCACTACTCACATAATGCTTGACTTGTAGCATAATCTGTCGCTATAATCGAATCACTGTTGGTTTTTAAGATTTTCAACAGTGTGTTGGACCTTTGTCATGTTGGGGTCTCAACATCTCTTTCTATAATGCTCCTGGGTGAGAGGCTACTACCCCCATGGTTGTCTCTCACCCGTTAAATTACAAAAATAAGGTGGGCAGTGAGCAGTGAAAATAAAAATATCCCCTACGAGCCTTCTGTTTTTATTGATGAAGAAGACAGATTCCAGGTTAATATTGAAGGAATGCTACCTTGGTTTTCTGCTTGCGCTGAGTATATTGCAGACACCCATCCAGAAGAAGAGGAAATACCGTTCTTGGTTTTTCTTTTTGGATGTGAGGCGGCATTGCGATGTCAGCAGATAGAGGAAATCCATTAATTCAAATTCACAAAGGTGAGATGGGTATTGCCCTTCACTTGAGTAAAGGAAGATTTGATAGGGCTAGGAAGCGGAATGCATCTTATCGCAAACTTGGGGAAGAGGATAATTATCACAATGACTTCATCGGTCTCTGTGCAGAAATGGCGTGGTGTAAGCACACTGGAGTTTATCCAGATCAAGTTTTTTCAGAAAAAGTTACCCCGAAATCAAGAGGACAAGACTTGGGTGACGCGGATTACAAGGGATTAAGAATTGATGTTAAAAGCACAGTACATAAAGATGGCGTTATTTGGATTGATCAACCGAACACTAATGTTGATTACTATGCTCTCGTTCTTGTCTCCCTTCCCACTGAGTATAAAAAGAATGAACTGCCTTCGGAGGTTACTTGTGAGATTGCAGGAATCATTAGTGCTGACAATCTCCATTCTAAAGAAACCAGATATAGAAAAAATTTCAAATTCCCATGCAGATGGGCTGAACAGCAGGAGCTTTTAAGTTGGAAAGAGTTTTCAAATGGGAAGACCTAAAAAGCATCACAATCCGATGTCTACATATTGTTTGCTAATTGATCAGGACGTTCTTGACGTAGTCTATTGTATTTCTGTTAAAAAAACCAAAGAGCTAGGGAAACATGTCACAAAGGCGGCAATTATTAGAGAAGCAATATCTTTTTGGCTTAGAGAAAAAAAACATACAGCCAAAGTCAACATCTCATCTTCTTGTGAAAATTTGCAATGAATGCGGCTCTGAAAATATGGCGAGCTACAGCGAGGATCATGGGAAAACTTGGTTCTGCTATGGCCACCGCCCAGAAGCTACCCAAGAAGATCGCGAAAAACAAAATGCTATTAACTTTGAAGTCCAACAGAGGATCGAAAAACCCCCAGAACAGATCTCACCCGAAATTGAGAGAAAGGCCAGATTTGCCCCACCCAGACCAACATCAGACGAGGAGGACTATTCATGGTGTTTCGAGACCAACTGAATGGTACGAGGAGGATACTGAGTGGCACGAATAGTAATGAAGGAGAAAAGATACAATGCCTAAAGACAAGCCAAGAGCATATCACCTTCAGAGCCAGAAAGAGCTATACCAAACTTATACTAACTTAATGTATCAGGTACAAATAGTTGTTAACTGCATGTCAGGCACTAGAAGATACCCTCATTTTGAAAGAAGTGAACTTTCTAGCAAATTAAAAGCAATTGGTTTTGATGAGGCATTTATTGGGTATGGCGGCCAAGCTTGTGGGAATAAGGTTCTTATTTATGATGCGGAGAAATGTATTGAAATTTTAAAAAAGCGAGATGGCATGGATATGGAAGGAGCTATTGAGTTTTTTGAATATAATGTTGAACAAGCATACGTTGGGCAGGACACTCCGATTTTTATTTGGCCTATGAGTATAGATGAAATTGAAGAGTTAGAGGTGTAAAAATGGGAAAAGAAGACTTTAATAATGATCAAGTAAATCATCCAGACCATTACGCCTCTGGAAATATTGAATGTATAGATGCCATGTCGGCTATGACGAATCAAAACACCAAAAAAAATATTGAGCTTAAAGGGCATGATTATTACCTCTGGCAGGTCATTTTCAAGTACTTATGGCGGTTTCCTTACAAAGAAGACCCATTAACTGACCTTAAAAAACTCTTATTTTACCTAAATAGGCTAATAAATCGACTTGAAAGCCAAAAAAAAGAAATTAAATAAACATTGTGCCACATAACTGTGCTATAACTTAAGGTGAAGAAATGTCTGACAATCAACAAAAAAATCAAATAACTCTTTTTGGAGAAAAAATTCCAGAAGAATATTTGTCTGTTAAAGCCAGAGCTTTAATAGGAAGTATGTTAGCTGTTGAGCAAAAAGAAAATCAACACAGATTAAGTGCAGAAGCCTATGGAATGGCAAAAGAAAAGTATGTGGCCGACTTAAAAAAAGAAATTAATATAAGAAGGCAAGAGAATGAGCAGTCACAAGAAGGAAACTCCTAAAAAAACTTACGAATCCCTGTCTGATGAAGAATTAAGTCAAACAGTAAAGTCTTATACTTTTAGTCTGTCCGAAGCCTTAAAAGAGCAGAGGATGAGGAAGGATCAATTAATTGAAGAAGCTCGAAAAGACTTTAACGAAGCAAGTAAAAGACTCTGTGAGCTTGGGGCATTTAAAAGCATTATGCCTTTCCCATCCCTCCCTCTAAATCATGGCAGTTTCATCGGGAATAAACTCTCAAGCATCTTCGAGATTTAATTTAAAACAATTACTAAGAAATTTAGATCAACTTCCAGACGAACATAGGGAAGCTATCTCTAGTGCTTTAATTAAGTACAACGAAGTAAAACAAGTAGAAGACGCAAAAAGTAATTTTTTACCTTTTGTGCGCCATATGTGGCCACCTTTCATGCAAGGCCCACACCATAAAATTATGGCTGAAAAATTTGAGGAAGTCGCGGAAGGCAAGCTCAAGCGTTTAATTATTAATATCGCTCCCAGACACGGAAAAAGCGAATTAACAAGTTGGCTATTGCCTGCGTGGCTTTTAGGACAGAACCCCTCACGGAAAGTTATAAGTGCCACTCACACGACTGAGTTTTCTCAACGGTTTGGTCGTAAAGTTAGGAACTTAATAGACACAGAACTTTTTAAAGAGGTATTCCCAGACGTTTCGTTGAGAGCCGACTCTAAAGCGGCAGGACGATGGGACACTAACGGAGGTGGAGAGTATTTTGCTCTTGGTGTTGGTGCGGCAATGACAGGTCGAGGTGCGGATCTGTTGATAATTGACGATCCGCATACAGAAGCAGCGGGAATTAATCCTTCGCTAGAATATTTTAATAATGTCTATGAGTGGTATAGCTCTGGCCCACGGCAAAGACTACAGCCTGGGGGAGCAATTATTATTGTAATGACGAGGTGGAGTCAGCTAGATCTCACCGCAAAAATTCTTGAAAACTCTAGTCAAAGAGAAGGCTCTGACAAGTGGGAAGTAATTGAACTCCCTGCTATGTACGAGAATGGAGACCCTCTATGGCCAGAATTTTGGCCAAAGAAAGAATTAGAAGCTTTAAAAGCTGAACTTCCATTAGGAAAGTGGCTGTCTCAGTACCAACAAACGCCAACTGCTTCAGAGGGTGCGTTATTAAAAAGAGAATACTGGCGAGAATGGAATAGTGTTGAGCCTCCAAAGTGCAACTTCGTTATACAATCAATCGACACGGCTCATACAAAAAATGCAAGAAGCGATTATTCTGCAATAACAACTTGGGGAGTTTTTGCTCACCCAGATGAAAGTGGGGAAGATGTTTCGAATATTATCCTCTTGGATGCAGTCAATGAAAAGTTGGAGTTCCCAGAGCTTAAGCAACGCACCCATGAATTATATCATCAGTATCAACCTGATGCTTTCTTGGTTGAAGCAAAAGCGGCAGGGCTTCCTCTCATTCAAGAACTTAGAGCTTCTGGCATCCCTGTCACGGATTATACGCCTTCTAGGGGGCAAGATAAACTCAGTCGTGTTAATGCCGTTAGTGACATTTTTGCGAGCGGTTTGGTCTGGCATCCTCCGACTCGTTGGGCTGAACAAGTAATAGAACAGTGTGCAAGCTTTCCCTTGGGGGCGCACGATGACTTAGTTGACTGCACGACCCTCGCTCTAATGAGGTTTCGTAGAGGTGGGTTTATTACCCTTCCAACTGATTATGAAGATGAAGTCGCGCCTTGGTGGAAAAAAAGAAGATCTTATTATTAAGGAGAACAAAATGAATATACGTTATAAAGGAAAGTGCAGAGGCGGTGGCAAAGCTACACAAGGAACAGGTTACAACGGCAATTATTAATGGCAGTTGAAAAATCTCTTGAACAACAGATACTTGATGAGAATGTAGCAGTGGCTATGGGGGAAATGCCCCCAGAAGATGTGCCGATTTCTGAAGATACAGAGCAAGTTTCGATATCCGTTGAGACATTAGACGACGGTGGTGCTGAGATTGACTTTGATCCAAAAGATTCTAATCCAGAAGGTGGAGAAGAGTTTGGAGAAAATCTTGCTGAATACATGGATGATGACGTTCTTGAGGAGATAGCAAGTGATCTCATTGGTTCTTACAACGAGGACAAGTCCTCAAGAGAAGAGTGGGTAAACACATACACAGAAGGACTGGACCTTTTAGGAATTAAAGATGAGAAAAAGACACAGCCCTTTGAAGGTGCGTGTAATGTCACTCACCCTATATTGAGCGAAGCAACCATACGATTTGTTTCTCAATCTATGATGGAAATATTCCCTGCGTCAGGCCCAGTAAAAACTAAAAATTTAGGAAAAGCCTCAAGCGAAAAGCAATCTCAATCTAATAGAGTGCAAAGTTACATGAACTACCTTCTAACCGAAGAGATGGTAGAATATAGGGCAGAGACAGAACAATTATTATTTAATTTAGCCCTTGCAGGGTCAGCTTTTAGAAAAGTTTATTTTGACCCACAATTAAATCGCCCTGCATCCGTTTTTGTCCCTGCCGAAGAGTTTGTTGTTTCCTATGGCACTACTGATTTAATTACTTCTCCCCGACATACGCATGTAATGGAAAAATCTGATAATTTTGTTAGAAAGCTTCAAGTAAATGGGTTTTACCGCGATATAGACTTAACAGATGGACAGGAGAACCAATCAGATGTCAAAACGAGATATGACGAACTCACTGGGGTCACAGAGGTCTCCCAAAGTGATCTTAGAACCATCCTCGAAATCCACTGTGAGTTTGAACTCCAAGGACATGAAGACAAGGATGAAAGCGGATCAGAAACAGGAATTGCCCTCCCCTACATCTTCACCATCGACGAAACCTCGAATACCGTCCTTTCGATACGCAGGAATTACCTTGAAGACGATCCATTAAAGAAGCCCCTTCAACATTTTGTTCATTACAAGTTTCAGCCAGGATTAGGTTTTTATGGTTTTGGATTAATCCATTTAATAGGAAGTATTGCAAAATCATCGACATCTATACTAAGGCAATTGATTGACGCAGGAACACTATCTAATCTCCCAGCAGGATTTAAGGCAAGAGGCCTTAGAATAAAAGGAGATGACACTCCTATTGCTCCTGGGGAATTTAGGGATATAGACCTCCCCTCTGGGGCAATAAGAGATAATCTTATGCCCTTACCGTTCAAAGAACCAAGCGGAACTCTCGCTCAATTAATGGGTGTTCTGGTTGAAGAGGGTAGAAGGTTTGCTTCCATAGCCGACTTACAGGTTGGCGAATCGAGTGCAGAAGCCCCAGTAGGCACAACCTTGGCTCTGATAGAGCGTAGCATGAAAGTCATGTCGGCAATACACGCCAGACTTCACGCTAGTCTCAAACGTGAACTGGGGCTTCTGGCTAAAATCATCTCTCAAACAGTAACCGAATATCCGTATGATGAAGATGGAAGTCCAGTTGAGGATTTCGATGGTCGCATCGATATTATTCCTGTTAGCGATCCTAATGCGACTAGTTTTGCTCAGAGAATGATGCAACAGCAAGCGGCAATGCAGATAGCGTCGCAAGCCCCTCAGTTATATAACTTAAAAGAGTTGCATAAGAGGTTCTTAGAAACAGCAGGGATGGATGATGTAGAAAAACTTCTTCCAGATTCCGATGAGATTCCTGCGTATGACCCTATAACCGAAAATGCGAGAGTGATGGCGGCAGGCCCAATAAAAGTTTATAGTTATCAAGATCATGATGCACACATTTCAGCGCATATGTCCCTAATGAACAGTCCTGACTTAGCCAAAAATCCTTTAGCTAAACAAACAGGCCAACTTATTAGTACACACATAGCAGAACACATGGCTCATAAATATCGAAATGAAGCTGAAAAAATGATGGGTGTAGAACTTCCTGCCCTTGAGGACAAGGAAAAGAAAGGTCTTCCAATGGAGGTAGAGGCTCAAATATCAAGAAGAGCTTCTGAGGCGGCCGCTCAAATAACAGGTCAAGCACAACAAAGAGCCGTTCTTGAGAAACAAATGCAAGCGGCACAAGATCCAGTGGTTCAGCAACAAAATGAAGAAATTGAAATTAAAAAAGCAAAAGTACAGCAAGACGCTCAAGAAGCCCAACTTGAGGCTAAAACCGATATTGAAAAAACGCGGATGAGAAACGAGCTTGAAAGAGAAAGAATGGCACAGCAAAAAGAATTAGCTGAAGCTAAAATGCAGGTAGATCTTCTTAAAGCCGCCCAAAATAAAAGTAGAAGCTAATCATGTGGATGCCAATCATTCTGCTTTGTTACAATATACAAGCACAGAGTTGTGTTGTTTTAACTAGGAATTACGATTTATTAGAAACACAGGAAGAATGTAATAAAGTGGCTGTTGCTAAAGGCAAAATCGCCTTTAACAGTCAAAAAGTATATTACGTTAAACCCCTCTGCCAGAAAATAATAATTGGACATACCATTTAATGGAAGAAGAACTTAGGAAAATCTTAAGGCGTTTTATGCATGAGATTACAGATTCCGTCGCTTTAGGTGGCGCAAAAAACTTTGAAGAATACAATCGTATGGTCGGTCAAATTGAAGGCCTTGCGATTGCAGAGAGGGAACTCCTCTCACTAGCCCAGAACTTAGAAGACCAAGACTAGGTTCTGCCCCTCAGATCCAAGATCTGCTCATTACACATGGAGACTAATAATGTCATCAGTATACAGTACTGCAAGCGTGACGATTCCTGACACGCTACCTAACCCAACAGGATATCACCTTTTAGTAATTGTTCCAAAAGTTGAAGAAAAAACGAGCGGAGGAATACTTCTCCCAACCGATGTTAAGTCTAAAGAAGATGTAGCGTCAATTATCGGTCAAGTTGTTTTAATCGGCAAGGATGCTTACCCAAACACAGATCCTAGGTTCTCTGATGGACCTTGGTGCAAGGAAGGGGATTGGGTAATTCTTAGCAAATATACTGGCCATCGTTTTGAGTATGAAGGAACAGAAATGCGCTTAATTAATGATGACTCTGTCTTAGCGACAGTAGATCAGCCAACTAAGGTGAGTAGGTCGATATGATAGATGAAGATAAGCAAGAAGTTATAACTGAGAATGAAGAAGAAATTGAAATAGATCTTGAGACTGATGATGATCAACCTGTAGAAGCTAAAGGTGAAGAAGAGGTAGATGACAAAACTAGAGTCGAAGCTACCGAACAAGAGATACAGCTTGAAGATGGCAAAGCAGAATCTGAAGAGAAGAAAGGTCAGCCCAATAAGACCAAGTATCAGCGACGAATTGATGACCTTATTGCGAAACAGAGAGAAGCAGAACGTCAAAGAGATGAATACTACCACGTTGCCACCAAAGTCCTTGGGGAAAACAAAGACTTAAGAAAAAAGGCAGGTGATTTCGGAAAATTTGGGTCTGCTGAATTTGAAAATAGAATTAATTCTGAAACAGAAGCGGCAAAAATGGCTTACAAAAAAGCCTATGAAGAAGGTGATGCCGATAAGATTTTAGAAGCACAACAAAAAATGATCCAAGCTGAATCAGCTAGAAATCAAGTTGGGCAAATAAAAAGGGCGGCAGATCAAGTATCTGTTGAACAAGATTACAATATCGCCCCACCTCCAAATGACAAAGCCGTAGAGTGGGCCGAAAGAAATTCATGGTTTAACAAAGATATGGTAATGACCAATGCGGCTTATACCATTCATGATGAACTGTTGAAAAGTGGTGTACAAGCCGACACTGAAGAATATTATGGTCGGTTGGATAGTCGATTAAAAAGCGAATTTCCACACAAATTTTCTGATGAGATTGCGGAAACTCCCAGAGAAAATAACGTGAGTAGACAACCAGTTGTTACCCCTGCTGGGGGAAAGGTTTCTAATAAATCACGCAAAGTCCGTCTTTCACCAAGCCAAGTGGCTGTCGCGCAAAGACTTGGCGTACCCCTAGAGGATTACGCTAAAGAATTTGTTGCGCTTAACAGTTAGGAAACTGAATCTATGTCTGAAACATTGCAAAAATCCAAAATACGAACACCACGCTCTTCAGAGAAGCGAGAGCAAGAGGTTCGCAAAACTACATGGTCTCCTGCCAACATTCTGCCAGATCCAAACCCAGTTGATGGAATGAATTTTAAATGGGTGCGAGTGTCTAGTATGGGAACAGATGATGTTACCAACTATTCAAAGAAAATTCGAGAAGGATGGCAACCTGTCTTAATCGAAGAAGTACCCGAACTCGCACACCTTGTCATCGAAGAAAATCCAAAATTCGAAGGCAAACTAGAAGTTGGAGGACTGCTTCTCTGTAAAATGCCTACAGAAATGACTGAACAACGCAACGACCACTACTTGCAAAATGCTATAGATGCACAGCAAGCTGTTGATAATTCATTGATGAAGGAAAGCAACCCCAGGATGCCGATTGATGCTCCCCAAAATAAAAACAGAGTGTCATTTGGAAGGGGATAATTTGAAAATCAAAAATGGAGGATAGTACACATGAGTGCTACAGCAAGCCCAAGAGGCTTAGTCCCCGTTGGCCTTCTCGGAGGCACACCGTTTGCAGGTTCGACTAGATCATATCCTATAAAGTCTGGTTACAACACGACAATATATAACGGTGATATCGTGGGCATTGGGACAGGTGGAAACGCAGGTCACATGATAAAAGAAGCACACCCAGGAGAAATAAACCCAGTTGGGGTTTTTCTTGGATGTTCTTATACAGACCCTTCAACAGGTCAACATACACATAGTAATCGCTACCCAGCTAATACAGTTGCTAGTGATATTCTGGCGGTCGTGTCTTGCGATCCCAATACTGTGTATGAAATCCAAGCAGACGGTGCAGTTACTCAGGCTAATCTCGGTCAAACAATCGATGTTACAGGTGCGTCAGGTAATGATGTAAATGGAAATTCAACGATGGCCGCAGACCAGTCAACAATAGCTGACGCGGCTTTATTGCTAAGAATTGTTGATTTCGTCTCTCGACCAGAGTCAACAGTTGGAGATGCAAAAACCGATCTGATTGTAATGTTCAACCCTGCTCAACACATCTATGCGGCTGAAGATGCCCTAGATGATGCAAACAACTAGGAGGATTGAATAATGGCAATATCTAGATCACAATTGATGAAAGAACTACTCCCAGGCCTTAACAGCTTGTTTGGCTTGGAGTATAAGCAGTATCCAGAAGAGTGGCGTTATTGCTTTGAAATCGAAAATTCTGATAGAAGTTTCGAGGAAGAAGTGAAACTAAGCGGTTTTGGTTCTGCACCGACTAAAGATGAGGGAAGTGCAATTGCCTATGATCAGGCACAAGAAGCATATACCGCACGGTATACCCATGCAACAGTTGCAATGGGATTTTCCTTAACTGAAGAAGCTGTAGAAGATAACCTTTATGCATCTTTGAGTGCCAGATACACGAAAGCTTTGGCTCGTGCTATGCAACACACAAAGGAAGTAAAAGGTGCGGCAATTTTCAACGAGGCCTTCACAGGTCAAGTTGGAGGTGATGGCGTTAACCTTCTGCATACAGCACACCCTCTAGTAAATGGTGGATCTAATGCAAACAGGCCAACCACTGCGGTTGACTTGAATGAAACCAGTTTAGAGGCGGCCATTATCGGAATGGGCAAGTGGACAGACGAGAGAGGCTTAAAAATTGCGGCTAGGGCTGAAAAGTTAATCATCCCATCCGATCTGCAATTCGAAGCTGAGAGAATCTTAAAGTCTACAATGAGATCAGGTACTGCTGATAATGATGTGAACGCTTTAGCATCAACATCAGCTATTTCTGGAGGTTACATGATAAATCATTATCTAACCGATCCAGATGCCTGGTTCTTAAAGTCATCGATAAATCAATCACTTAAATATTTTTCTAGAGTCGCAATTAAGACGGCTATGGAAGGTGATTTTGAGACAGGAAATGTTCGTTACAAGTCAAGAGAAAGATATAGCTTTGGCTATTCTGATCCTCTTGGTCTTTACGGATCTCCTGGGGCTTAAGGCTCTTAGCCTAAATACTGGGGGGGTAACTTGATTGTTGCCCCCCTTTTAATTTTCTTGACCACGCAAAGTGTGGACTAACCCAATAGACAAGAGGAATTTTAAAATGGGACAAACTACTTTTTCTGGGCCGATTAAGGCAGGCTCTGGCTCAAATATAGGGTCAACTGTCATGGCTCAATCCAAGGTTATAGATATTATTGGTGCATCTGCAACAGATCAGATTTGTGCAACAATACCTGCAAATTCGCAGATTATTGATGTTGTTGTAAATATAGCAACTGTTTCAAATGATGGCGGCACAGCAACCGTAAGTGTTGGAACTTCAACAGATCCAAACGCTTTTATTTCTGCACTAAACTTGAAGGCACTAAGCACAACACATGGAACTCTGGACACAGAAGCTACAGACGTTGGCACAAGTGACGTACAGGTACTTGCTGATACAGCAATGGCTAACGGTGATGGTACAACAGGAGCGGCTACAGTAACTGTCATGTACATTCAAAACAACAACTTAACGGCTTAAGGGGTTCGCTATGGGATTAATTTCAGCAACAACAGTCACGGCTGATGGCGTAGCAATCGCTCATTCTTCACGAGTTAAAAAACTTTACTACATTTACGGTGCTTCAGCAGGATCAATCGTCTTAAAGGATGGGGGAGCTTCTGGAGAAACACTTTTAAGTATAACAATTCCAGCCACAGCCACAGGCGAGGCCTCTGGATCAATAACCATCCCAGAGGGCGGTTTGAAATTCGGAACGGATGTCTATGTTGATGTAACTCAAGTTTCGTCAGTAACAATTTTTCATGGGTGATATTGTGGATTCAGGTTCTGTGATTGCAAAAATTGTTCATGAGCCAGAGAGTTTGAATGTTGCCATTGCTCGACTGGAAGAGCGTGTGGGGAATATGCACTCTGATATGAATGAGATGAAAGCGGATATTACAGAACTTAGAAATACAGCAAATAGATGGAAAGGTGGATTTTGGGTTCTAATGGGGCTTGGTGGAGTACTAGGGGTTGGTGTTAATTTTCTCATGGGGTGGCTTGGAAAATAACATCGAATAACTTTTTGGGGGAGAAGTAAAATCGAGCCGATAACAATGGGACTTATGGCACTGGCCGCTGTGAAAAAAGGTATTTCTGTAGGAAAAGACTTATCATCACT
>Ga0209336_10000686_pt1 | contig 17116 bp, 35 predicted proteins | sample LinPmetageLP32_FD_184042 | JGI IMG/M metagenome (GOLD analysis project Ga0209336, IMG submission 184042) | Marine viral communities from the Pacific Ocean - LP-32 (SPAdes) (version 2) | ecosystem: Environmental > Aquatic > Marine > Oceanic | place: Pacific Ocean | collected 2009-08-23 | reverse complement strand
GGTGTACTCTTTATAACGGATGCTCTTGCTGGCGCTAAAACAGTCGGCCCAACCAAAGGGTACACCAAAGAACAACAGATAAGAAGAGGCGAAATAGAAAAACCTAAGATGACCACTTGCAGACTCAAGAAAAGAGTTATTGCAAAGAATGGTCAACAGGTATGCGTGTATGAGGGTGGTAATAAAACCTTTGAAATGATGGTTGAACGCTGGTGTCCTAAACAATATTCTTGTGTGTATGCACCAAACAGTAAAGAGCCGAATATAGACTCTGTAGTAGATTCCCTAAACAGTATTAAAAATTAGAAACTAGGTTGTGCTTGTGTACCTGTAGGTGGAGAGGTATCAACCATTGCGACAGGTTGTGTATGTGAACTACTGTTAGAATTATCTGTATTATTATTGTTGATAATAATTGGTTCACCACCGCCACCGTTCATTTGCATTTTCATCATTTCTAATTCTGCCATTGCTTGTTTTAGTGATTCTCTGTCTGCTTCAATTTGTGCTTTACTTTCATACCAAGACTCTTTAGCAACGTCTGCTGACATTTTGTCAACTTCTTTTTGTTTATTAGCCAACGCTTCTTCATTACTTTCTTCACCAAATCCAAGAAAGTCTAGAACCTTACCAGCGCCAGGAATACTTTTAACAAGAGATGTAAAATCAAAATCAAGTAGACCAGCAAACCAATCAAATATTTTTTTGACTGCATCCATTACCATTTTACCGATAGAGAATGATTCTCCTTCTTGACCCAAATCTGCTGGTGTAAATCCGAATAAACCCATCAACCAATTGATTGCAAGGTTATACGGTGCAAGAACAATATCAATAAATTTAGATACCGCTGTTCCAACATTACCATCTTCAGGCCATGAGAATAAATCTTTTACCCATGCAACTGCACTACTAAATGCATTAGTAACATTACTTAACAGACTAAATTCTGTTTCTGGGTCACCCCATGAGAACAGGCCCATTACCCAATTAATCGCCATGTCTATTGGTGAAAATAAAAGGTCTATTAATCCACCCTCACCGACAATACCATTCCATAATTGTGTTAATGCTGTTACTGGGTCTGTGAATAAAGTACCAACCCATGCAACTGCTTTCTTTATCATATCAAAAGGAAATCTAACCAAATCTCCTATAATTTCTGTAAATGAAAAAGACTCTAAAGTTTTTACTGCGCTGTCAAACCCAAACATTCCAAGTATCCATGCAACACCTCTTTTTAACAAATCAAGAGGCATACCAATAAGACCTTCAAATACTTTTGCAAGACCTTCTTTTATACCACCAAAAACACCGTCTTCTTTATACCCATCCATAAAACCAGTAACAAAATCAAATATTGTCATCAAAAATGTAATTGGCAAAAAGATTTTACCAAGAGTAGTACCCAAACCTTTTGCAAAGTCCATAATGGGTTTAAATCCCGCCATAAAACCTTTCATAGTAGAAAGACCAGTTTTTATAGAACCAAATATACTTTTAACATTTCTACCAAATGATTTCAAACCGTCAACAATTTTAATAATTGGTCGTGTTGCTCTACCAAATGTTTTTTGTAAATCTTCAAACATTGCAAGACCTTTAAAACCTTTAACATCACCAACCTTAAAAAGATTTTTAACAGTATCAAGAAATGTATCAATTGTTTTACCTAGACCAGTTGCTTTAAACTTAGTACCCAAGTTGTTAAAGAACGCTTTTATTGGTGCAAAAGTTTTTGATAATCCACCCTTCATTATTTTGTCAAGAGCTTTTACTTCAAGAGCAAGTTGTGTAAAGAAAGCACCAATAGCAACGAATGGAGCAGCGACAAGACCAGCAAGTATACCAAGACCCATTAAACCCTTATCTTTTAGACCAGCAAGGCCCTTCACCAATCCGTCTTGAATACCAAGAATACCATCTCTGATATCTTCCATCAATGTTTTATTACCGTCAGCAGTAATCTTGTCTCTAACAACGTCTTCTTTGTCGGCTGATGCACTTGACTTAAAGGGTTTAGTAATAACAGAACCCAATTTCATAAAGGTTTTACTGCCCGGCAGAGTTTCAATACCCGCTTTGATATTATTCAAAGGGGCTTTTAATTGGTCTACAAAGGGTTTAAATGTATCTCCAGCGGTTTCTTTAATAGAACCCGCTATCTCTGCATTGCCCTCTTTTAGTACTTGTATAAGTCTATTTGTAGATTTTGTTGAACTTTCTTCTGCCATTTTCTTTTACCTTTATTTCTTTTTATCTGAATATGCGTTTGCACCAAAGAAAGCCATAACAATAGCAGCAACGGAGACAAAATATGTTGCCGCCATACTACCAAGTATTGTGGAAGCTTGGTCAAGTCCAATCCAGTTAGAAAGTACAACTGCAAACGGATATAGTAACATCCCAAATAAGGCGAACCACGCCATCTGTCTCATTGCATCTCTACGAGCGTCTGCATCTTCTAATTCTTTTCTTTTAAATTCCAAATCCATCTCCATTTCTTCTTGGGTTATATGCCCATCACCATTACGATCTTTCTTTAGTACCTCTGCATCAACGGTAACCGTTTTCTTATCAGACATTACTTTTTCCTCTCTCTTTTTATTCTCTCATTCTCTTCTTTAATGTGTTCTGATAACAGACTCACATATATTTCCCTTTCCCATGGCATCATATTATCAAGTTCACTCAAACTATAATTATAATGTTGCATCATACTGAAGTTCGTCTTGAAATACGAATAGAGACTGTCGTGTGAAAGGGCTATACTAAAAAACTTTGCATCCCCTCAAGTGCAATCTCACTTTCAACACCAGTATTAGGATTTGTCACTTTAACTATATGCTTTAATTTAGGCATAGTTGTAAAGAATTCTTGGACTTTTCCGAACTGTTCTGTATTCAATTGTTCGATAAATTCATCTAACTCTTTTTTAGACATATCCTCATAAACCTCTTTATCATCATAGATGTTTACTAGACAATCATTCACAATTTTAAAACTCAATTCCATTGCACCCATTTTATCATCAACCTTTGCAATTTGTTTCATTGTGGGATATCTCATTGTCATACCAATAGTATCATTCAGTTTAATATCAGCACTGTGTCCTTCCGTATGAACCACCTTAATCTCATCAAGATTAATTGTTACAGGAACTTTAGTTTCCTTGTCATCTTGACAGGTTACGTTTAGTTCAACAGATTCACCAACAGATTTACCACGAAGTTGTAAGAACATATATTCTATATCAAATGTTGGTAATGTTTCTGGGTCAACTGTAAGTCCAGTACAACACGACCTAATAATATCAATGACTGCTTGTGCCATTTGTTTATTATCGTTCCCCTCTTGGGCCATCATTAGTATCTTTTGTTCTTTAACCAAGAACGGGCGAAACTTCACCTTGTCTCCTGTGGACGGTAGTTCCAACTCAAAAGTTGGGTTATTTAACTGTGGCAATGACATAATATATTCTCCTTGTTAATTATTAAAATAGTCGCCTCAAAACAGCTGGTAAGTTAGTCTGTATTTGTTTTTCGATAGAATTCCTCAAGATGTCTTGTAGAGTACTTTCGAGATTCGGTTTTTCTTCTTCTGTTGCAATGTTTCTCCAATAACGGTATGAAAACTCAACAGAAACTTTGTTGATTGCATTCGTACTGGCATGACCAAAAGCAATTTCCCCAACAGTTTTAGGAAACGCTTCTTCTAGACGAATGCCGTATTGTCTTTCGTCTTTTTCGTTTAATGCATAGATATCTACACTACCAGTATATTCTTTGTAGTAATTGATATCATATGAAACTGGATTGTATGTAATCTTTTGCCACTCTTCAAAGAAGTATCGTTCTGCCATATCAGAACCAAGATAGAATGATGCGTTAACAGCACCATATGTTTGACCTTGAACTATTTCATGTACAGGGCCATAAACATTACTATTCATTTGTGTTCTAAGATTTCTGCCTGGCATTGAAATTGATTCGCAACGAAATGAGATACGTCTTGCAGTCTCACCCTGTAACAAAGATTGAACATTGTGTCCTTGTGCAGTTTGTCCAGCACCCTCATCACCACCAGCACCTTGAGGTAGTCCTATAATTACTTCATAACGTGATGGTCTAGAATAACCATCTCTAGATGCACTATGTGCTAAGATTGCATTCAGTCCACCAAAGACCGTTCCACCCAAAATATTTGAGAAGTTAAATTTTGCCATTAGACCATCTTCCTAGAGTCAGACCATACTGTTTGGTCAGATGCTTTCTTGAACCTTTGTACTGGTAACATGATTGCTGTTAAATTATCCTCTGTATCGACTTTACGAAACATAGACCTTGTTTGTCCATATAGGTATCGTTTAATCGTTGGTTTTGTCAATTTACTTCTCTTGACTGCACTGATACTTAATCTATCTTGACCAGCAGCATCTAAGAGTCTTGCTCTCATAGCATATGGTAAGTAATGAAAGTTCAATCCTAAGAACCCATCACTGTAAGTCTCTAGTAACATAATCAATGGAAACGTATCATAATATGGTAGTGTCCTTGAACCCTTTGGGGAGTAGACAAACATATTTAGGTTACCACGCACTGGTTTACCATTAAGTTTCCCAGAACGCAAAAGTTCTGGAACGCTTGGAGTACCAAGTTCCTTGATTCTATTACGATACCATCTGAATGGTTCGTTACCTGTTTTTATCTGTTTCGATACTTGATCGAAATAAGTTTCTTCTGCCATACTAGTATTTATATCATCAATTCAACCTCGGTTAAGATGATAAACTCCATTCCTCTGTCTTTGCACCATGCTTTTGCATTGACCCATTTTGCATCATTGACTGCATACGTCTTTACCTCGTTGATATATTTCTTTGTTTTTCGTTTGGGGGTTTTGGGGGGTGAACATTGTGATTTTGGCTTGACTTCAACTACCCACTTCTTGTTTCCATTTGGTGTTTTAACTTTTACATAGAAATCTGGGAAGTATCGGTGTATACGACCATCTATAGGTGAACGGTATGGTATAAAGAATTCTTCTGAACCCCATTCCTGTATCTTATCATTATTATCACAATAAACCATAAACTTTCGTTCCCACAAAGACCGATAAATAATGTTATCGGGGTTTCCCTTATACTTTTTGGGATGTGATGGTATGTATCTTCCACGGTATGCCATTTGTCACCTAAATATAAATAAATATATGTATCAAGGATATTTAGTATGTCATTTCTAAACGAAATCAAAAATGTAGTCATCAACAGAGCAACTAGTAGAATTAATAGTGCTTTGGGTGGAATAAGTTCCCTTGGTGATGGAATGCCAAGAAGGTCTGGTGGAGTATTACCACCAGAATTTAGAAAGAGCGCTCCAGACCCATTTGAAGGAAAGTCAGTTATATATCCAGAAAACTTGGGTAGTAATGAAGCAGCACACTATGTTCAATTCTTTATTAACGAACAAACCAATGCTAAAGTCGATTTTGGTGGAGGATTTCTATCTGGTAATGTGGGTGGTTTTGGTGGTAGCGGCGACAGACAAGGTACAACATTAAGTGTAAAGAGAAACCCAACTAAAAGACTTAAAAGTTCAATAGCAATGTATATGCCTGCGACTGTATCGACACAATCATCATCAAAGTATGGTGAAATGGAAATTGGTGCAATGGCGGCTGCTGGTATTTCAGCACTCAAATCATATAATAATGGTAATGGTTTTTTTGATACTGGTGGTAAAGTCGTTGATAGTGTAAAAGCAAGTGCAGCAGAGAATCTTCCAGAAATGGGGAAAGCAGCGGCAGATATTGCAGCTAAAGGTACAAAAGCAGCGTTTGATATTGGTAGGGGCAAAGTAACAAATAACAGAATGGAAATGTTGTTTGAAGGTGTTGACCGTAGAAACTTTAGTTTTAGTTTCAAAATGATGCCAAAATCAAATAAAGAAGCAAAGGATGTTAAACAAATTGTAGATATGTTTAGATTCTATATGGCACCAAGTTTTGATACTACATCAATAGGTACATCAAGAACCTTTATAGTTCCTGCTACGTTTGATATACAGTATATGCACTTGGGTAACGAAAATAAATATCTCACAAAAATTTCAACCTGTGTACTCACATCATGCAACGTGACTTACGGTGGTGAACGTGTACAGTTCTTTAGACCAGATGAAATTGGTTCTGCTCCTGTAGAAACTGGTATTGAGTTGTCGTTTAGAGAACTTGAAGTTATTACTAGAGAACGTATCGTAGAGGGTTTCTAAATGAGTTATTTTTCAATGTTTCCAAATATATCATATGATGCTAAGGGTGATGGTGTAAATGGTATATACAAAGATATATTTTCTAGGGTTAAAATTCGTTCAGATGTAAAGGGTGACATATATTCATTCGATTACTATGATGTAAGGGATGGCGAAACGCCAGAGATGATTGCTCATAAGTATTATGATGATCCATTGTTACACTGGACAATTCTTATTGCTAATGACATTGTAGATTATTATTCAGATTGGCCCATGTCAGTTCAAAGGTTTGAACAGTACATTAAAGATAAGTATCCAAATCCTGCTGGAATTCATCACTATGAGGTTGCACAAACTTCTGGTGACCCAACTGTTATGATTGATGTTGGTATGAACACTACAGATTATCCATCTGCAACTGCAATTAGTTTCTATACATATGAACAACTCTTACAAGATGAGAAGAGAAAGATTAGATTAATTCAACCAGATTTTATTGAAGACATGGTGAAGGAATACGAACTACTTCTACAAGAAGGTAATTAAGTATGGCAAAATCGGCACTACAATTTGCTGGTGAGTTTTTATTAGAAGAGTGTAAACTTTTAACAACAACTGGCGCTGAATTAGATATTAAGAATTTGGTTACAAATATTAATATATTTGAAGACCTATTTTCATTCACAGTCAGTGGTGATATACTACTAAAAGACACTACTAATATTGTTAGTAATGGCCCAATTCTTGGTCAAGAAAGACTGTTACTAAAAATTCAAACACCACAATCATCACCAAATGATGATACTACAATTGACTATACGTCAACTCCATTAATTGTTTATAAAATCAATACAACATTAAGTGCATCAGAAAGTGCTAACATTGTATCACTAAACTTTACTACACAAGAAGCGTTTAGAAATCAAACATCAAGAGTATCACAATCCTATAAAGGACAGCCATCTGATATTGTGGAAAAGATTATTAGAGACAAAAATTATCTTAACAGTAAAAGACGATTGTTTAATGAAACTACATCTAATAATATGAAGGTTGTGTATCCTAATTGTAAACCATTCGTTGCTATCGAAAAATTGTCAGAACAGTCTAATTCTGCAACTATGAACAGTTCTCCATCATATTTGTTCTTTGAAACAACTAAAGGTTATCACTTTAGAACTATTGATGGGTTATGCAACGCTGAAACTAAATTTGTTTTTCGTGAAAATATTCCCAATCAATTGAATAAACAGGGTGTAATTGACCCCATGAAAAACCTAGAAACACTAAGTAAATATAACATACTTTCTACAAGGGATACTGTTAAAAATATGAATAGTGGTTTATATTCGTCTAAACTAATTCAACACGACTTGTACAACAAGACAGTCAAGAGTCAAGATTATGACTATCTAAAGGATTACCAAAAAGACGTACATACCAATTATAACTCTAAAGAACTAGACGTTCCCTTAGTATCAACTGCACCAGATTCCGATTCTGGATTAAAGATATCAGAAAATACAGATAGCAAACTATATGTTTCAATAACAAGTGCTGGTAAGCATTTCTATGAGACAAAAGACTATCCCTATCAAAGTGATAACTTAGATCAAACTCTTCAGAGAAGAAGGTCAAGAATATCTCAAATCCAAACAGGACTCAAGATGCAAATAGAAGTGCCTGGACAAACATTTATTCAGGCGGGCGACATGATACAGTTAGATATTGCCGCTCAATCAACGATGACCAACGACAAGTATGATAAACAATACTCTGGTAGATACCTCGTAACTTCAATCGCACACAGCTTTGCAACAGGAGGTGATCCTAGACACATAATGCGTATGGGTGTATCTAAAGATAGTATATCAAAAAGATTACCATCAAACGGAGTATCAAAATCAAATACTGCCAATGGGAGAACAATTAAACTATAGGAGAATCGCAATCACAAAACAACTCAATCGTAATGTTAAATTCAACCAACAAACATCAAGAGGTAACGAGATGAAACAGAAACTACAAACGAAAATGAGAAAATTTGGTAACTTTCAAAGACAAGAAAGGGATATAGAACCGTTGAGTGATAAGGAATATAAATACCTAAAAGAGTTGTTAGGAAACAAACAAAATGAAAACATACACGCAGTTACAAGAGGGAGTTTACGACCCCAACATATTTAAAGCAATCTTCCTAGCTGGTGGGCCAGGCAGTGGTAAATCTTACGTTGTAAGAAAAACCACTGGTGGTCTTGGCATGAAGATTATTAATAGTGATGATATCTATGAGAAGATGCTGAATGACGCTGGACTCGATACTACACCAGAAGACATCTACTCAGACCAAGGACAGGACATTAGAGTAAAAGCAAAGAAAGTTACTGCTCGTCTCCAAAAGAATTTCCTAGAGGGTAGATTGGGTGTTATCATTGATGGTACAGGGAAAGATTTTGACAAGATATCCAAGCAAGCTGCTGGATTGAAACAAATCGGTTATGATACTTATATGATTTTTGTGAACACTTCAATAGAGACAGCACAGGAACGCAATCGACAGAGAAAACGTACTCTTCCCGAAAAGGAAGTTGCTACTATGTGGAATGGAGTCCAACAAAATATTGGTAAATTCCAAAGATTGTTTGGTGCTTCTAATATGATTATTGTAGATAACAATGACGCTGGTGAGGATGTATTCGCCAAGGTCTGGAAACGAATCATGTTACTTGCTAAGAAAAAGGTATCAAATCGCACTGCAAAAACTTGGATTGCGAAAGAACTTCAGAAAAAGGCCCGATAATTCGGGTCTTTTTTGTTTTTATAACAAAATAATTAAAAAAACACTTGACATTACCCTCAAAATATGCGATCATGATCTTGTATTGATGAGAGAGGATATTATATTATGTACAATAGTTCCACAGATGCGTATCAGATGGCTGCAAAGATTATGTCACATGAGTACGCTAACAAGTATGCTAATTACTGGTTTAAAAAACAAAAAGTAATTAAAACTGGTAAAGCCAACTTCAAAGACTCTACCAGAGGTAAGACTTACAGTGCAGAGTTTTCTGCTGTCGCTAAGTTCCACCAACAATTCCCAGAAGAACACGCAAAGAAGTTTAAGAGACTAAACTGGAAACAGTCTACAGCGTATTTCAAGAAGATTGCAAAGTCTAAGACATATAAGGATATGTGTAAGAAGACAGATGCATCAAAGTCTGGCAAATCAACCCCATCACTTGAGAAGGCACACTTTAGAGGTGCTACTGCTGGTCAAGCGACTTGGTATGGTTCAATGAGACTTGCAGAGACTAACTGTCCTTACACTATCGTGCATGAGTTCGCTCACTTGTGTGGTAATATGCACCATGACATTGGATTCAGAAGAGATGTAATCAAACTGTCTTCTAGGTTCTTAGGTACTGCATTTGCAAAGATACTCAAGGGTGAGTTCAAGAAATCGAAACTAAAAGTAACAGTATCACAACACATAATGACACCAGAGAAGTGGATTGAAAGTGTAATGAGAATGGAAAAAATAAGAGAAGGAAAAATATAAATATGAAAATATACTTAGATATGGATGGTGTGATTGCAGACTTCTTCACGGGGCTTGAAACACACTTTAATGTGAAACATTGGAAAGAGATACCAAAGACTGAACAGTCTATCTTGGGATTGAAAGGTACAGACTTCTTCTATAGTCTATATCCCTTTGCTACTTCCAAGAGGTTAGTTGAGGCGACAAGGAAAATCGCTGGAGATGACTATGGTATTCTATCATCACCATTAAGAGGTGATAGAGACAACTCTGCATACCACAAAAGAAGGTGGTTAACACAGTACAAGTTTCTACCAAACATAGACAACCTATTGTTCAGTGGACAGAAGGAACACTATGCTACAGATAAGATTGATGGTAAACCAAACATCCTAGTAGATGACAAACCATCAAATATCGACAGATGGATTAAGAAGGGTGGTATTGGTATTAGATATCAGGCGAATGAAGATAATGTAGATGATCTGATAACAAAGTTGTCAGAATTGTATAAAAAGACTTGACATTAGGGTATACTTATGGTATATTGATCAAGTAATGGGAGAAAGGATTTGATGAGAATGGGTACTCCAAGAGACACTAGATATGATTTCGACAACGGATGGACATATTTCGGTATGTGTGAAGTTGAGAGTGACGGGCATAATGCTAAGATGTATCATCAACTAATTGACCCAGATGATAATGATATTGATATCAATAGGTTTTTTGGATCGTATGATGTTCCATCCCCCAAAGAAGTAGAAAATATAATAATGAGTTTAGTAAAATGATGAAAGAAATGTGATGATTTACAAAGAGTATGAAGCAGCAGTGATTGGAGCCAAAGAGTTCGCCAATGCAATAGAAACAGTTGTTCCAATTACAAAAGACCCTAAAGGGTATGTATTGTTTGGACAAGGAGAACTTGTTATTGAGGTAACACCAGATGATTAAAGAAGTTATTATGCTGGTTACAGTAATCAATATCAACATACCACCAAAGGTGGATATGGACATGACTACTTACGAGAAGTTTGAGTCTATTCAGTCGTGTATGTATGAATTAGAACATAATGAAGGTTATGGTGAAATGTCAACAATTAGATTTGGTGATATGCACGTTACTATTGAACGATTTTGTGAACCAACCAGAGAGATTATAAAACATGAATAGTCAAGATTTATTAAATAAGCGATTGGACAATGTTTCTATTGCTTTGAATTGGGCACATCACTATGAAAGTGAATGGGCAATCAATTATTGGACGAATGTTCGTAAAGAACTAATCAAAAAATATGCAAACTAAGATGGAAGAACTCGCTGAGAAATATGGTGAGGGTATAGACAATCTTCCTATTGATGTCTTAATGGAGGCAATATATAATGACAATGCATCTACTACCAATGTATTACACATCAACAAATCTGAAGAAAAGAAAAAAGAAGAAGATTAATCCTACTAAGTATGAAGCTAGGTGGAGAGAGAACAATAAGTTCTTGAAACGTATAGGTTCAAAAGTTCTCACCTTGGAGGAATATATTGACTACATTCAAGGTAATTACAAACCTAAAGGGGAGAAGTGTTACGGTAGCACAAGTGATTCCAAACCACTTGGATGGGGTTCAATTCCCTGCTCCCCTGCCAATTCTATCCCATCTGTTGGAAATGGTATTGGTAATGCATTCCGAAAAGAGAAACCAGAGTATACTGGCGATGCTGTCATAGGACAGGCGTATAACAAAGGTGGTCTACAAGTTCTATCAAGTCAAGAAGTTGCAGACCCAAGCACTGGAAAGAGGAGATAAATGTGTATGATATGTATGGTGTATCAAGTTTCTTTGGAGTTAACGAATATATAGACCGTAAAGCAATGGTTCACTACTTTGACAAATGTTGGTGGGTTGAAATGCAATACAAGGGTAAGAAGATTGAAATGAGAAACATGGGAGTACACAATGAAATGTATGCAGAATCATGTGCAGAAAATTATGTATTAGGAGTATTAAATGGAAAAGCGATTGATTAAAGAGGTAGTCATTAAGTACTACGAAACGAAACAAGAGGATGACAAAAGAGTCATTCGCAAGGAAACAAAGGAATCAGTGTGGTTCAATGACGGAGAAGCCCGACACAACCCAACAATTTCAGAAAAGTCAGAAATCTTTTAATGACTTGTCTATCGAAGACAAAGTAGAAAACATTAAACAACGTATAACCCTTTTTAGAATGAAGTATCGTGACCTATGGGAAAAATTATCTGGATATTAATAATATCAACTATGATGAGTGGATGTAGTGCAATAGAGACATCTACACAAATATATCAATTATGTAAGTACCAAAATAAATGCCCAGTCGAAGTACTAGGTGATTGGTTACAAGGTGGATAATGTATACGATTAAAAAGATTGATTATCGGGTTGCGACACTATTTGTTCAAGAACGACATTACAGTCCAGTAATGCCGAAACTCACTAAACATTATCTAGGTGCATATCTAGAGGATGAGTTAGTGGGTGTTTTGACGTTAGGATGGGGAACACGACCTATGCATACTATTGCTAAGTTGTTTCCAGAACTAGGTACATCAGACTATTACGAGATAGGTAAGATGTGCATGGATGAAGACCAACCAAGGAATAGTGAAAGTCAACTACTATCACAGACTATCAAATGGATGAAGAAGAACACGCCAGAACGTAAGTATCTCTTTACATGGGCTGATGGTATTGTGGGTAAAGCGGGTTATGTATATCAGTCTGCGAACTTTCTATATGGTGGGTTCATATGGTCTGATATCTACGTCACTGAGAAGGGTGAGAAGGTTCATCCACGAACAATGGGTAAGTATATCAAGGGTGCAAGACCGACCTTTGAAGAACGTGTGAATATGCGTATTGACAGTGTATTTGGTAAACAGTTTCGTTACATATATCCATTGACCAAGAAAGACAGAAAGTATTTAAAGACTCATTCAACCGTAGAATGGGGATTGGACTATCCAAAGGACAAAGACCTTAGATGGAAGATTAAACCAGCAGGGTGCAGTTCATATACGTTATCAGATGATATACCATTTGTCTATGACGGTACGAGTGTAGACTATAATAGTCGTAATGTAAATAAGGTAAAGGATAAGTGGGGTTCTGCTACACTAGAAGAGTTTTTGTTATGAGAACAAATAGACTAGTAAGAGATGCAATTATGCGCTCGCAAAGACGGAGTTCGACACATATGCCAGATGAAAAGGACACGACCAAAGAGTGGCAAGAATTATACGGTGAGATTAAAACAAAAGAAGACGAAGAAGAGTACAGAAAGTGGTTAAAAAAGTATGGAAGCGAATGGTATAAGACAACGGATTAGAGACAACAGAAATATGTTGATACCGTATTACCTTATGTTAAGTTATTTATATTATGTAAAGAACGAGTCATTGATTGATGACACAGAGTTCGACATCATGTGCAAGGACATATTGAACGAGTGGGATGACCTTACTCATTGGCACAAACCATTACTGAAGAAGGCTAATCTAGAAGCGGGTACAGGGTATGATATAAAGTATCCTCATCGTGTGGTAAGTGCAGCTGAATTATTACTAAAGGAGTATCAAGGATGAAATGTTATGTATGTGACGATGTAGAGCTTATATGGGGTGGTGACCATTCGGGCGAGGATTACGGACTAGAAGACGAGGACGCAATCATCACGAACCTATCATGCCCACAATGTAACTCATATGTAGAGGTAACTCACAATGTACAACCCGATTGATGGAAGAGGACTAGAACTCACAGCGTATGTTATAACATATGTTATAATACACTGGTTCTGGCACACTAACGGACACGACATCAAGAAGATCATAAGGAGATGGAGAAATGTGGCATAGACTACTAGATTGGGATAGAAAGAATAAAGAACTTCAACAGAACTTCAAACCAACGGACATAAAGAACAAGTATGTACGATGGGTGATGTATGTTATCATGCTCAAGTTTGTATGGGATATAACGACTGTATTTGAGAAGTATCTACCAATGGAGAAGATATATCGGTTCATCGGATTTTGGATTTTTTGGTTGGTATGGTTCATTGTCGTGATGATGATTGTATATAACATTGTAGGTGCAGAAAACTTTGGAACACTATTAAATGACATGGCGTAAAGAAAACGCTTGACATTGGCTCATTAGTGTGGTACATTGATCTTATGATGATAAAGAGTTATACAGACTATTGGAAGACCCACGAACCTAATCCTGTAGGAATAAGTAAGTGTGGTACATGGGGAAGACATAACCTTGTAATGTGTAATGGTACATCAAGACCATTATCATATGCATGGTATCTTGTACCTAGTAGACTAAGAACATGGATTCTGTATAGACGATACGCATCAATCAACAAAGACTTTGAGACACTGCTCAAAGAAAGAGGATTACTATGATAGAAAAGACTAAGACCAAAAAGACGTATATACACGTTAATCAACACATTATTCGTAGTAACAAAAAGAACAATGAGAACGAACCAGTGATTACCATTAAACAAGGTAAGAACAACGTATATTGCCATGCAGTAAAGATACATGGGGATAGTATAGTACGATATGGGGGTAATGACAAACCATTACTATCATGTGGTGCGAGAGTAGTAATAGAAACATATAATGAAGTGGAAGTGATAGAATGATAACATTAAATGATGCATCAACATATAAGATAAGTGACTATCTAATGTTTAAAGAAGAAGACCTAAAGGGTACGGAGTATGGTGGAGAGATAGACTTTCCGAATGGTTATGGACTCTCTATAGTCAAACATAACAGTTCATATGGTGGTACAATGGGTCTATATGAGATAATGCTAACAGGTACAGACAAAGAACCAATAGAATACCCAGAGATAACCTATCCAAACGATACTGTACAAGGGTATCTGTCACTAGAGAATGTCAACTATTTCATCAATAAGGTTGCTGGATTACCTCAAATCTAGTTCTTCCGCCAGAAGTGGGATAATATGGGATATTATGGGTAGATCATTTAAAGGTTAATTTAAATGGGCCAGAGTTGTGTTCTTTATCCCCTACTTATCAGCTCAGATTGCTCGCCCCCACAGAAAATAATACAAAAATAATGCAAATAGTGCTTGACATTGCTCTCTTGTTATGGTAACATATGATCATAATGAAGGAGAATGCTTATGAATAGAATCGGTCAAGAAGTCCTTGGATACTGGGGCCCAATGCACGCTTATGATGATGGTGTCATCGTGGGTCAAGACGCTACACACTATACTATCCAATGGGGTGACGATGTTGTCCTAGACGATAAGGTATTGATTACGGATATGCTCGGAGAGTGGTATCTAGATGTGGAATTCAATGGCCCTAAGATTGGTTATTGGTTCGCTAATACTGATGATATGGTGTACAATTAATTTTGAAAATAAGTGAAAAAAGACTTGACTTTCCCTTGACAATAGGGTATGATCTCTATGTAGGGTTGAGAATAACAGATCTATTAGATCATTAACGAGAGGATATATTATGAGAGATATAAACATATGGACGGATGCTGAGGCATATAACGGTAGAGGCACTAAGGGTGAATGGGAACAAGTCTATTCAACCACTGAGGTTAACCTTGGCCCAGAGAACAAGAGGGATATACCATGCGATACTTGCTCTATGATGGGGTTATGCATGGAGAAGGCTACTGAGTGTAGTGCCATGAGGAATTGGACTACAGGCGGTGATTATAAGAACGCTGATGTACAAAGGTTAGTGAGGGCAATGCAATGAGTAAAGAGTTCACAGTAGACGAAATCGATCAGATGAATGAAGAGTTCAACACAGCGAACGCCAGTACCAAGTGGAAGTTCATGTGTTCAGAGGCGTTTCAGAGATGCCCAGATGTAGTCAAGTATAGTATCAGACAAGAGACTATGAACCATTACTTTGATCTTATGACTGATGGTACACACAATTGGAAAGACCCATTCACAGCGATGGTACATGAGTCGCAGTTGGATGCTTGTAGGGCAGCAGCGACATACTTCACGGGCGCAGAGTTGAATGAGTTAGAAAGAGATGGCCCTAACGTATGGGTCGAGTGCAGAGGGTACTATGAGGCGATAGGGGCATAGGGCCGGGGCCATTAAAACTGGCTGGCCATTTGTAATCTATAAATGCAATAAAGATACAGAAAGATATTCCGATGATAAAGAAAGAAACAAACAATCGTATTACAATTCTAGAGAAAGAGATTGAACTCGCAGAACAGAAGATGCAATATAACATAGCAATGAAACCTATTATCATATATCTACAGATGAGATTGGAAGAAGAAAAGAATGGATAAGAAACTATCAGATAAAATCAAAGACTTAAACTCAACGAGAGTATTCAAGAAGGTTACTCCTATGCATACTAAAGATTGGTATGTGAAGTGGTTCTCTTCTGTCATTGTAGTCATAGGTATGATACTCACATCCGCTGAGATGTTCCCTCTCAATTTATACTTTCATCTAGTCGGTGTTATCGGATGGACAATCGTGGGTTTCTTATGGCATGACAGAGCGTTAATTCTCCTCAATGGTATTGCAATCTTTATATTCGCCACAGGTATTGTCAGCACATTTAATTAATAAATCCCTTGACATTACAGTTGTTATTTGGTATAATGATAACTGTTCAACAATAAACTATAGGAGTAATTATGAGCAGAACTAAACTAAGTAAGAAGCAGAAGGTATTTAATCTTTTGTCAAAGGGTGAGAACGTAACGTGGAAACTTTTAAGAAAAAGGTTTGACCTTACTTCCCCTACAAAAATGATTGACACTTTGAAGTCAGATGGTCATTGTATCTATACAAACGACACATCAAAAGGTGTTGCATATAGAATGGGCAATCCCTCAAAGGAAATCATTGCCGCTGGTATTGCGTCTGTACTAGGTACAAAGTACGCTTACTAGATAAACTGTTGGGGGTTCTCTAAGAGCCCCCACCCCCCTAAATCTGAAGGGGGGTACTTTTACCTTCCCTAGAATTAAAAAATCCCGTGGCTTTCTGAAGCCCACCAGCAAAAAACCCAAAAAAAGATCTTAACCCTTTGAAATATAAGGGAAAATAAAGTACGATTTTACTTGACTTTGTTATCATAACATGGTATATTGATCATATAAGATCAAGAAAGGAAGTTGTTATGACGAAATTTGAGAAAGAAATGTTTACTTGGGATGGTATGTATCTCATGTATAAGGGTGACTTCGATGGTGCCCAGATGATGATGGATGTATGTCC
>Ga0209336_10000684_pt1 | contig 17125 bp, 22 predicted proteins | sample LinPmetageLP32_FD_184042 | JGI IMG/M metagenome (GOLD analysis project Ga0209336, IMG submission 184042) | Marine viral communities from the Pacific Ocean - LP-32 (SPAdes) (version 2) | ecosystem: Environmental > Aquatic > Marine > Oceanic | place: Pacific Ocean | collected 2009-08-23 | reverse complement strand
AAATATAATGTAGATAAAATAGACCAAATTTTATCCACTACAAAAAAATGCTCTTCTCCTTGGTGTTCAGTTTGCTAAAAAATAATGTCTTCCTAAATCTTAATATATGTATATCAAAATATAAGCTATGAAAAAAGATATGACATTAACTAGTGTAAAAATTCAAAGTGGTTTATTTGATGAGTTTAAGGTTGCTTGTGTTAGACATAAGTTTTCTTTCCAAAAACTTGCTGATAGAGCTATTCATATGTATCTTACCGATAAAGAATTTAAAAAAGAAATTCATAATCATACTAACTTAAAGTTAGAAGAATAAAAACAAAAAAATAATGGTTACGAAAATGGAGGGGTATATACCTCATTCCGAAAGGAAAAAAATTTTATTGCTTTGTGATGATATTAGAACCCATTCGGGTATAGGCACTATTGCTAAAGAAATAGTAATACATACCGCCCATAAATATAATTGGGTCCAAGTTGGAGCAGCTATAAAACACCCTGAACAAGGGAAAAGAATGGATCTAAGTGATAATACCAATGAATTATTGGGGATAGAAGATTCAGAGGTTATAATTTATCCATGGGATGGATATGGAAACCCCGAGATAATTAGAAACCTTTTAGCATCAGAAAAACCGGATGTTATTTTTATATTCACGGATCCTAGATATTGGGATTGGTTATTTCGTATTGAAAATGAAATAAGATGTAAAATCCCTATCGTTTATTTAAACATTTGGGATGACTACCCAGCTCCTATGTATAATAAAACTTATTATGAATCATGTGATTTATTATTAGGTATTTCAAAACAAACCGTTAATATTAATAAACTAGTATTAGGAGAAAAGGCTAAAAATAAAAGTATAGAATATGTTCCTCATGGATTAAATCATAAAATGTTTTATCCTATAACAGAACAAGATAAAGAATGGAAAAATCTTCAAGAATTTAAATCACAATTATTTGGAGGAAAAGATTATGATTTTACTGCTTTATATAACTCTAGAAATATAAGACGTAAACAAGTTCCTGATACTATTTGGGCTTTTAAACAGTTTGTAGATAAGCTTCCTGAAGAAAAAGCCAAAAAATGTGCTCTAGTTCTTCATACTCATAAAGTAGATAATAATGGAACAAATTTACTTGCAGTAATAAATGCCTTATGTGGGGACAATCCCGAAAAATATAATTTTATATTTTCTGAAGAAAGCTTATCTTCTGAACAAATGAAGTTTTTGTATAATTCTACAGATGTACAAATACAATTAACTTCAAATGAAGGGTGGGGATTAAGTTTGACTGAAGCCCTTTTATGTGGTAATCCTATAATAGCTAACGTTACAGGAGGAATGCAGGACCAAATGAGATTTGTTGATGAACAGGGAAATTGGTTTACCCCTAGTAAAGAAATTCCCTCAAACCATAGAAAAACATATACAAAACATGGAGAATGGGCATTCCCAGTCTACCCTTCTAACATTTCAATACAGGGATCTGTTCCTACCCCTTATATATTTGATGATAGATGTGATGCTAGGGATGCTGCTGAACAATTACTAAAAGTATATAATTTAGGTAAAACTAAAATAAAAGAAGCAGGTTTTAAAGGAAGAGAGTGGGCCTTAAGTGATGAATCTGGATTTACCTCTGAAAAAATGGCCTATAGAATAATAAACCACATAGATAAATTACTTTTAGAATGGAAACCTCGAGAAAAATTTAGTTTAATTAAAGTAGATAAAATCGAACTTCCATTTGTACCCCATAAATTAGAATATTAATGAAACCTTTATTTATAATAAGTTGCCCGATTGATACCTACTCAGGATACGGGGCTCGATCTAGAGACATAGTAAAAGCCCTTATAGAAGGGGACACATATGATGTAAAAATATTACCTCAAAAATGGGGTAACACTCCTTGGGGTTTTATAAATAACCACCCCGAATGGGAATTTTTAACACCTCATCTATTACCTCCTGGAAATCAATTACCTGAAAAACCTAAAATATGGGCCCAAATAACAGTACCTAATGAATTCCAACCTATGGGGGAATATAATATAGGGTTCACAGCTGGAATTGAAACAACATTATGTGCTCCCCAATGGATAGAGGGATTAAATAGAATGGATCTTAACATTGTTTCTTCGGAACACGCTAAAAACGTATTTGAACAATCCCAGTTTACTAAACAGGACCAAAAGGGTAATAATATAGAAAGCATTCAACTCCAAAAACCTATAGAAGTATTATTTGAAGGAGCGGATTTAACTAAATATTTTCCTTCTAAAGAAAAAAATAGTATTAATCTAGACTACATAAAAGAAAAATTTGCATTTTTAGTAATGGGACATTGGATGCAAGGAGATTTAGGAGAAGATAGAAAAAACATAGCTTTAACAGCTAAAATATTTTATGAAACTTTTAAAAATACTTCTAATCCCCCAGCACTAATACTAAAAACTAGTGGATCGGGATGCTCTTATTTAGATAGGGATGATATTTTAATTAAGATTAATGCTATTAAGGAATCAATAGAAGCCGATACTTTACCTAACATATATCTTTTACATGGAGAACTATCTGATAAAGAAATAAATGATTTATATAACCATAAAAAAGTAAAAGTTTTTGTTAGTTTAACAAAAGGAGAAGGATTTGGGCGACCTTTATTAGAATTTAGTTTAGTTAAAAAACCTATTATTACTACTAATTGGAGTGGTCATATTGATTTTTTAGATAGCAAATTTACAACCCTAGTATCAGGGGAATTAAAAAAAGTACACCCTAGTGCTGCTGTTGAAAATATCTTATTAGAAGAGTCCGAATGGTTTTCACCTAGCATAAATGAAGTAACTCACCATATGCATCATATGTTTGTAAATTATAAATCATACGAAAAAGGAGCTATGTTACAATATCATAAAAGTAAAAATACCTTTAGTTTTAATGCTATGAAAGAAACCCTAAATAATTCCCTTCAATCATACACCCCAGACTTCCCAGAAGAAATAAAATTGCAGTTACCTAAATTACAGTTCCCCAAATTAAAAAAACCTTAAAAATGTCCCAGGATAAATTAATAACTTGCCCCAGGTGTGGTAGTGATGCTTGTTATGAAACTAAAGAAACTCATAATTTAGTAAATAGAGTGTGTTATGGGTGTGGTTTTATGACTCACAATTATATGAAAGAGGACAGTGAATTTCTCCAAGAACAATTAGAAGTACTTCCTGAGTTATATAAAGATTTAACTTTTATAGATGATAATAGCTACCATTGGATCCCTAGTACGATAAACCTTCCTAATAAAGGTATGGTTTATATAAATGGGACTAATGCACAGGATTGGAAATGGACAGCAGTCCCTTCAATAGAAATCCCAGAAGAGGATAAAGAACGTTTTCCTATAAAGGGGCAACCCGGAGAATACCACACTCATAAAATGGATCATTCTTTATCTAAAGATTTTGTTGAACGTGATTATATGGAAGCTCTTGATTATATTGGGGTCTTTAAAAATGCACAAAAATGAAAGTAAGTTACGCTGTTCCCGTTTGTAATGAGTGGAAAGAGATCAAGTATCTTATGGATTATCTCTTTAAACACAAACGTGAACAGGATGAGATTGTAGTACAGTGTGATAAAGGTAATACAACTCCTGAGGTATATGGGATATTGAAACATTATTCTGAATTCAATATGCCCTATAAATTAGTTGAATTTCCATTAAATGGGGATTTTTCCTCATTTAAAAATAACCTAAAAGATAATTGTTCTGGGGATTATATTTTTCAAATAGATGCTGATGAATATCCTGAAGAATATCTTATGAAGACTATTGAATGGTTAATAAAAAACAACCCAGGAGTAGATATATTTTGGGTACCTAGAATTAACACTGTTCACGGTTTAACCCAGGAATATATTAATAAATGGAAATGGAATATTGATCCAAATGGGAGAGTTAACTTTCCTGACTATCAATGCAGGATTCTTAAAAATGTAAAAAGAATTAAGTGGAAGAATAAAGTACATGAAGTACTTGTAGGTCATAAAACTGAAGCTCACTTACCTGCTAATGATGAATTTTGCATCCACCACCCCAAAAATATTGAACGACAAGAAAAACAAAATAAATTTTACGAAACATTATGAATGTACTAGTAACAGGAGGAGCGGGTTTTATTGGAACCAATCTTATTAAAGCTCTAATAAAAAAGAATTATACTGTAACTTCAATTGATAATTACTCAACAGGATTAAAATCGAATCATGTAGAAGGATGTAAATATATAGAATTTGATATAAGGGACATCAAAGACTATTCAGCATGGGGTAAATTTGATGTAGTATATCATTTAGCAGCTTTAGCTAGAATTCAACCTTCATTCAAAACTCCAATAAAAACTTTTGAAACCAATGCTAATGGGACTATTTTAATAGCTGAATACTGTGTAAAAAATAATATTCCTTTATTTTATGCAGGATCAAGTTCCCACCATTCTGGTAGATTCAAAAATCCTTATACCTACAGTAAGGAAGTAGGAGAAGAAATAATTAAGTTATATAAAGAACACTATGGATTAAAAGCTTCTATTGCTAGATTTTATAATGTATATGGTCCTTCTCATTTAAAAGAAGGAGCATATTGTACTGTAATTGGTAAATGGGAAACTGCTTTTGAAAAGGGTCTTCCTCTTACAATTTATGGAGATGGTACTAAACGTAGAGATTTTACCCATGTGGAAGACATAGTTAATGCTTTAATCTTAATTTACGAAAAACAAGAATGGGGTCATATATTTGAGTTAGGAAGAGGAACTAATTACTCTATCCAGGAGGTAGCAAATTTATATCCCTCTAAAGTTGTTTATGAAGATGATAAACCCGGAGAAGCTTTAACTACTTTATGTACTGATACTCTAGCTAAAAAAGTATTAGGATGGAAACCCATTCTCAATATTGAAGACTACGTTAATCAGTACCTAAATGTCGGATAAAAAATCTATATTATTAGTAACAACTCAATACAGAGCTGGGGAGAGAATATACCCTATTATCCCTTATTTAGCTAAAGAGTATAATATAGATTTAGTTAAATTATATCAAATGCATCCTAGCCATATTTGGAAAGGAGACAAAGATATGAGAATTTTTTTTGATCAAAAATATTCTAAATTTTTTAACCAAGTTTATACCGACATTCATTCACCTATTTACCCAGATTATAATTTAATTTTAACTGATGATAATAGAACTTTTAATGGGTTATCGGAACTATACAAAAAAAGAAAATGCTTAGTAATAGCTAATAGCCATGGGAATACTGAACATGGATATAAAACTAAAAACTTACATATTTCTTTTGATGGGTGTTTTGTTTTTGGTATTAAAGAATCTACTCACCCCCAACATATTCCCGGAGGGATTCCATGTAATGATATTTTAAACAAATATTTAAATACTTCTAAAGAACATATATTAATTATATTAAACCAATTAGAAAACTATGGTAAAGCCTTTACAGGAAATGGGGATTATTTTAAATTATTTAATAAAGATTTTTTTGAAAAAATTAATATTTGTAAAATACAAAAATATTATAATAAACCTGTAATATTAAAATTAAAAAGTAGAGATGATGGTCCTTCTTTACAACATAATATTGAGTATTTACATAGCATTCTACCTAAAGATTTAGACTATAAAATAGTAGTGGATGTAGAGGATGATAATTTACTTATAGCTCAAAGTGTTGCGGTGATAGGAGCCGCCTCAACCTTAGCTTTAAAACCAATCCAATTAGGAATCCCTACAGCCTTAATAAAAGGATATGGGCAAACGGGGTTATTTGCTAATTACCCGGGGCTTGTAAGAGATTCATTTGAAGAAGTAATAGAAGCTTTAAAACTACCTAAACAAAACAATTTTATTCAAGAAACAATTCAGGGGGGTTTAACTTGGAATAGTACAGAATATTATTTAAATTATATAAAACAGCTACTAAATGGAAAATAAATTTGTACATATATTAGCAGCTCGTCCAAATTTTATTAAGTCTGCCCCCGTAATTAAAGCTTTAAATAATAAAGGATGTAATAACATCATAATTCATACTAACCAACATTATGATTTTATGATGTCGCAGGTTTTTTTTCAAGATTTAGAAATTCCTGAACCCGATTACCATTTGGGGGTAGGATCTGGAACTCATGCCATTCAAACAGGAAAATCTCTTATAGAAATAGAAAAAATTCTTACTAAAGAAAGTCCTAAAGCTGTATTAGTATATGGTGATGTGAATTCTTCTTTAGCGGGTGCTTTAGCTGCAGCTAAACTTAATATTCCTGTGTACCATATAGAAGCTGGATGTAGAAGTGGTGATAAAACCATGGCTGAAGAAATAAATAGAATATTAATAGACAATTGTTCTAACCTTTTATTTTGCATTGAACCCAGATCTGTATCGTTGTTACAAAATGAAGGAATAAACAATAGTAATTTGGTAGGAAACACTGCTATAGATTCTTTACATATTATAAAAAATAATATTAATAAAAAAAATCTTGTAACTAATAAAGAATTTTATTTAGCTACCCTTCATCGTCCTTTTAATGTCGATAACCAACACACCTTAAACCAAATTCTGCACCAACTTAATAAATTTGATAAACCTATCATCTTTCCAGCTCATCCTAGGTTAAAGAAAAATCTTACTAAAAAATATTTAAATATTAAATTTATAGATCCCTTGGGATACATAGATTTTATAACTCATATTAATTACTCCTCAGGAGTCATTTCAGATTCAGGAGGCATCCAGTGTGAAACCTGTTTTTTAAAAAAGCCTTTATTAACATTAAGACCTTCTACAGAACACACAACTACTTTAGAATACGGAAATAAATTAGTACCTAATATTAAAGATCTTTCATCTAAATTATTTAAAACAATTTTAAATAAAGAAACTCCAATGATATGGGATGGTAAAGCATCCGAAAGAATAGTTGATATAATTTTAAAATAAAATGGAAAATAATAATTTAATAATTTATGTTTCTTCTCGAAATAATTATGATATGTTAGAGGGAGAAGTGTTAAAAAATATAAATAGAGAGGGATTTGAATTTATCAACATTGATGATAAATCTTCTGAGGCAGAAATTTCTAAAGGAAAAAATATTTGTAAAAAACATAATGTAGTATTTCTTGAAAATAAATCAAGAGGGGTACAAATGGCTACTCAAACTTTAATAGATTTTGTAAATAAAAATAGACCTAATTGTAAATGGATATTTTGCTTTCAACATGATAATTACCCTATCTCACCTGACTTTTTTTCTAAAATAAGTTCTTTAATAACAAATGATAAGTTACAAGATTTTGGAATATTAGGATTTAATGTTTTAGATCATGGTAATTATACTCAAAATTCCCTTTCGGAATATAAACAAGGTAATTATCCTTTAGGTATGATTGGGATGGCTCACTTATCAATCCATAATAGGGATGCTAGGTGGTTATGTCCTTCTAAACAATATAATCTATTACAAAATCCTATATGGAAGAATCCTTTTATAGTAGAATTCCCAATGTGGGCTGCTGTAGGGATTAATGTAGAATTATGGAATAAAGTAATAACTCCAACTACCGACTATCAATTTCATTTATGGTTACCTGATATTGCTATGCAGTTTAATTACCATAATTATCCTTGTTTAATCCTCCCTGATTTATTTTGTTTAAATCATCAAGAACTTAAAACTAAGTATAATATAGCAGCCAATTCAGCTCAAGGAGCTAGAGCCGGTAATGAGTATCATTTTGGAAAATATTCAAATTTTGATGCTTGGTTATCTAGATGGGGTTGGTATTATGAAGATGTAGTAAATGATTTTGAGTTAATTAAAGATAATTATACAAATACTTTAATTAGAGATTTTTACGACCATGATATTACAAATGGTCCCCTTAAATCCATTACTTTATCATGATACATAATACCGCAAATATATACCTCTCAGCTCAGATAGATGTTACTAGTAAAGTAGGAGCATTTGCTGAAGTGGGGCATAATGTAATAGTAGGTAAAAATTGTTCTATTGGATTTGGAGCTTTTATCCCTGAAAATGTAGAAATAGGAGATAATGTTTTTATAGGCCCGGGAGTAGTATTTACTAATGACAAATATGCTCCTTCTAAAGGTAAATGGAGAAAAGACCCCCCAACAAAAGTTCAAAATAACGTGACTATTGGAGCCAATTGCACTATATTACCATCACTTATTATAGGAACCAACTCTAAAGTAGGAGCAGGCTCAGTAGTAACAAAAAATATCCCTGAAAATTCAATAGCATACGGAAACCCCGCAAGATGCCAGTAATTATAAGAAATATCTTTGAGGATTACGTAAAAGAACGTTTTGACCTTCAAGACTGTATAGCAGTAAATAATGGGAGCAGTGCTATTATAGCCTCCTTATGGTCTATGGATCTAAAACCCGATGATGAGGTAATAACAACACCTTTTACTTTTATATCAACTGTTACTTCTATAATAATCGCAGGTGCTAAACCCGTATTTGTTGATATAAATAAGGATAATCATCTAATTAACCCTGACCTTATTGAACAATCTATTACTTCTAAAACTAAAGCAATTATACCTGTACATTTATTTGGGCAGGTTTGTGATATGGATAAGATAAATAAAATAGCTAAAAAACATAATTTAGTAGTTATTGAAGATACATCCCAATCATTTGGAGCTAAGTTAAAAGGTAAAATGGCCGGGATGATGTCTGATGTAGGTACTTTTTCATTCCAAAAAACTAAAAATATTAACACATTTGAAGGTGGGATGATTTGTATTCCTAAAAATTCTAAGTTAAATGCTGATAAAGTAAGAGCTATATGTAATCAAGGTCAAACAAGTAAATACCATCATGAATATTTAGGATTTAATTTTAGAATGGCTGAACCTCTTTGTTTATTAGCTTATAGTCAAATGAAACTTCATATGAAAGGAATTGAAGCAGAACTTGGATTTAGAACTATTAAAAATGGACATTACCCTTATGTTGTATATGATCAACCAGCTATTAAACGCTTAGGTATCACTGGTAATTGTCCTACAGCTGAAAAAACAGCTAAATTAGTTAAAGAAAAATATTTTAAAATAAAAAAAATATGAACAGATTTGCATTAGTTGGGGCTAGTGGTTATATAGCTCCTCGTCATGTTGAAGCTATAAAACACAACAATGGTAAACTAGTAGCTTTATTAGACCCCTATGATGGTATTGGGTATATAGATAAACATTATCCTAATGCTTCATATTTTAAAGAAACCGAAAGATTTGATAGGCATTTAGATAGATTAAAAAGAAAAAACGAAAAAGTTTCTTATGTATCAATTTGCTCCCCTAATTATTTACATGATGCTCATATGAGATTAGCCCTCAGAAATAGCTGTAATGTAATATGTGAAAAACCTTTAGTGTTAAAATATGAGCATTTACAATCTTTACAGGAAATAGAAAAAGAATCTAAATGTAGAATTAATACTATTCTTCAACTTAGATTACACCCTGTTATACAAGAACTAAAGAAAAAATATTCTACAACTAATAAATTCCATGAAATAAGCCTAGACTACATAACTCCCAGAGGTCTTTGGTATGATTACTCTTGGAAAGGGGATCCTGATAAATCAGGAGGTATTACTACTAATATTGGTATTCACTTTTTTGACATGTTATTATGGGTTTTTGGAGGTGTAATTGACTATGAGTATTCTAATACACCTCATTGTTCAAATGGAATTTTAATTTTAGAAAAAGCTAGAGTCAAATATAAATTAAGTATTAATCAAAAAGACTTACCTTGGGATAAATGGGAACCCTATAGATCAATAAAAATTGATGGAGAAGAACTTGAATTTTCTAAGGGATTTACTAATCTTCATACTGTTAGTTATAAAGAAATCCTTAAAGGTAAAGGATTTGGCTTAAAAGATATTGCTCCCGCAGTCAAACTAACAGAACAATTAAGATAATATGAAAATAATAGTTACAGGTGCTGCGGGCCTTATAGGAAGCCATTTAGTAGATAAACTTCTTAAGGAAAATCATACTGTTGTAGCAATAGATAATTTATCATTTGGGGACGCTAAAAATTGTAGTATACCCTTAGTAAATGTAGATTTAACTGTTCCAAATTGTTTATCTACATTTCGTGGTGTTGATATGGTATGTCATTTAGCAGCTTATAAAAAAGCTCCTAAAAACTCCATTAACTCTTCGGATGTAATGAAAATTAATTTTTTAATGATGGATAACATCTCAGAATATTGTTCCAAAACAAATACAAAATTACTTTTCACTTCGACCTCGGATGTGTATGGTAATTCTGATACTTTTACTGAAGATGAGCCTCTTACTATAGGGCCCCCAAATGTAGAAAGATATTCATATGCTTTATCTAAATTACATGATGAACAATTAATTTTAAATATGGTAAGTGAAGGTTCTCTTTATGCTACTATTGCTAGAATATTTGGGTGTGCTTCTCCTAGATCTAATAAAGGATGGTCTGGAGGCCATATTCCTTTATTTATAGATAAAGCTTTAAAAAATGAAGACATTATAATACATGGAGATGGATCCCAAACTCGTAGTATATCTCATGCTAAAGATATAGTAGAAGGACTTAATAGTATGATTAATCATATTAGCGATTTAAATGGTGAAATATATAATTTAGGAACTAATGAAGAAATGTCAGTAAAAACAGCAGCTGAAATTATTATTCAATTAACAAATTCTAAATCTAAAATAATCCACCAGCCCCAACAAGAAGCATTTGGTAATTATAGAGAAATTAAAAGAAGATTTGCTAATACTAATAAAGCAAAATCTAAATTTAAATATAAAATAAATTATACTTCTACACAAGTTATAAAAGAAATTATAAATGAACATAGCAATAATAACTCCAATTAAACATCTTTCGGGGGTTCAAAAATTACTAGAAAGTAAGGGTAATGTTTTTTACTTAGAAGAAGGCAATAAACATGAAGTTAGAAATCTTCTTTTAACAAAAAATATTGATACTATACTTTGTAATCCTAACCAACAAACATATAAAATAGATAAAGAATTATTAGAAGGAACGCAAGTTAGTTTAATTAACACATGTTCAACGGGGATGAACCATATTGATGTAAATTATTGTATTAATGCCAATATTGCAATATATTCTCTTACTAAAGATTATAAATTAATTAAACAACTACCTTCTACATCTGAATTAGCGTTTGGTCTTATGCTATCTTTACTTAGGAATATTCCTAAATGTAATAATCATGTTTCAAAATATCATTGGGATTATACACAGTTTAGGGGAAGACAAATAAAAGATCTTAAAGTAGGAATTATTGGTTATGGGCGTTTAGGAAAAATGATGGAGGGGTATTGTAAAGCATTTGACGCAAAAACTTTTATATATGACCCCTATGTAAATACACCCCAGACATCATTAGAACAAATGTTTCAAGAATGTGATGTGATATCTCTCCATGTTCACGTAACAGATGAAACAAAATATATGATTTCTTCAAAATTACTTGGATTAGTGAAAAAAGATTTGTATATTATAAACACTTCTAGAGGAGAAATAGTAAATGAATTAGATATAATAGAAGCTCTTACTAATGGAAAGTTAACAGGGTATGGAACGGATGTTATTGAAAATGAATTTGATGATTTAACTAAATCTCCAATTATTAAAGCGATGAATAAAGGAAAAAATATAATAGTAACCCCTCATATTGGAGGAATGACTGTAGAGGGACAAACTAAAGCATATAAATGGGCAATTGATAAATTATGAATATATTAACTATTATTCCTACTAAATTAGATTCTAAAAGACTAAAAAACAAAAACATTAGAGAAATACAGGGTAAACCTATGTTTCTCCACTCCGTAGACTATGCTAATCAAAGTAAATATAATGTAGATGTTCTTGTGTCTACTGAGAGTGATGTTGTAATTAATATTTGTAATGATAATCAAGTACAATACATAACACGTTCTGTAGATCTTTGTGGAGATGTAGAAGTTGTTGATGTTTACTTAGATATTATTAATAAAATAAAAACCCAATATGATTTAGTAGTTTGCCTCCAACCAGATAATCCTAATAGATCTCATACATTTGATGAATGTGTTGATTATATGGTAGAAAATAATTACGATGATCTTATTACAGTAAACCCTAATTATAAACGTAGTGGGTCTGTAAGAATATTTAAATATCAATATCTTAAAAAAGGTCAAGTTAGTAAACGTTTGGGGTGTATTAAAGATAATGCTACAGATATTCACTATGAACAAGACTTAAATAAATTAATAAATTAAAAAAAATGGCACAATTTGGTAAAAATAGATTTCCTGAGGGATATCAAAGAGATGTAGGGATGAGAGCAAGTGGAAAGCTTCATCAAAATTCTAAAGAGTTAGTTTCAATATTAAAAGAAAACTCTCTTCCTGTTTCTAACTTTAAAGTTTTTGAATTAGGGGGAGGTGGAGCTAGAAACTTACATTATATAGCAGAAGAATTTCCCGGGGTAAAACTTTATTGTAGTGATTTATTCCATGGTGCTTCTATGGATCAAATGTCTTCTTCTATTAAAGATAAAATTACTTTCTATGAAGGGGATTCTGAGGATGTTATAAATGAAAATATTATAGATAATTTAGACTTACTCTTAGTATCAGACCATTTCATGCACCTACAGTATGAAAAAGCAGATAATATTATTAAATCTGTAATTAGTAAGTGGAAACCTAAATACGTAATGTTAAGAGAACTTAAAAAAGAAGGTGAAACCCCAAATCACCCCCGCTTATTTCATGACTATGATCAGTTTTTAGATTCATATAATATGATGTTTGAGTCTTCTAGTAAACAAGATAAAGGATATTTTATTTGGCTACTAAAAAGAAAATAAATTATGATAAAAATTATAGCTGAAATTGGGTGGAATCATTGTGGTGATTTAAACTTAGCTAAACAAATGGCAAAGTCTGCACACGATAACGGGGCAACTTATGCTAAATACCAAACATGGTCCGTAGATAGACTTAAACCCGGAAGCTGGGATGAAGATGGAAGAAAACAAATTTATGAAAAAGCTGAATTATCTAAACAGGATCACATTGAACTTATAAGTTATTGTAATAAAATTGGAATTAGCTTTCTTTCTTCAGTATTTAGTATCCCGGATGCAAAGTTGTTAGTTGAATTAGGGTTAAATGAAGTTAAAATTCCTAGTTTTGAGTCAAGAAACCATGAACTTATTAGTTATTGTAATGATAACTTTGAAACTGTTTTTATGTCTACGGGAACTTCTAAAATGAAAGAAGTAGAAGAAAGTGTAAAATTATTTACTAAGGCAAAATTATATTTAATGCATTGTGTATCTTCTTACCCATGTGATCCTTCTATAGCTAATATAAAAAGAATGGTAGCAATGCAAAATATTAACCCTATTACTAATCAATTTATACATGGAACAGGGTATTCAGATCATATACAAGGAGTGGAATCAACAAAAGTAGCTATAGAATTTGGTGCCCAGGTAATAGAGAAACACTTTACTACAGATAATAACCTTCCAGGGCGAGACAATAAATTTGCTATATTACCACATGAACTTGCTAATCTTGCTTCTTATATTAAATTAAGAAAAGAAATGTTGATAAATCATGGTGTTGATTTTCAACCATGTGAACAAGACTCAAGAAACAATTACACAGGAAGATTTGATGGATAGCATATCAGTCATAATAAGAAATAAAAATGAGCAGGAGTATATAGGATTTGCTATACAATCTGTAATAGATCATTTTAGTAATCCTGAAATTATTATTGTTGATAATAATTCTACTGATGATTCCTTAGAAACTGTAAATCTTTTTATAGATAGAGCTAATATAAAGATTATTAAAATAGATAATTACACCCCTGGTAGGTCTATAAACTTAGGGGTTCAACATGCTGTGAATGATATTGTGTTAGTTTTATCCGCTCATTCTCAGATTACTAAAATGAATTTAGGTAGGGTTAAAGAAATATTAAACCACCATAAAGCAGTAATGGGTCAACAAAATCCAATTTATAAAGGTAAAAAAATAAGCAAAAGATACATTTGGAGCCATTTTGGAGAAGAACCATGTGTTAATATGTACTCTGAGATAGAAAATAGGCTTTTTTTACATAATGCCTTTTGTTTCTATGAACGAGATACCTTAATAAAAAACCCCATGCCTGAAAATTATCCAGGAAAAGAAGATAGATATTGGGCCGCTGCATTAAATGAAAAAGGACATACTTACTGGTATGCCCCTGAGTTTAAATGTAATCACTTTTACACTAAAAATGGAGCTACATGGAAAGGGATAGGTTAAATATATTAGCAGTTTTAGTAAATTACGGAGAAGAACAACTCCAGTATTTAGAACAAGTAGTCAAAGAATTAAAATCTTTCCAAAACTATAATGTTTCCATTGTTGTAAACTCTAATATACCTTTAAATATCAAAGGTATTGATGCAACCAACGTAATCCAATTAGATAATTATCAACTATTACCATTAACTTGTAAACAAGTAATATGGGATCATAAGGATGATTTTGATGTATTTCTTTTTGGGGAAAATGATCATCTATTTAAAGAACACCATATTGATAATTACTTAAAATACACTTCTATTTTACCTAAAGATAAAATAGCAGGACTTATTCAGTATGAAGAAAATCAAACAGGAAAATACTACCCAGCGTATCATGCTCATTATGATTGGGATTATAATAGTGTAGAAGAATATAGTGGTTTAAAATTTGCTCAATTTACTAATCTTCACCAAGCTACTTTTATCCTAACTAAGGATCAATTACACAATATCGGAGCTCAGTATGATTTTACTCAATTTTTTGGCCATTCTCACTATAGTGTAAAATGTAAAGTTAATACTGATATTTACCAATTTTGTGGATTAAAGAAAGTAATATGCATCAGTGAATTTAAAGATAATTTGATTCACCACTTACCTAACATTTATATAGAAGGGGGTGAAGGTGAAGTAGAATATAGAGTTAAACAAAGAGGGGATAATAATAAAATGCAAACTGCTCTAAGTAAACTATTATGAAAATAATCTATAGAATATCCGATACAGGTTATAACAAAATAAAACCTAATTATATTGGGAATGAACAATGTTTGAAAAATGCTACTGAAGTATTTAAAGATGTTGATTGGTCCATTATAGCAGATAATGTTTCGGAACCTACTGAAAATATGATCCGTAAATATGTTGCTGAGGACCGTATTAAATGGGTTTCTGTAGGACACGGTGCTGGAACGTTTAATATGGCATTAGATAAAGCTCTTATGTACTCCGATGATGAAATTGTTTATTTTATTGAAAACGATTATTTACACAAACCCCAATCTAAAGAAATATTAGAAGAAGGATTTAATTTAGGGGCATCATTTGTTTCATTATACGATCATCCTGACAAATATTTAGAACCCTCACAAGGTGGTAATCCATACTGTGAGGGTGGAGCAGAGGATACTAGGGTATACATAACAAATAATTGCCATTGGAAAATAACTAATAGCACAACTATGACATTTGCTACTAAAGTTAAAACCCTAAAAAGAGTAGAACCTATATTAAGGAAATACACTTCGGAAACCCACCCAGATGATTTTAAAATGTTTCTTGAATTAAGACATAATAACGAACTATTAATAACTTCTATCCCAGGTTACTCCACACATGGAGAAACATCCTGGTTAACCCCCCTAACTGATTGGTCAAAAATATGATTTCTGTAATTATCCCAACCTACAAAGAGCCAGAGGCTCTAGATTTATGTTTAACTTCTGCTATTAAAGGTCAAACCCAAGAAAACCAAATTATAGTAGTAGTAGATGGTTTTTATGATTTAAACAAGGAAGTACTTGATAAACATAAAAAGTATATTGAAGTTCTTAACCTAGAAGAAAATATAGGTTTATGCAAAGCCACTAATCTAGGAGTTTACAATGCCAGATCAAATAAAATTCTTATTGTAAATGACGATAATGTTTTTCCTGATGAATGGGATGTAGCACTAGTTGCTAATTACTCCCCAGGTTCAGTTTTATCCCCTAACCAAATTGAACCTAATCCTAGTATGTTTAAACAATTTCACATTAAGGACTTAGGTAAAGACCCTAAAACATTTGATTTAGATGCCTTTTGGGAATATGAAGAAAGTATTATAGAAGAAAATAAAGTAGAACCTAATGGAAATACTTTACCTATCTTTATGAATAAGTGGGATTATATGAAAATAGGGGGATGGGATGAATCATATCCGGGTGCATGGGTTGTAGATTGGGATTTTTTCTTAAAATGTGAAATAGCAGGTCTTCAAATGCTTAGAACATTTGAATGTCATTTTTATCACTTTGTATCTTTAGGTACTGAAGCTACCTATGAAGAAAAGTTATCTAAACAAAATAAAGAAAAATTATGCCACGAATATTTTAAATATAAATGGGGGCAATGGGCTAAACACAACCCAGAAACTAACTCAAAGATGTTGGATTTTTAAATATTTATTAGTGACAGCTATCTCACTAACCCTAAATTTATTTATTATGGCAAAGAAAAAAGAAAGAGATGTTTTATCCATTGAAATACAATATGATGAAACCGAAGAGTTAAAAGAACTAATAAAAAGTGAGGATTTCCAACAAATATTATTAGATGAAGCAATAGCTACAATAGAACATGCTTTAACTAAAAAACGCAAATCTGCTAGGGTATGTTATGTCCCTAATTTAGAATGCTCTGTAGTATTAGAACAACGTAATTTTAGTAAAGTATTAAATACGGCTATTGGATTTTACGAACAACAAGAAAATTATACTAAATGTGCTGAATTAGTTAAGTTAAAAGAACAAGTTAATGAATCAGAGAAAGGAAATAAAAAAAGTAATTGAGCAGATTTTAGGTTCTAATATTATTATGCGTTTTGATGGGCATAACGAAGAA
>Ga0209336_10000680_pt1 | contig 17177 bp, 19 predicted proteins | sample LinPmetageLP32_FD_184042 | JGI IMG/M metagenome (GOLD analysis project Ga0209336, IMG submission 184042) | Marine viral communities from the Pacific Ocean - LP-32 (SPAdes) (version 2) | ecosystem: Environmental > Aquatic > Marine > Oceanic | place: Pacific Ocean | collected 2009-08-23 | reverse complement strand
CGACGACGATAAGCGTCAGGGTTAAACCCGAACCGATCTGGCAGGAAGCATAAAGAGCCAGCGTCCCTACCTTCAGTAACCACATACCTTTGAAGAGTTTCGTGTGGAAAACGGTTTGTAGGGTTAGAACACAAAACCAACAGGAATCCTCTCCAAAGGGGTGAAAACTCTTCACATATGGTCTAGTAGCTCAGTTGGATAGAGCAACGGCCTTCTAAGCCGTGGGTCGCAGGTTCGAATCCTGCCTGGATCACCACAAGATTTTGAGGATGTAAATGAACAAAGATATTGATAGTAAAAAGTTATTATATTCAAAAGGCAATAACGACGAGTGTTACACTCCGGATTATGGAGTTGAGCCAATCCTAGAATATATTCCAGAAGGTGCTATTGTTTGGTGTCCGTTTGATGATGAGACCAGCGAGTTCGTAAAACAGATCTCCAAACAAAACACCGTGGTATCTTCTCATATCAATGAAGGAAAAGATTTTTTTGAATATGAGCCCGAAGAGTGGGATGTGATTATTTCTAATCCACCGTTTACAAATAAGCGCAAGTTTTTTGAAAGGGCGTTATCCTTCGGCAAGCCGTTTGCATTAATTATGACCAACACTTGGCTTAACGATTCAGCGCCCAAGCAATTATTCAAAGATAAAGACTTACAACTTTTGATGTTTGATAAACGAATGAAGTTTGTTTCTCCTGATGGAAGAGACAACAATAAAATTACTTTTAGCAGCAGTTATTACTGTTGGAATTTCTTACCTAAGCAAATTATTATGAAGGAATTAGATATTCCTAAAAAGGCTAAGAATGTTAAAGATACTAAATAAGATTCCTAGAGAAATTGGAGTTGCTGTCAGCGGCGGTCCAGATTCTATGGCTATCCTAGACTTCTTAAACAATAATCACGATGTGACTGCTTGTTATTTTGATCACGGTACAGACTTTGGTAAGAAGTGTAAAAGGTTCGTAAAGAACTTTTGCGATAGTAAAAATATCCCTCTTGTTATTGGTGTCAATTATAATCCTCGCCCTCCTAAGAAATCACTCGAAGAATATTGGCGAGACGAGCGTTATAAATTCCTTCATAGTTTTGATATGCCTGTTGTAACGGGTCACAACTTAGACGATGTGATTGAGTGGTTTTTATTTTCGTCAATACACGGAAACGGTAAAGTTATTCCATACAACAATAAAAATGTCATTAGACCTTTCATCTCTACGTCTAAACGTTCTCTAGAAGACTGGTGCAGTTATAGAGAAGTACCTTTCTTGACAGACCCAGCAAATTCTGATAGGATGTTTATGAGAAGTATTATCAGACACGATATTATGCCACACGCCAGGCTCGTTAATCCTGGGATTGAAAAAACATTTCGCAAACTTGTAGAAAAGGAATACAGAAATGAACAATAGTGTTATTAACGAAGTAACCAACAATCTTATTAAAGATATGCACTGGAAAACGCTAAGCTTAATGAACAATAATTGGGCCAGTGATCCGATCTTTGAAAATTACCACAAGCTTGGAAATAAACAAAAGGGTGTACTTGGTGAATACTTCGTAGAAAACTATATGAAGAGTCTTAAAAACTCTGTGGTTCAGAAGGCTCGGAGCACGGGTCACGATCGGATTATTGATGGGCATAAAACTGAGATCAAATTCTCTTTAGCTAATTCAACCGGCAAAGTGATTAATATTAACAGGTTTATGATCAATCACGTTAGCATTGGAAAAGATTGGGATCGTTTGATTTTCTGCGGTATTAATCCATTGGGTTGTGGTGCTGATCGGGTTAGAATGTACTACTTCAATAAAGAAGATTTTAAAAACTATATGCTTAGAACTAGTAGTCCAATCTTTAAACATCAACAAGCTGGCGCAAAGGGTGGTAATGATGATTACATTTGTACAAAGTTCGATGAGTTTGCCCAACTTCCGTTTATCAAAGAAGTTGATTCGTGGTAGAATAACCTACGAGGGGAAGCTATGATTAAGCATATGGATGTGGTTGAAGGTCTTAAAGAAATTCAATCTAAAAGTGTTGATTGTATTATTCTTGATCCGCCTTATAACATCGGTAAGAAGTTTGGTAATAACAAGACCAAACTATCTACGCCAGAATATGTTGCCTGGGCGAAAGAGTGGCTTGATGAATGCGATAGGATTTTAAAGCCAGATGGAACAATGTATGTTTATGGTTTCTCTGAAATTCTTGCACACTTGTCTGTCAACATCGACTTGAATCAGCGTTGGCTTGTTTGGCACTATATAAATAAGAGTACTCCGATGCTTAATTTTTGGCAAAGAACTCACGAATCAATTTTGTGTTGTTGGAAGGAAGAGAGAACTTTCTACCGAGATCAAGTAAGAGTTCCGTATACAGATGCGTATATCAAAGGATACTCAGGTGAAAAAGCAGGCAAGAAAAGACCAGCAACCAAAGGTCGCTTTGGTGGAAGCCAAGAAACATCTTATACAGTAAATGATAAGGGTGCTTTGCCTAGAGATGTAATTTCATCCCCAGCATTGGCTGGTGGATATGGAGCAAGAGAAAGATTCTTTTATTCGCCCGAGAATAATTTTAGGTTATACACCTCAAAGGAAAAGAAAGAATTTAATATTGAAGATGTCATTTCTCACCCCACACAAAAACCAGTGACTGTTACAGAAAAATTGTTAGATGCTTGTGTACCAACTTACTACTGCTATAAAAAATCTTTGGTTGCTCCTGTAGTTGTTATTCCTTTCGCCGGCACTGGTAGTGAATGTTATGTTTGTGATCAAAGGGGTCATAAATGGGTTGGGTTTGATATCAATAAGGATTATGTAGATATGGGAAATATGTTAGTTAGAGATGGATTCCCTGGCACAAAACCAAAAAAGAAGTTACAGAACGTAAGCTTTCTAGATAGGAAATAAAAAACTTAAGGGGGATAGCTCAATTGGTCAGAGCACTGGTCTCATAAACCATAGGTTCCGGGTTCAAGTCCCGGTCCCCCTACCATTAGCCGCTTTAGCTCAGGGGTAGAGCTTCTGTTTTGTAAACAGATGGTCATCCGTTCAAATCGGATAAGCGGCTCCATGCGGGCATAACTCAGTTGGTAGAGTGTCAGTTTTCCAAACTGAATGTCGTCGGTTCAAACCCGACTGTCCGCTCCAACTCCGGATCTAGTGTTCTAGCCACAGCGAGCGGGCTATGAGGTGCGATCCCTCACGGAGTATTTGGAAGAGTGTCCGAGTGGTCTATGGTGAGGCACTAGAAATGCCTTGTACAGCGATGTACCGTGGGTTCGAATCCCACCTCTTCCTCCAGCCCTGCTCTTGCAGGGCTTTTTTTTGAATAAAAATAAACATCAAGCGTCTTGTTATGTGCGGAAAAACTAACAGTAATCTATTTATATTATTGTTACAGAATTGTCCTTGTTGTAACTAGTTTTTTCGGTTTTTAAGCGGTGATCCTAATAAATTAGGATTCTAACTTTTTTCCTCATAGGAGGATTTTATTATGGCATTTGGATTAGCCCCCTTATCTCAAAGTTTTAAAGCAGATATGCGCATGATCGGTGGTATTGTTACCGGATCAAGCGGCGAGTATCTAGCTCTTCCCGTTTCGTCAACAGTGCTTGCCGGGATGAAAGGTCTCACGACCAACGAATGGAGTCTAAATTATCTTAGTGATAGTTTTGGAGCGGCTTCAGGATCTGTTATTCAAGCACTAAATTACTTGAGTGCGTCTATTGGCGCAACCGCAGGTGATGTCACTGGTCCAGGATCATCGACTGACAATGCTGTTGTTCGTTTTAATGGTACTAGTGGTAAAACCATCCAGAATTCTACTTTGGTAACATTTACTGACGCTGGTGCGTTTGTTGGTGGTGCTGGAGCTAGTTATACATTTTCAGCCAATGGACAAATTTCCGGTACCAACAAAGTTGTTGCTGGATCCGACGTTCAGGCTCCTCTTGGTAATGTGTCCGGTGCTTTGTCACTTGCATCTGCCAAGTTGACAATTAATGGTACTGACGTGGCAACACAAGCTGGTGCTCTTGTAGCTCCAACCACCGTCTCGGGTGCTGGTGCTGTTAGTGGTCAGAACCTAGTAACAGAGGAAGCTACTATTACTGCTGCTGGTGTCATCTCTGGTGCAGGTGCTCTACAGGGACAATCAGTCTCCGTAGCCAACGCAGTGGTCATTACATCCGCTGGCGCTGTTGAAGCTGCTACTTCGGTTGTGGCAACCACTACGGTTTCGGGCGCAGGCGCTGTCAGCGGTCAAAACCTAGTGACAGAGGAATCTACCATAACAGCCGCAGGTGTTGTTTCTGGTGCAGGTGCTGGTCAGTTCGGTACTCTTGCCACAGAAGAAGCTACAATCAGCGTTGCTGGTGTTGTTTCTGGTGCAGGTACCGCAACCTTTGGTGGTGTTAGTTCCCGCACGGCATTGGCAACAACCATTATGTCTGGTGCCAGCTTGGGTATCGGTAGTGCGGATGACAATGGTTTGACTGTCTCTGTTGCTGGACTCCTTGCAGGTGGTGCTGGATTAGACAGCTACGGAATTACTGCCGCTGGTGTTATTTCTGGTACTTCTTATACCGCAGGTACAACAATGTCTGCTTCTGGTCTTGTCTCTGCTAACTCTTTGACCACCGAAGAAGCAACAATTTCTGTTGCAGGTGTTGTTTCTGGAGCAGGTGCGCTACAAGGTGGTGCTCTCTTCATTGGCAATGGAGCGGGACAAGTCACCGCTGCTGGTGCTGCCATCTTTGGTGGGACAGTGCAAGCTGCGGCAGTCAATGCAGGTGCAATTAAATCCGTTATTGGTGGTTCTATAACTGGTTCTGTTGGTGCTGGTATTGTTGCCTCAAACACTGGGTCTGTTAATAATGCTAACCAGAAGGTTGCGTTTTCTATCTCTAGTAGCGATATTTCTACCGCTGCTAACTCTGCTCTCATTCCAAGAATGGTCATGCAGGGAACAAATGAAGCAGGCGCACTCGCAAGTTATATGATTACAATTACTGGTGGTCTTCTACAGACTATTGAGTTGGCCTACGGTACTGCTCTACCAGTATAATTGTTTTTGTAAAGTTTTTTAAGGACAAACGGTTTTATGAAAGGGGTAGCTTCGGCTGCCCCTTTCTTGTTTGTTTATCTATATACTACTAGAAATTCTAGAGGAGTTTCTTAAGAGGGATTTTATAAATGGCTTTTGGTCTAATCGGTGATAGTGGATCCGCTCAGGTAAATGGTGAAATATTAGGTGGTTTAGTAACCGGCACCAATGGTGAATTTTTATCTCTGCCAATATCTTCTACCGTTCTTGGTGGACTTGCGGGAACTACTAATGAGTGGAGCCGGTTTTATCTCAGTGACAGTTTTGGGGCTGCCTCAAGTTCGCTGATCCAAGCCTTAAATTATCTTAGCGCCTCCATAAAAGTAAATGCGGATTCAGATGTAGAAGGACCTTCGTCAGCTACGGATAATGCAGTTGTAAGGTTCGATGGCACTACGGGAAAACTTATTCAAAATACATCCGTAGTAACTATTTCTGATGCTGGTACCGTTGCCGGCGGCGCAGGCGTCAATAGTTATGGATTTTCTGCTACTGGACAGATTTCTGGTGCCAATGCTGTTATCGCCGGTACAACAGTATCAGGTGCTGGTGTTGTGGCTGCTAAAGCTTTAACCACAGAAGAGGCGACCATTAGTGTTGCTGGTGTTGTTTCTGGAGCAGGCGCTATCCTAGGGCAAAAACTTACCATTGCAGATAGCGATGTTATTACAACCGCAGGCGCAGTTGCGGCAGTCACGACTGTTTCAGGCGCTTCTTCTCTTGCTGGTGCAAAGCTAACAATTAACGGCACCGATGTGGCCACACAAGCTGGGGCGCTGGTCGCTCCAACCACTGTTTCTGGTGCGGGTGCAGTTTCTGGTAAGTCCCTTACAACTGAAGAAGCTACGATATCTACTGCTGGCGCTTATTCAGGTTCTGGGGGTATAGATGGGCAAAGCTTGACAATTGCTAATCTTTTTAAAGCAACAAGTAATGGCTCAATAACAGGATCTGGATTAGCGACATTTTCAAATACAGAGATTGCCCAAGGCGGTGGTTATAAGCCAGCACTGATTATTTCTAGTAGTGAGATTTCAACAGCAGCAAATGCTGCATTAATACCAAGGTTTATAATACAGGGAACCAATAATGCTGGCGGATTAGCAGACTTTATGATTAGCGTTAGTGGGGGTATGTTTCAAGTACAAGAACTTAGTAACGGAACTTGGCCACTTTAGTAAAGAGACTTGAACTTAAGAAGCTCATCTTTCAAGTCTCTTATTTAAATGCCGAACAAAATGAGATATTATATAAGTGTGATTCTATTGATCAAGAAATAAGTGATTATATAAAGCAGAACTTTCCTGAGCAGTATAAAGAATTTATAAAACCAAATGAGACAACCACAGAATCAATAATTGAAGAAGACAATAATAGTGATTCTCAAGTAAAATGTCAAAATAAAGATATAAAAAGGTTGTACAGAAAAATTGTAGAACTAACACATCCAGACAAAGCAGAAGACCAAGAAGATATTTTTAGAAAGGCGACCAGCGCCTATAAAGAAGAGAACCTGGCAATATTATTAGAGATAGCGTCAGAGCTTCGAATTAAAATAAATGAATTGTCAGATGAATCTATGGAAATAGTGCAAGGAAATATACAGGTCTTAGAAATTAAAGTAGAGGAACTAAAACAATCTACTGCTTGGGTCTGGCATAATTGCAAATCGGACAAAGAAAAAGATATGTTAGCACGGATGATCTTATCTTATAAAGGAATAGATGTAGTTTAATCTCCTATACAAAGATCATCAAATATTTGTTTAATTTGCAAAAACACTGTTTCTGAGTTTACTGCGGGTGTAAACAGTCTTCTGTTTTCTCCGTGAACACAAGCCAAAAATGTATTGTGGTGTGGTTGTAGGGCAAAAACAAAAAGTTCAAAAAGCTCATCTTGCGCAATTATAGATATCTCAGAACAGGTTTTCCCCGTTACAGTTTGAGCCACTTCATCAGTCATTGTTATTATTACTTTCTGTGAATCAATTCTCCAAGAAAATGGGTAGAGTTGCATTGTCCAAAACATTGCATCTATAGTTGGTTCCATGCCTGCGCTTTGGATCATTCTGGCAGCTTCTAAAATATCTAGAAACTCATCAGCGGGCACAAAGTTAGAAACCATTCTTGCGTACTGATATGGAGGTCTTATCTCGCCATTGCCTGCTGTGCCTACGGCAACCAGTCCAAAGCGAAATGTGCTCGTTATCGGGTCGTCTAAGAGCGGAGCAATGCCTTGTATCATTGACTCTATCTCTTCATCAAACGATCCGGATATATCGAGAACAAAAACTAAATCAACACCACGATTATCAAACCCCTCATCAACCGCTCCGTCACAATCATTATCTAAATTATCACAAACTTCAACACTAGGTAATATCTGACCATCACAAGGAACATCAAAACCGCCATCAGTACAATAGCGAATTCCAGCACGACATTCCCCAACAGCCATTGTTCCTTCTGGTCCTTCATAGCAAACAATAGCTGTAGAATTTGCTATTCCTTCATCAGCGGTACCATTACAGTTATTATCTAATCCGTCACAGATTTCATCAGAGGGTCCAACGTGTCCGTCACAATATACATTACCATTATCGCATTTCATTACACCCGGTGTGCATATGCCAACACCATAATCAGCGCCTTCAACAAAGCCACACAGTTGATGCTCCTCGGGATATGTTTCGTCAATTAAAACGTCACAGTCGTTATCCATCCCGTCACAGATTTCTTCACTTTTTCCAACTGCCCCAAAACAATCGCCCCATCCTTCTATGGTGCAAATTCTTAGACCATATGAACACTGACCAGAAAGACTGGGTGGGTTGTCTGGATCCAAAGAAGGTATTGCTTCTCCTTCAAATGTGCAAACTTGTTTTTCGCCTGGAAGGCATTCAAGTCTTACTAATTCTTCATCATCTATACAAGCAGAACAAGCTGTTAGAATAAAGGAGAGAAAAAGTAAAACAAAACGTTTCATTTCATAGTGGCCTCAACACATTTTTCATGCGATGAATACAAAACCATACTCATAACAGAACTGTTGAAAACTCTGAACCTCATTTGTTTTAGGGGTAGATCTTCTTTTTTATAAGATGCCGTCATAACAATTGGCGGAGTTTTGTCTGATTGGGTAGGAAGTTTAAATGCTAGTAATAAAGAGTTCCCAGGACCATTCTGAACAATACCAGAAATATATCCATCTTTTATAATCTCTGGTATACCAATTTGTGCCGGAGACGTATCACCGCTTTCAGTTGTAATTGTATTACTAAAATGAACTACCCATTTACAATTCCCATGTTGTCCTGGAGTATAATAAGTAGATTTTTTACTGATTACTGTTTTATGGAGGCTGTTTGCCTTAACATAATAGTGGAAAGATACGGCACTAACTAAAGCCAATATCACTAATAAAGTAACTTTTCTGGGTACGAGACCAAACATTTAAATCCTCCTTATTGGAGGGGATCTAGGTTTAGTACCTCTCCAGTGGGCGATAGAGTAATAAAGGGCATCTTCTTTATCTCTCTAGTAAGTATCTCAGTTCCTTGTGTTTTAGGAGTTTTTTCTATCCAGACAAGGATTTGCTTTTTTTCTTTTACTTGTCCGACATAAGACCATTTACCTTCAACTTTTTTCCAAATACTAGGAAAGTCAAAGGTTTGACCACCAAAGAGTAAGATACCAGATAACATTACAGCGTTTATCATTTTGTTAAGGTTCCTTTAGTATAATCCTTAAAAAGATTTACTATGGATAAATAGTATCCTTTCCATCTACTTACTGTATTATGAATAAAAAATCATCACTTTACGTCAAGTTTCTTATATTTTTATTATTTTCACTGTCAAGTTGTGCAAGCGGATGTGCAACAATCAACATCTCAAACCCTGTAAAAGAGAAGATTTCAAGACACTCATTTGTACAAGTTAGGCAATTTGTACAACTTGAAGGCTGTGGTCTTGATAAGGAGACAGGTAAGGAAAAGTGTCAGACAGCAGAAATGAGATATGTCTCTTCTGGGGCTTTTGTTTTTCATAGTGAGGTTGAACAAGGAACTTCATATATTGTGACTGCTGGACATTCTTGTGAAAATAGCATGCCATCTACTCAAAACGTCGATGGCTTTAGAATAGTTAATAAAGGTTCTAGATTCATAGTGGTTGGCTTAGAGGGTAATCAGCACGACGCCAAGGTAGTCAGCATTAATAAAAGATTTGATCTATGCCTTATACAAGTCTCAGATGTACATAAAAATCCTCCTATTCTTAGAGTTGCAGATAAAGAACCTGCTCGTGGGGAAATCGTTGTAAATATGGCTGCACCTCATGGATTATTTTGGTCCGGTACTGTCTTGATCTTTAGAGGAGCCTTTTCTGGTTATCATAACCGTGGGTATTCTATTTATACAATACCTACAAAACCGGGGTCTAGTGGTTCTCCAATTACAAATTCTAGCGGTAAATTAGTTGGAGTTATTTTTGCAGGATACAGAATGATAGAAAATGTAGGATTGTCATCTCCTCTGGTCGCAATAAAAGTATTTCTTAAAAAATCAATTGCCAAAGGTGAGATGGGTTTATGGGAAAAAAGCAACAAACCTGAAGTCAATACCCAGGTTGATCGGATCTGGATGGAAAAAATGAAAACAAAACTAAATAAAGTTTTCGGAAAGTAAATACTTATATTAGCTTTATAATACAGGTGGTTTATTATGCCAGGGTTCAGTAACAATTCTCAACAACGTGCGGGCAATACTTTAGGTGCTAATGCAACAGGGTCAGTTCGTATACCATTAGAGCCATATGCAAATCGGTTTCCTTATACTGGAAATTCTCACGTTGCTGATATCGACAACTTTCGTAATAACGGTGTTCCTATGCCAGTATCTGGAACCGGTGGAGGAGAAGCTACCTGTGTTCACGTTGCATCTTTATCTGCCTTAGATGAGGTATACCTTTGGGCTTCAAATAAAGGAACTGCAAATGCACAACTTACTTTATCCTATGTTTCTGGTGGTGTTCAAATAGATGGACAAACCGCTGCTCAATCTGTCGTTGAGGCTGCTCTATTGAGTAACCAGAGAATTATTACTACAATAAGAGGAAAAGCAGGATTACAATTAGTATACCCAGGTATACCTCACACAAACAATGATGCAATTTTTGCAATATCATCAAATACAGATATGAACATATGTGGTTTTGTAATGAGAAGATTTAGAGAAAGTCCCACTGATATTAATCAGGGATTTGACGGACAAGAATAATGCCAGGATTTGGAAATAACTCACAAAGATCTCAAAATGGTGGAGCTTTCGCCGCTGGGGCTTTTGGTACAAAAAGATTCCCCCTATCCTCAGCGTCAAGTTCTTTTATGCCAATAGTCTTAACAGATGCTGGAGAGTCTGTGTCTAAATCTACATCATTACATTCTGGATCTTTAACCTCGATGGACGAATTATATTTATGGGCTGTCAATAATGGAGCGAGCGATTGCTTCCTTACAATATCTTTTGATGATGATAGAACCGAAGGTAATCAGGCAAGCCAGCATACCGTAGAGCCTGTTATAACAAAATTAGAAGCATCAGGGGGAGCAACTTTGATATGGCCCGGTATTCCAATTATATCTTTGAATGAAACTGTTCCAACTGTCGTTTATGCAAGTGGATCTGCTAGTAGTAAGATAAGTGTACATGGTTATATAATGAGAAGAAACAGGGTTAATCCACAAAATGCTAATCAAGGATATGACGGTTCAGAATAATGGCTATTATCGATAGAAGAATAATGGGTCCAGTCACGCAGTTTCCGGTCAGCGGTTCTGGTGGTGGTGGTACAGATTTAACTATCAACAACAATACACTTGGTAATATTTTAACTGCCACCGGACAAGGTGACACAATATCCGGCTTAACAAATTTCAAATATGATGGAGCTTTGACAGCTAGTACAGATTTCTATATCAGCGGTAGCGGAAATAATCTAATGATTAACGGAACTGATCCTACTGGAAGTCTCAAGAGATATGAACTTAAAGTAGAGGGTGGCAGACTAGTTGTTGTTATGAACCCCGAATAGATATTTACTAACTATTTATAATACACTAGAAAACGGAGGCATCCTTAAAAAATGAAATCTATTCTTGATAAAGTAACTAAAAGATTCATATTGGGAGAAGCACTAAATTTCGATGCAGCAGCATCGGTTCAGGCTTTATCCGATATTGTATCTTCAATAAGAATAACAAATAAAAGAGATTCTAACAGAATTTCCTTGGCAAAAGAACATCTTCGTGGTATAAAGAGACAGATGAGATCTCTAAACGAAAAAATAGGATCTTTGGAAGAAGAACTAAATCTTTTGAAAGAGGAAAAATAAATGGGTGGTATAGCTGGGCATATGTCCCATCTTTATGACAATCCAAGTCTAACGTTCTCCAAAATGAAAGAGATCATGCAATCCGTCTACAGTGCCGATATAGATGCGGAAGAAAAAGTAGATGGACAAAATCTCTTCCTTTCGTATTCTACGAAAGACGGAAAAGCCAAAGGAGCCAGAAATAAAGGAAACCTTCGAGGCGGCGGACTCAGTGCCACTGACTTAGCTTCCAAATTTGCGGACAGAGGTAATTTAACCGATGCTTTTGTTGATGGATTTTCTGGCTTTGAAAAAGCGGTAGAAGCATTATCAGATGAAGAAAAAATACAAATATTTGGCGATGATGCTGACATTTGGTATAACGCTGAAATAATGGACCCCGACAATGCAAATGTTATTCTTTATGATTCTAAAACTCTAAAAATACACGACAGAGGTCATTTTAGATTTGATAAAGAGTCTGGCGAGAAGACCGATGAAGATGTATCTGCAAATCTTGCAGTGTTAGATAGTCGTCTAGAAAATATGCAAAATAAATTATCTAATGAAAAATTCTCTCTTGTTCGTAGTGCTATACTAAACCTGAAAAAGTTAGAAGATCAAGAACCTTATAAGAAAGCAGTTTCATCTATAAGTTCTCTTGTAACATCTGAGGGGTTATCTGATTCTGATACGATCGGATCCTATGTTTACAAAAGACTTTATACAGGATTGGACGATCAATTTCCAGAAGATTATAGGAAACAAATTTCTCAATATCTTTTGGGCATGCCCGGTAATATTGGCTTAAGGAATCTTAAAAAAGACCAGAATCAAGAGACCAAGCAAACTTTATCCGACATAAGAAATAGTAAACAACTTTTATTGAGACAAGCCATAGCTCCGTTAGAAGGAGTCATACACGATTTTGCTGTTGAGGTTCTTAAAGGCTTACAGAGTGTTTTTATTCTTGACTCAGGAAAAGAAGTCGAGAGACAAAAACAAGAACTAGCAAAGGCAGTTGAAAATATAACAGCGGCTGGTGATACTGATCCTCAAAGTATGGAAGTACTTCAACAACAACTTAATAAGATCAAAGATATGTCTAATATTACGACCCCTGTTGAGGGTATCGTATTTGACTATGATGGACATATGTATAAACTAACGGGTAATTTTGCTCCTATAAATCAAATACTAGGTCTTTTCAAATATGCAAAAGGTGGTACTAAATTAACTAACGAATCCCTCAACAACAGCACTGTAATAACAGAAGTAGAGGGAAAAAGAGTTGCACTACTTCCTGGAGGTTTTAAGCCTCCACACGCTGGACATTATGGTTTAGCCAAAATGTTATCCTCCGATCCAAATATTGACAACGTTATAGTTATCATTGGTGGCAAAAGCCGTGAGTCAGAAATTGAACCCAAGATAGTAGTTACTCCAGAACAATCTAAAACCCTATGGGACATTTATACCAGGAATGATGATAATATTAAAGTCAGAATCCAAACTGGGAAAACACCAGTAGGGGATGTCTATGATTTAATAGCAGATCCTTCTCAATTTTCTGAAGGAGATACCGTCATCCTCGGAAAAAGTGATAAGGATGTTGGCGATAAAAGATATGCCGGCGCACAATCCTGGGCAGAAAGAAACAATCCCGGAGTTAACGTTGAAGAAATGGTTTTCCCTGTAATCGGTGGTGCTGGTATGGGAGGGACACAGCTTAGAAATTTGGTCGCTGCCGGAGAGAAAGAAAAATTCATTTCTAAACTTCCAAAACACTTAAACGACAAAGAGAAAGAAACTGTTTGGAATGTCGCATCTTCTGCTTCAAATGAATCGCTAGATAGACTAATAGATGACACCATTGATGAAATGGCTACAGTTGCATCCGGAGCAGTTGAAGGTTCACCAGGAGGCTTCGGAACGGGTGGGGCAAATCCTTACAATGTGTTCAAACCAAGAAAAAGAACAACAAATAAACCAAAGGTTAAAAGAGCAAAACGTCAACGACGGAGATAATTAATACACTATGACTACAATCAACAGAGACAAACTAATTGCTGAAGAACTTATTCGAACTCATGTTCGTAGAAAAATCTCAGCGAAGATTCTAGCTAAAAACATAGCAGAACAAAAGATACGAAAAGTTGTTCGTAAGCTTCTAGAGACGGCCACTGGGGCAGATGAGTCCTCTAAGTCAACTGGTATTAATGTTCTAGCTAATTTGTTAGAAAAAATAGTTCCAATACTGGAAGATGATTATAAGATGTTAACAACCTCTGATCAACAGAGAGAGTCTTTTAGGAATCACATTGTGCAGGCTGTAAAGAATGCTCTCAAGCCAATTGCTGCAACTGACGACGCCGAAGATAGTGTTGCTGAGAACGTAGTTTTTGATATTGATGCCGACTTACTCTCAGAGAAGTTGAAGATAGATTTGGATGCCTCAGACGATGATGAATCTGTAGAAGGTGAGTTCATTGATATTGATGCTGGTGAAGAAGAAGATACCTTCGGTAGTGATTTGGATGGGCAAAATGAAACAGGTAGAAACTTTGCAGCAACATCCTTTAAAAAAGTAGAGAATCAGATTGTTGATGCATACGATATGCTGGCAGATGATGAGGATAAGGATGTCTTTTATGATTACCTTCTAACAAATCTTCTCCTTTACTTTGATAAGTTCGAAGATGAATTATCTCCAGATTCTGCTACTTCAACAACCCCAGAATATGAAGAAGAGGTGGAGGCTGAAAAAGAAGAGACTGAAGCTTCCGTGGATTCAGAAGAACCTTTAGAAACAGCAGAAATATAAATTTATAGTTTTCAAAACTTAACACTTTTGTCAGCTTCGTTATAATAGCTTGCAAGCTTTTAACAGCCTTTAATAACTCTTTTCTATTTTTACTACTTTATTCTACCTTTTAACAGCTTAAGCTTTGCTAGCATATATAAAAGGGTAAATAACTTGACAAGTGTTTCATTATAGTATATAACTATTATACAAGGGGGTAAACGGTATCGATTGATGGGGAAGTAAAAACGGTGCAAGGGTGAGGGAAGCGTGGCTCACTAAAAACGCTTAAACTTTTAATCGCAAATGACGATTTTAACATGGAGATGGCGGCTTAATAACCTGACCACTCTTGAGGCGACGGCAGCCAATAAACAGAAAGCCGTATTTGGTAGTCCTAAGTGATTTTGATTGTTTTAACCGTAATAAAATAATCTAGTCAAGTTGTCTGTCCGACGATAAACACAGACACAACCTTGTGAATGACCGCTTTATGGAACTAGACAAGACGGGAGTTCGATTCTCCCTACCTCCACCAGAAGAAGCTGCCTTCGGGCGGCTTTTTTCTTTTTCTGGTGGCTACTTATTATAAGCAACTTCCTAAGGGAAAAAATATGACCAAAACATTAATATTAGATACAAACGTTTATCTCACAGAGGTAAGCTCGTTATTTGCATTCGGTAAAAACAATATCGCAATACCAACAATTATCTTAGATGAAATTGACAAACACAAAAGCCGTCAGGACACTGCCGGGTTTAATGCCCGATCAATGAATAGAACTTTAGATAACCTCCGGAGAAAAGGAAGTTTGTTTGAGGGTGTTTCACTTGGACGAGGCAAAGGTAAGGTTTTTGCAGCACAATATGATCCTAGATATATGCCAGCAGGGATGGCCACTTCTGATTCGGACAACAAGATTATTGCTATAGCTTTACGTTTAAAACTAGAGGGTAATGAAATTGCTGTTGTATCTCGTGATCTAAATATGCGTGTCAAATGTGATGCTTTTGGGTTAGAGTGTCACGATTATCAGCCACAGCAGGTCATTAAATCGGTTGAGAAGTTATTTGATGGCACAGAAACCATAGAAGTAGAGGATGACTTCATTGACGCATTCTATCAGTCAGCAGATGGTCTTTTGTTACCAGATCAGGATAGAAAACTTTTTTCAAACCAATATATTATTCTAATTGGTAAAAGAGATCCAAAAAAGTCGGCAGTCTGTAGGTTTATTAATTATCATGTCCCCCTGAGGAAGGTATATAACTATAAAGATATCTGGGGACTAAGCGCCAATAATAAAGAGCAAAAATTCGCTATGGATCTTCTATTTGATAAAGACATTAAGATTGTTTCCTTGACAGGTCAGGCTGGAACTGGTAAAACATTAATAGCTGCTGCCTCTGGGCTTGAACAAGTTTTAAACTGCACAACGTCTCAGGGTGGTTATGACAAGTTAATTATTACTAGACCTGTACAGCCACTGGGAAGAGATATTGGATTTTTACCAGGAACGTTAGAAGAAAAGATGATGCCTTGGATTGCCCCTATACGAGACAACTTAGAGCATTTGTTTGGCGATAGAACTGCTCTTGATATGCAATTAGAACAAGGAGTCATAGAGATTGAAGCTATGACTTATATTAGAGGTCGTTCAATTTCCAACGCTTTTATGGTTGTAGATGAGGCTCAGAACTTAACACCTCACGAATTAAAGACTATAATAACTAGAGTAGGACATGGAACTAAATTAATTTTGACTGGCGATATCCAACAAATTGACAATTCATATGTTGATGCAGTTTCTAATGGCTTGACTTATGCGGTGGAAAAATTTAAAGAATATGAGATTTCTGGACATGTATCCCTGATCAAAGGAGAAAGGTCGAAGTTAGCTACTTTGGCATCTGAGATTTTATGAGAAACTATATCGCTGAGAAAGTTTATAATACCTTGCAACATTTTAATTTTGGCGGTATCGCTGTAGTCATAGATGACCCCCTGCCGGAATATCTTGATTTACCCTCTGTGTTGAAAGTCATAGAAAAAAACATCCCAAAAGTTTTATATGACGATATAGAACAAATTCGGGTTGGAGAATATGACTTCTTTGAGGAAAGAAATATTAATGCCCTTTATAAAGACAGTATTTTATACATCTCTAACGATCAAGATAATTTCAATGATTTGTTGGACGATATTATTCACGAAATCGCTCACCATGTAGAAGAAAAGCTACCAGAAAAGATTTATGGAGATCAACTCATCAAGCGGGAATTTCTTAATAAAAGGAAACAATTAGAGTTTGAATTAAGGACCGAGGGATACTGGACTGAAGAGTATGATTTTAAAGAAATAAAGTTCAATAAAGAGTTTGATACATTTCTTTATAAGAGATTAGGAAAAAGAATGCTTAAGATGGTAACATCAGGAATGTTCATTAGGCCATATGCTTCTATATCCCTTAGAGAATATTTTGCTACAGGCTTTGAAGCCTACTACTTAAGTACAGAGAAAAGAGACGCCTTGTTTCAGATAAGTCCAGAACTTTTCAAAAAAATTGATGATATTGATAAAAAGCTAAAATCTTATTAAATAAGAAAGCAGGTTACATTGGCTGGAAAGCATATTTCCTACTCGGAGTGGAAGAACTGGCATATTTGCCCGCACTACCACAAACTCACCTACATTGATAAAGTAACTCAGTTCGAAGGCAATATTTTTACAGCCTTTGGTAAGGCCCTTCATACGGTTTGTGAGTATACTTTGACCTCCCCCGAAAAGTATCGGAAGGCTGGCGCAATTGAGGCGCTAGTTAAAGCGCAGTTTCTGAAAGAACTTGAGGCTCTACCCGAGGGTGAACAACAGAGGGCCAAA
>Ga0209336_10000676_pt1 | contig 17265 bp, 14 predicted proteins | sample LinPmetageLP32_FD_184042 | JGI IMG/M metagenome (GOLD analysis project Ga0209336, IMG submission 184042) | Marine viral communities from the Pacific Ocean - LP-32 (SPAdes) (version 2) | ecosystem: Environmental > Aquatic > Marine > Oceanic | place: Pacific Ocean | collected 2009-08-23 | reverse complement strand
AAGTGCAATTATCTTCCAAATTCAACCAACTGATCAATACAGAGGTGACTTTGAAGCTGGAAACAGCAAACCAAACTCTTGGAATGATTCAGGATCTAATGGAAACAGCGGATGTTGTCCTCCACAAGTAATTCCAGAAATCAACATTCAGATGAAATCATCTGCTATCGTTGCTAAAACTAGAAAACTTAAAGCAGTTTGGACGCCAGAATTTGCACAGGATTTAAATGCATACCATGCATTAGATGCTGAAGCAGAATTAACTTCAATCTTAAGTGAATACATTTCTTTAGAGATCGATTTAGAGATCTTAAGTATGTTGATCGAAGGAGCTGGAGCTGGATCTGAAAATTGGTCAGCAGTTAACAACACGTCAATCGACAATGCTGGTGCAATATCTGATTTAGGATTCTATAACTCACAAGGACAATGGTTCCAAACTTTAGGAACTAAAATCCAAAAGTTGAGTAATATCATTCACCAGAAAACTCTTAGAGGTGGTGCTAATTTCTTAGTATGTTCTCCAACTGTAGGTACAATTTTGGAAAGTATTCCAGGATTTGCTGCTGATTCAGATGGCGATGCTGCTAAAGCTAGCTACGCATTTGGTGTACAAAAAGTAGGTTCAATTAATGGACGTTACAAAGTATACAAAAACCCTTACATGACTGAAAACAAAATCTTATTAGGATTTAGAGGTTCTCAGTTCTTGGAAAGTGGTGCTGTATTTGCTCCGTACATTCCGTTAATCATGACTCCACTAGTATACGATCCAAACACTTTCACACCAAGAAAAGGATTGTTAACTAGATACGCTAAGAAAATGGTAAGACCAGAATTTTATGGTACTATCAATATTTCAGGATTAAACACTCTATAATAAGAGTTTAAATCTTACTTAGTAACTTAGTAAAATTAGCCCGAACTCACGTTCGGGCTTTTTTTTCTCATATTTATAACAAAATACTAGATTATGAATGTACCAATATATGATGGTTGTCCAATATGGAATGATAAAGCAGTACCTTTTGGGTTCTATAGTTCAGAGGTTGCCTTCCAAACTGATGCAATAAAAGTAACTAAGTTCGTTGCTTCTAGATTAGGTTATCCTTTAGTAGATGTTGAACTCCAATCGAGTTCTATGTTTACAGCTTTTGAAGAAGCAGTTACCACGTATGGTAATGAATTATATGCATATAAAATACGAGATAATCAATTATCTCTAGAAGGGCTTACCACTGGGTCAAACTTAAATCAAGCGCTTATAACACCGAGTTTTGAGCCAATAGTTAGGCTAACAGAACAATATGGAGAAGAAGCAGGTAGTGGAGGTAATGTACCTTATTACTCAGGTTCATTCCAATTAACAGCAAGTGTTCAAGATTATGATTTTGAAGTGTTTATGACTGGTAGTGGATTAACTGGATCTGATTATATACATGGTTTAGAAGTAAAAAGAGTATATTATGAACCAAAATTCCCAGCATCAGCAAGATATTTAGATCCTTATAATGGGTTTGGATTTGGTGGAGCTGTAGCAGCAGGTATTGTTGGATTTGGAGGGTTTGGTCAAGGAATGGGTTATTTAATGGCTCCATTAAACTATGATTTACAAGTAATACAACAAATCGAAATGAATGAAATGGTTAGAATGTCTAATTATTCATTTAGAGTACAAGATAATAAATTAAGAATATTTCCTATACCAAATTTTGATGGGAATATGATATCAGGTTCATCTTTACTTATAGGTCAAGCTTTAAATGTGACCCAAGGTCCAAATGTAACCTTTGCAGGTAATGTTACATCCTCTTTAATAACATTAAATACATCAACAGGTACTGGAAAAGATGGTACAGCTATGATTTATGGTGATAGTGGAACAAATAACACATACCAAATTAAAGTAGTAAATTCCGGAAGCAATTACACATCAGGAGATGTAATAACAATTGCTCAAGCGGATATAGACGCTTCAAGTACTAATATTAGTAATGCAGCAGGTGATATAAAAATAACTCTAAGAGACCAAGATATAACTGCTATATGTGGTGGTGGAACTTTATGGTTTGATTATATTTTAAGAGATGAAAGAATAAACAGCGCAGTTAGACAAACTCCAACTAGAGTTACAAATGTTTCAAATGCGCCATATGAAAACCCAACATACGAATTTATTAATTCAGTTGGTAGACAGTGGATATTTGAGTATACTTTAGCATTATCAAAAGAAATGTTAGGATATGTAAGAGGTAAGTATAGTAGTATACCTATACCAAATGCTGAAGTTAATTTAAATCAAGGTGATTTAATATCAGCAGCAACTGCAGAAAAATCAACATTAATAGAAAGATTAAGAACATACCTTGATGAAACATCAAGACAATCATTATTAAATAGAAGAGCATCTGAAGCTGAATCAAAGATGGTTGAGTTACAACAAGTGCCCTACACAATATTTATAGCGTAATATGGCAATGTTTACAAGACAAAGGGACTGGTCCCTTATGAGACACTTAAATAGAGAAGTAATGGGTAACATTATTACTCAACAATGTGCTATTTATCAATTTCAATTAGAAGAAACTAAAGTTAACATATACGGCGAAGCAGCAGAAGAAAAATATTATAATGGTCCATTTTTATTTAATTGTTTAATTAATAGAGGAGACCAAGAATATGGTGAGAATGTAGAAGGTATTCAGTATAACCAACCAATTCAATTTTATTTATTAAGAGATGATTTAGTAGAAAAAGATATTGTTCCTAGAGTAGGGGATATTATTTTATATGAAGAAGGATATTATGGAGTAGATAGTACAGTAGCTAACCAGTATTGGGGAGGTAAAAACCCAGATTATCCTAACAATGATTCTGATGGACAACCAAATCCACTTAATCCTAATTTAGAAGAATTTGGTAATAACATATCAATACTAGTTTCAACATATTATATACCTGCTGATAAAGTAGCTATTTCACCATATCAAGAAAGATTCTAATGGCAAAACCAAGAAAACCCATACCAAAATCCCAATTAACCCTAAGCAATAAACAACATACTGCTTTTAGGGGTAGAGAGGAACAAGGAATTCAAACTAATCCAAATGATGCTGAAATTCCAAATAATCCAAATTATACAGAGACTGGTATAAATTTTAATAGGTCAGCTCAAATGAGCTTTAAAGATGATGATACTAAACAATTTTCAGTTGGTGTTAAGGATATAGATGAAGCTGTATTTTATTATTTTGAAAATAAAATTAAACCTTTTGTATATCAAAATGGAGCTAGAAGAGAAGTACCAGTAATATATGGTGCACCTGAAAGATGGAAATCATTCCAACGTGATGGGTATTATAGAGATAAAAAAGGTGCTATTATGTTACCTATTATAGTAATTAAAAGAGATTCAATTACAAAAGATAGAACAGTAGCAAATAAATTAGATGCTAATATGCCTAATTTGACAGGTGTATTTTCAAAACAATTTAGTTCAAAAAACTTTTATAGTAATTTTGCAACTTTAAATAATAGAATACCTGTTGATAAATTTCACGTAGTAGCACAACCTGATTATGTAACTATGGAATATAGTTGTTTAGTTCAGTGTTATTACATGGAACAACTAAATAAAATCATTGAAGCATGTGAATATGGATCAGATGCTTACTGGGGTAATCCTGAAAGATATATGTTTAGATCATTTATAGATTCCTTTAATACAGCAACAGAATTAACTACTGGTAAAGATAGGTTGGTTGTTGGAACTTTTAATATTAGATTACGTGGATATTTAATCCCGGATACAATCCAAAAAGAATTAAATTCAACTAAAATGTATAATTCAAAAGCTAAGGTTACAATTAATATGGAATCTGTTACTAATGTAGAAGGAGCAGGTATACCAACTAAAAACCCAACAACGGATCATAGAAGTAGAAGTTAATTTTAACAAAAAATAACATATTTATAATAAATTAAAAACCAAAATTATGGCTAGTAAAAAGTTATCAGAAAGTGAGTTATCAATATTAAATGATTTTCAATCAAGAAACAATGATATTGTAGTACAGGTTGGAGCAGCAAATTTAAGGATTGATGCCTTAGAAAGACAAAGAAAGGAAGAATTGGAAAAATTCCAAAAATTGCAAGAAGAACAAATAAAATTTGGAAAAGAATTGCAAGAAAAATATGGTGATGGTAACCTAGATTTAGAAAAAGGAGAATTCACCGCAGCAGAATAAATTTTTGAATACTTTTCCAATATTTATAATAAAACAATATTAAATATAATATAAGACAATGGCAGAAACATTAATATCTCCAGGTGTATTAGCAAGAGAAAACGATCAATCCTTCATTGGAGCACCACCAATTACATTTGGTGCTGCTATAATTGGACCAGCAATTCAAGGTCCAGTTGGAATTCCAACGGCGGTTTCTTCATTCTCGCAATACGAAGCTATATTTGGGGGCTCAGTAGAAAGTGGCTCACAATATTACTCATACCTAAACTCAGCGGCAGCATCTAACTATTTTCAACAAGGTGGTGAATCATTACTAGTTACAAGAGTAGTTAGTGGATCAGCAGGATGGTCAGAAGCATCTTCTTCAATTGAAAATACTGATACAACATCAGCAGGAACTTTAAGAACTGACATTAATATGTCATCATCGGTTTCAGCAAACACTCTTTCAGGTCAAAGTGCAGGAACACATGCTTTAGGTTCAGTTACAGGTGGTGCTGGTAGTTCAGCAGCAGGAACATATACAGTAACTGCAGACGGAGTTGTTACTTCAGTTAATTTTACTGCAGGAGCAGGTTATGCTGTTACTAATGCATTAACAGTACAAGGAAGTCAAGGTGGAGGAGCTGGAACATTTGTTATTACTTTAAAAAGTAGTGATTTAGAAAGTAAAGATGCTTTTGTATTAAAAACTATTTCTGAAGGAGCAATAACAAATAATTACCAAGCAGGAGTTGATAGTGCAAACGGTACTTTAGATGCTGGTACTAGAAATAACGTTAGATGGGAAATTACAGGTGCTAATACAGGATCGGGACAATTTTCACTATCTATAAGACGTGGTAATGATACAGCAACACAAAAAGCAGTATTAGAACAATATAACAATTTATCAATGGACCCAACAGCTGCAAATTATGTAGCAAAAGTTATTGGTAATACTTACTATACAGTAGAACAAGATGGAGTTGATTATTATGTTAAATCAAATGGTGACTATCCAAACAGTAGTGCTTATGTGTTTGTAGGAGCAGTTAATTCTCCAACACCACAATATTTTGATAATAATGGAGCAGCTAAATCAGCTTACTTCTCAAGCATACCAGCTATAGGATCAGGTTCATTCCAAGGTGGAAATGGTACAAACATTAACAGTGATAATTCACCTGTTAAATTTAACCAAAATATCACGGATACTAACATTCAAGGATTAATTGCAGCAGAGTATACGCAATCATTAAATTTATTATCAAATACCGATGCTTACAGCTTTAATGTAATTACAGCACCAGGATTAATAAATTCACTTTCTGCACATTCTTCAGTAGTATCTCAAATGGTAGCACTAGCACAATCAAGAACTGACTGTATAGCAGTAGTTGATTTAGTGCCTTATAACAGTACAGTAAATACTGTAGTAACACAAGCATCAGCATTTGACAGTTCTTATGCAGCAACATATTGGCCTTGGTTACAATCGATTGACGCTAATGCTCAATACGTTTGGTCGCCAGCTTCTGTGTTTATACCGGGAGTATACGCATTTACAGATTCTTCTTCAGACCCATGGTTCGCACCAGCAGGTTTAATTAGAGGCGCGCTAGGTAACGTAGTTAAAGCAGAAAGAAAATTAACATCAGGTAACAGAGATAACTTATATGAAGCAAATGTTAACCCAATTGCAACATTCCCAGGAAGTGGAGTTGTAGTATTTGGACAGAAAACATTACAGAAAAAAGCAAGTGCTTTAGATAGAGTAAATGTACGTAGATTATTAATAGCATTAAAATCTTACATAGTACAAGTATCAGATAATTTAGTATTTGAGCAAAATTCAATAAGTACAAGAAATAGCTTCTTATCACAAGTTAACCCATACTTAGAATCAGTACAACAAAGACAAGGTTTATACGCGTTTAAAGTTGTAATGGATGCTACAAATAACACACCAGATGTAATCGATAGAAATGAGCTAGTAGGTCAAATTTACCTACAACCAACTAAAACAGCAGAATTTATTTTACTAGATTTCAATGTTTTACCAACTGGAGCAACATTTCCATCATAAAAATTAAAAAACGAAATATTTATAATAAAATAAATAAAATAATAAAATGGCAGTATTAGACCCAAACGAAATATTTTTTACAGCTTTTGAGCCGAAACAAAAGAATAGATTTATTCTTTATGTAGATGGAATCCCATCTTACCAGATTAAGGGTATGGGAGCTGTAACACTAACACAAGGTACCGTAGCTTTAAATCATATCAATGTTCAAAGATTTGTAAAAGGTAAATCAACATGGAATCCAATTTCAATGACGTTATTTGATCCAATCACACCTTCAGGAGCTCAGGCAGTAATGGAGTGGGTAAGATTACACCACGAATCAGTAACAGGTAGAGATGGATATAGTGATTTCTATAAAAAAGATCTTACATTAAACGTACTAGGACCAGTAGGTGATATAGTATCTGAATGGATTATCAAAGGAGCATTAATTACTTCAGCAGATTTCGGAGATTTCAATTGGGATACTGAAAACGCTGCTCAAGAAATATCTATAGAAGTACAACCAGATTATTGTATTTTAAATTTCTAAAAAATATTTACATATTTTATAAAATAGCTTGGCTTCGGTCAAGCTTTTTTGTATCGTACATATGTATAACTAGAAACACGTTACGAACTAAATAAAGATTATATGAGTGATTTTAAATTCCCCACGGAAGAAGTAGATTTGCCCTCTAAAGGGTTAATATATTCCAAAGATAACCCACTATCAAGCGGTAAAGTAGAAATGAAATATATGACGGCTAAGGAAGAAGATATTCTTTCTAACCAAGCTTATATTCAAAAAGGTATAGTATTAGATAAGTTATTAAAGTCTTTACTTATTAATAAAGACGTTAACATTGATGATTTAATAATTGGAGATAAAAATGCATTATTAATTGCATCTAGAGTACTAGGATATGGTAAGGATTATAAAATAATAGTTAAAGATTCAGAACATACTATAGATGTATCAACTTTAGATAATAAACCAATTGATGAAAGTTTATATGAAGCAGGTAAAAATGAATTTTCATTTACTTTACCTACATCAGGAACAATTATTACTTATCAATTAATAACAGGAAGACTTGAAAAAGCAATTGAAAGAGAAGTTGCTGGGTTAAAAAAAGTAAATAAAGAATCATCAACAGGTTTAAGTACACGTTATAAACACATGGTATTATCAGTTGATGGTAATGAGGAAAAAAAATATATTAGAGAGTGGGTTGATACCGCATTCTTAGCACGAGATTCAAGAGCCCTTAGAGAACACATTAAAGCTAGTCAACCCGATGTTGACTTGTCCTATATTTTGGACGATGGAGAGGAGGTAGTTATACCCATTGGGTTAAACTTTTTTTGGCCTGACGCTTAAGACCGCACCCCTAGTAAGGAAGAATTTATTTAAGCAAATCCATGATATTGTATTTCATGGTAAGGGTGGGTTTGATTATCCTACAGTTTATAATATGCCTATTTGGCTACGAAAATTTACATTTAAAGAAATTCAAGACCATTTTGATGCAGAAAATGAAGCAAATAAAAAAGCAACAAAAAAAGGTGGAACCAAAAGCATGGTAAACCCAGATGGTAAGGTTAATGTTCCTGATTTTAAAAAAGCAAGTGCCCCATATAAAGGTAAAACAAGTTATAAGTAATAATATTTATAATAAAACCGATTAATGGCAGTCGATCCTAAAAAAGTAGAAGCACAATTAAAGCAAATTCAAAGTTTATTTGATAGACTTGGAAAGATGAATCCTTATGCAAATTTGGATCCTTCTAAGGTCTCAGAATCTGTAAATGAAGCTAAAAAACTAGAAAATGCTTTAATAGGAGTTCAATCTCGAGTAGACAATATGGATCAATCTTTTGGTGATCTAAGTAAACAACTTTCTGCAACAATAAATGAAATTAAAAAAGGACCTTCGGCTACAGATAAATTTGCTAAAGGTTTTAAAGGAGTATTAGCAGAAGTAAAAAAATTAAGATACGAAGAAGAAGGTCTTGATAGTTTAAATCTAAAACAACTTCAAAACCTTAAAAAAAGAGCATCACAAAGACATGCCGATGCTAAGGATGCAGCAACTGAATTAGTTAATGAGTCTGGACTTCAAGGCATGATCAATGCTAAAATTGATAAAAGAACAAAAGAGTATAGATCATTAACTGACGCCCAAAAAGCAGCAATTGGATTTTTAAAAGAGGAGGATAAAACCCTACAATCCATTAATGATAAAATTAATGAAAGAATACAAAAAGAAGAAGAGACCATTAAAAGAATGGGGGGCACAGGTGCGGCTTTAAAGGGAGTTGAAAAAGTTTTAGGTAAAATAGGTTTAGGGGATTTAGCATCAGCAATGGATATTCCTCAAATTAATGAGGATTTAAGAGAATTTGCTGATACTGGAGCAAGCAGCCAGGATATATTTAAAAAAGGGATTGAATTAAGTGGTAAGGCAATAAAAAGAGCACTAAGTGACCCATTAGTTCAAGTAGCTATAGCAGCAAAGGCATTTGCTCTTGGATTTAAAATGTCAATTGGTGCAGTAATAAAGGGTATAAAAGCATTAGAAGAGGACACAGGTACTTTAGCTAAAAACTTAAATATAAGTGCTGGAGAAGCTAGAATAATGTCAGGTAATTTTGCCGACGCAGCATCTTCAAATGATTCATTATTTGTTTCTAGTCAAGGATTAGCTGAAAGCACAATGGAAATAAATGATGCTTTAGGAACATCAGTTAATTATACAGCCGACCAACTAAAAACCTTTACAGAATTAAAGAAAACAGCAGGTTTAACTGCTGATGAAATGATGGGGATACAAGCATTATCCTTAGCAACTGGAGGTAATTTTAAGGATATTGCGGATTCAACATTAAAGCAGATAGAAAATGTAAAGGCATCAACAGGCGTATCTTTAAATGCTAAAAAGATTATGACTGAGATATCAAATGTATCTGAGGCTACACAATTATCTTTAGGAAAAAGTGGTCCTGCTATAGGAGCTGCTGTAGCAACAGCTAAAGCTTTAGGTATGGAATTATCTAAAGTAGATGATATTGCAGGAAGTCTACTTAATTTTGAATCTTCTATTAAAGATGAATTAGCAGCTGAATTACTGATAGGTAAAAATATTAGTTTAGAGAAAGCAAGACAAGCAGCATTAAATAATGATCTTGAAACGGTAGCCACAGAAATAGCTAAACAAGCAGGTTCAGCAGCTGAGTTTGGAGAAATGAATAGAATCCAACAAGATGCTTTAGCTAAAGCTGTTGGTATGTCTAGAGAAGATTTAGGTAAAACTTTATTTATACAAGAACAATTAGCAGGAGCTAGTGGTATTGAAAAAGAAAATAGAGCTAAATTACTTGAGGATTTAACAGACCAATATGGTTTAGAAAAAGCTCAAGATATGCTAAGAACAAAAGGGATAAAAAGCTTAATGGATCAAGCATCATCAACAGAAAAAATGAATGCTGCTTTTACTAAAATAGATGAATTTGTTAAAGCAATAGCAATGAATTTTGCTCCCCTAGTTGATATGTTTGCAGCAGTAGCAGGGTATATAGGAGAATCAGAAGTTCTAATGTCGTTTTTAACAGGTGCTTTAGGAGCATTTGGTATTATGTTAACAATTGTAGCAGGTAAAGCTTTAATTTTAGCAGGGATAGAAATTGCAAAAATGTTTGCAGGTATTGTAGGTAGTTTTTCAATGTTAGGACCTGTAGGTACAGTTGCAGGTATAGCTTTAGCAGCAGGTACCGCAGCAGCAGCATATACATATATGAAAGCAGATGATTTAGAAATGGCTCCTTCATCACCTGGCTATGGTGATAGAATATTATCAACTCCTAAGGGTTCAATTTCATTAAATGATGAAGATACTATAGTGGCAGGGACTAGTTTAGGACAAAATAAGAGCAGTACAGATATGTCTAGAACAAATAAATTATTAAGTGCTATGGTTAGACAACAAAAGAAATTAAAACCTATTGGATTATATAATGTGTCCAAATCGTAGTAAATAAGTAATTTTACAATATTTATAATAAATTAACAATTTAAAACAAAAATTATGGGTCTATTAGATAAATTAACATCAGGTACATCTCAACTAACAGGTTTAGATGGTGGTACACCAAATACTCCAAATTTTCAACAGTCTACTTTACATAAGGAATACTCTATAATTGGAGATCCTAAAGCATCTGCAGTAACACCAGAAAATGGAATATTACCTTTACCATCAACTTTAGAAAGAGCAGTAACACCTCAAGACAAATATTTGAACAATTTACCAAGCTAAAAAAGTATGCCATTAGTCAATTTGACAACAAACCTTAAGTCTTTAAGGTATGGTAAAGATACATTAGGTGGGGGAAATAGTAATCAACCTTATGTAACTAGAGCAATACCTAATAGTCTTGACGATGTAGGAAGAACAGGAGGTCCTGACTTTCTACTGCGTGGGGGAACACTATTGCCTAGAAGAATAGGTAATGATGTATCCAGATTGGCACAAATGTTTTTTGACTTTAAATCACCAGCTGGTCCATTATTTATAGCAAAACAAAATGTATTATCTTTAACTAATGTTAATGGTGAAGCAGGATTTGCAGACCCAGCAAGGTTAATAATGAATCAAGGAGTTTATACTCCATTAGAAGCAATTATTCAAGCTGGTACTAACGCAATTGGAATACACGTTCCAAAACAAGGTTTTAATCCATTTGATAATTTAAATCCTGATGGTCCTAAAAACTTCGGTTTTGCTTCAGCTAGAAATTTACCATTGGCTTTTCCAACTTATTTACGTACTATTAGACCTGATGGTGTAGTAAGAAGTAGATTAGAAAATTTAATAAATACAAAAATCTATAACCCAGCATCCCCAGATGAGCAAAATTTAATAACGTATTCTGGAGGACCGGGTTCAATTTTAGGTGTAGGTAAAACACGAATTCCTATTACTAGTAGGACAACATTTAAACCAGATGATATTAATTTTTATGGTAGTGGTATTACTAAGACGGTAGCAAAATCAGTATTATCTTATGATGAATTATTTAATGTATCAAGTGACCCATTAAATGATAATCTTAGGGTTCTTAATTTTATAAATGGTATATTTGGTGGTCCTTCAATTCCATTAGTACAAAGTAAAACAATTCCAAGAGTACCAAATAGTCAAGGTGGTACAGATATAACAAATCCTAATTTCCAAAAAACATTAGGTGCTAGTCAAACAAGACCTGCTACTTTAGCTTGGGAATTTAATAAAAAAATAGAACAAAGAGTTAATTTAGGTAATCCGGGTAAAAGAGGAAACTTATCAAGTTATACTATAGGTAAAAGAGATATTAATACCCCAATATCAGGATCCGTATCTGATAATGCAACATATAGAAATGCTGTAGATAAAATTAATGCTTATCCTTTATATAAATCAACAAGTGTAACATCTGATAATACCAAAAACGATTTAGTTAAATTTAGAATTGGTGTTATAAATAATCAAAATCCTAGAGAAAAAACATTTGTTCATTTTAGAGCTCATATTAATGGTTTAAGTGATTCTTACACATCAGAATGGACAGCTCAAAAGTTTATGGGAAGATCTGAAGACTTTTATAATTTTAGTGGGTTTGGCCGAACAGTTTCATTAGATTGGACAGTAGCAGCACAATCAAAACAAGAATTAATACCTATGTATCAAAAATTAAATTATTTAGCCTCAGTATGTGCTGGTGATTATTCAGATGTTGGGTATATGAGAGGAAATTTAATTGAACTATCAGTAGGTGGTTGGTTCCAAGGACAGATTGGATTCATGTCAGGTTTAACTTTAGAAGTTCCTCAAGAATCACCTTGGGAAATTGGCATAACTGATGCTAGTAACTTAACTAGTATAGGTACAGGAGATTCAAAAAGAGAAATTAATTCAGATCCAAGCGTACAAGAAATGCCTATGATCGTTAATGTAAGTGGGTTCCAATTTACTCCAATACATGACTTTGTACCAAGATTACAAAGAAATGGATTTGCTGGAGGTAAAGTTGAAGGTGGAGGTAAATTTATCTCTGATTATGGGCCTGAAAGATATATTAATTTAAAAGGTGGATTAGGATCTAATTATGATGGTGGACCAGGCAGTACAGGTACTTCAAATGGTACTATAAACTATATGCCAAATAAATCAGGAGAATAATGGGAAGATATACAAATAGAACAATAGTAAGAAAAATTAGAAATGATCGAAAATTAGGTCATAGAAATTATACTGGGACTAAATATCCTAGAATACCTTTAAATTTCAAAGATGTTTATGTATATGCAGAACAAGGAGATCGTTTTGACACCTTAGCTTTGCAATATTATGGGAATTCAGAACATTGGTGGGTTATATCAATTGCAAATGAAGATTTAAGACAAGATTCATATTACTTACCCTTAAACCAACAAATTAGAATACCCTCAAATATTGCTAATATTATTAGTCAATATAATTCATTAAACGGGGTAGTCTAATTATGGGAAATATTGTAGGGGAAAGATTTGAAAATTATGTACTAGCTCAAATAGCAGCTAGACAAAAACTTTATGGCTCTGGAATAATAGCTAATGAAAGTAGAACACCCTCCCAAATCCAATTAATAAATAATAAAAATGCCTGGCTTAAGATGGCATCTTCACTGTCTGTTATAGGAGACAATTCACCTTCAACGTTAAGTGAAGCAGGAACCTATGTTGATAATCACATAAGTAGTGGAGAAAAAAGATTACGTGATATAGGAATAGAAAATACAGCAGATTTTACAGGAACTGGATTAGCAAAAAAAACAGTATTATTCAATACTTTATCAGAACTTGATGGTGATGAATATAACTTTAGGTCAGGTGTATCAAATTCAACTTCTTTATGGAATAATAATAATACTTATGGTTTAGGAGGAACAGATCAAGGTATAGTACCAGCACCGGGTTTAATATCTTTTTCACTAGAGTCTAAAAACCGAGGATCAATTAGAGAAGGTACAATAGAATTAAAATGCTATAATAAGTTTCAATTTGAATTAATAGAATTAGTGTATCTTAGATTAGGTTTTACTCTAATGATTGAATGGGGATGGGACAAATATACTACTAATTCACAAGATATTAAAGATGTAGGTAATACTATTATTGAAGATAGTTGGTTTAAAAATAATACAAATATAACCCAACTTGAAATGATAAGGACAATAGAAGGTTATCGTAAAAAATACTTTGGTAATTACGATGGTTTTTATGGTAGAGTAGTTAATTTTAATTGGTCATTTGATCCTGATGGAACTTACAATATAAGTATAGATGTAATCTCCGTTGGTGATGTAATAGAATCCTTATCAGTAGCATCAAAAGCAACTACACTTTCACTGAAACAAATCTCAAATCAAGTATCAGCATCTTATTTTCCTGAAGGATTAGGAGATTCACCTATTGTAACTAATGCAGGATCTACAGCTTTATCACAAGATATGTTTCAAGATATATGTGGAAAAGCCTGGGATGAAAAATTAAGTGATTATCTTAACCCAACTTTATTTTTCACACCAGCGGTTTCAACAGAGGGAGAACAATCTGCAGGATCAACAGATAAATATGGTTATTATATGACTTTTGGGGCATTAATAAAAAAAATACAAACTTATGCTGTTCCTAAATTATTAACAGATTTTGGAGAAGCATCTGATGTAATTGAATTCGATAGTAACCCAGATAGTAATTTATGTACTACATACCCAAACCAAATTTCATTAGATCCAAGAATTTGTATTATAAAACCTCCAATATCAGTTTCTACTGAAGTATCACAGGATAAAACTTATATAAACTTTTCACCAGGATGGGATTACTTAAAAGAATTTGCAGTAGCCGAAACTGAAGGTAATGTTAGTGTTATATATGGTAAAATAATGAACATATATATTAATTATGATTTTATTTCTAGGCAATTAAACAAAGCTACAGATGCTGGGGAGAAAAAAACAACACTATCCATATTTCAATTTTTACAAAATATATGTGATGGTATTAATACAGCTTTAGGTGATATTAATAATTTAGAAGTAATATTAAAAGACGATAAAGTAATTACTATTTTAGAACAAAACCCTATACCGGGTGCTGAAAATGTTTCGTTTTTAAAAGATAAATTACTTTCTGTTCCTTCATTTGAAATGTTTGGTATTAACCCAACAGGACAAGCTAGTTTTGTAACTGATTTTAAATTTGATACTAAAATTACCCCTGAATTAGCAAATTTAATTTCAATAGGAGCAACAGCAGCTAATAAACCTACAAAAGATTATGATGCTACTGCTTTTTCTAAATGGAATGAGGGATTATACGATAGATATAATAAAGAATATGTCGATCCTGCATTAGAAGTTGCACTTCAAGCAGCTATAGCTTTAGCAGATCAAGCTAATGAATTAGGAATAACATCATTTGGTGATTTATCATCAGAAGAAGTTACTAAATTATATAATTCCTGGGTAGCAGGTGAAGAAGATAGAGGAGATGACGAAGTTGTTGAAGATTTTTTTGTAGGTATAGGTGATGTTGCCTTAACTTTAGGAGAAGGTACAGGACACGTTGTTGATTGGGCTCGTGAAGGATTATCTGATGGATATAACACATTTGCAAACTGGGCATGGCGTGATGAGGATGAGCAAGTTGACACTTCAGGCGACAATGTTGAAAATATAACAAACCCTGATTTATCAGAGAGATTAGATTCTTCATACTCACAAAATCAAGTATTTAAAGCCGCAGGAGTTGAATTGCAGGGATATAGAATAGCAACAATAAATGATGTTTACCCACAAGAGGGAAGAGATTTAAATGGGGGGCTTAACTGGGAAGAGTATGTTAATAAAGTAGATGCTTATGTGCGTGCTGAAAAACTAAAGGCAATAGCAGGAAAATATACACCTGAAGAATTAGCTGTGAAATTTGGTAAGAATTATATATTTTATTTAACTAGAGTATTAGGAGGAGACTTTGCAGCAGGTAGTGATGACGGAAACACTGGATTTACACCTGCTAAAAATGCATCTTATTTTTTATTTAATGATAAGGTAATAAAAGAAGGAAAAGCAGCATTTGAAACTTATGTAAACACTTCTAATCAAATCTTGTTTTTTAAAAAAGGTATCCCTTCAGGTCAGATTGGTTTTATACCAATAGACCTTGGATTTTCATTTGTTGGAATGTCTGGTATTAAGATATACAATCAAATAAATGTTAGGCAAGGATTTTTACCAAAACAATACCCAAAAACTTATAAATTTTTAATATCAACAGTTGACCATGAAATATCAGATAATAAATGGGAAACATCTTTATCAACTATAACCATCCCAAGAACCTTTGCTGTAGGTAAATATAATTTTGATGATCTTGCTTCAGCAGTAGACACATATGTAAGAGGTAATTCAAATCCTCAAGGTGGAAGACCAGAAAATTTTACAAATACTACTAATGCCGATACAGTAAGAGCCTATATAAAAACAGATTCTCAAATTGAAGAAAAAAGATCAGGAGATAATGGTTTTGGGGGTAGAACTAAAGGAGTTAGCCCTGAAGGTAAAGAAGTGGGTGAATTATCCAGTGGTGGAGATATTACAGCCAAAATGGCTGAACAAACAATTGCAGTAATGAAAGCAATCAGAATAGCAGCACCTTCTATTAGAATTAAATTAACAGGTGGAAATGATTTATATCACCACAATAAACCAAAATCATATACAAGTTTACATGAATCTGGTGGTGGTTTAGATTTCACAATATCTCCAGCTACTGATTCAAATCAAGCAGCTGTTAGAAAAGTACTAAATAGTTTTATTGTAGGTCCTAAAAATTGGTGGTACATTGATGAATATAGATCCTTAACGTCAGCAGCAAGTGGTAATCACTACCATATGTCACAAAGGCAAGAAAGAAAAAAACTAAATGAGGGTGGATATAAGAGTGTAGAGGAAAAAGAAGCAAAAGAACAATTAGCAGCAGGAACAATAACTAAAAAACCATAAAAAATGCCATATTATCCTTCTTCCCAAGTCAAAACAAATCTTTATACTAATGGAGATGAATTTACTTTAAATGGTGTTTCCTATGTTGGTCGATATTTTATAAATTCTAAAGGTGAGTTTTACTCAGGTGCAACACCTCAGTCACCTACAGTAAAACAAATATTTCTTACTAATAATGATAATAATGAAAACCCAACATTTTTAACTAAGACAGAAATATTAAATAATCAAAACAGAAAAAAAGATGTAGTCTCTTCATATTACGATGTAGACCCTCAATATTGGGCAGCAAGACGTTTAGATTGGCAAAACCCTCCAAAAGCACCAATCAAACCTATAGGCCAACAACCATTACCTACTTCTAATGATTATGAAATTGGGGAATTTAATAGATATTTTTTAAAAAAGAATAACGAATTACAATATACTGAAGTAAATGAAGAACAACTAAATATGTATTCTTCTAATAATGGTAAAGTACAATGGCAATTATATACTCCTATTACCATTACATGGATATTAGAAGGTAATCTAAATGATGTATTTAATACTAATAAAAACATAGTTAAATTATCGGAAACTAGAAACAAACTTGTAGGCTTTGTAGAAATTTTTAAAAACCGATTTGCTAGATATCATAAGAGTGAAGGTAAAGTTCAATCTACAAAATCGGATATGGAAGGATTTCATATAATGCCTGATGGTACTAAAATGAAAGATTCGGATATGCCAAAATCTAACACTCCTAAAAAAACAGGTGGCTATTAACAAAATTGTTCGTATATTCATGGCCTAAATAGGTTATATGTACTGGTTAGTAGAAGAAGATAGTCAAATAGAGGTTTTAATAAATAGCGGTTACAAACAAGCGTTTAT